>Ga0307440_1000033_pt1 | contig 50245 bp, 46 predicted proteins | sample SalMarWE160410MG_FD_202150 | JGI IMG/M metagenome (GOLD analysis project Ga0307440, IMG submission 202150) | Salt marsh sediment microbial communities from the Plum Island Ecosystem LTER, Massachusetts, United States - WE1604-10 | ecosystem: Environmental > Aquatic > Marine > Intertidal zone >...
ATTCACTGTAATCGCGTTTAAACCTGTCTTTATAAAAGTCAAAAATAACGCGGGCGGCCGAAGGGGCGATCTTGAATGCGCCCTCAAAGGGTGTGTCGATTCTGTTGGTATGATGATGATCGAACCACAAGGTGCAGCGATCGTCATAGGGGAGGTTTGCAATGATATCACCGGCTCGAACATCCACCAGGCCCCTTTGCATGTCATTGGGCTCCACCCATTTCACCGGTTCCGTAATATCTTCCGCTTCATAAAGCAATGCTGCGCAGACAACGCCGTCAAAGTCAGGTCTGGTGATAATACGCATTTCCAACTCCTTTATTCAGTATTGAAAAAGCTGGTCCTTTGGGCCAGGTCAGAGTTTTTTGGCTCTGCCGTGGAGTTTTGTATTTAAAATCACAAATTCCAAGCACCAAATCGCAAACAAATCTCAAATTCCAATATCCAATGACCAAAACCTTTAAGGCCAAGCCCTTGTTTAGATTTTTGAATTTTGGTCATTGGGATTTCAACCGTTAACGATCAATCCCGCTGTCAGGCGAGACAAACCCCTCAGGGGGTAACCAAAGCCGAGCCCTCTGGGCTCGGATTCTTTACTTTATTTTGACATTCTTTAAATACTGTTCCCATTCCATCGGGAGAAGATGTTTTTTGGCGTTGTTGCATTCCTTGCAGGCAGCAACGACATTACCTTTGGTGCTTCGGCCACCCCGGGATATGGGAATGATGTGGTCCATGGTCAGTTCTTTGGGTGGCGTGGGGCGCCGGCAGTAATGGCAAATCCCTTTGGCACATCGTCGCTTCCACCATTGGGAATTGCGGAGTTCCCTGGCCTTGCGACGCTCTTTGTTGATATCTTCTTCTGTCAGATTATAGGCAAATGGTTCCATTTTTTAATTTTCAAGTGCCAAGCCCAGACGTTCAATCCATTTCATGATCTCTTGGGTTAACAGGCCATAAAATGTTTCGGATCCGCCCAGACCCCGCCGGCCGAAATAGTAGTTTATTTCAAGAAAGAGCGGTGTTTGAACGCTTGTTCCGGATGAAAAGAGAATATCAAAGCCCGCCAGATTGATCTTTGTCAGGCTGCAAAAATCAATTACGGATGCCACTGCTTTTTCCTGAAGCTCCGGGTGCAGATCATAATCGATCGTTGCATTTTTGGCGACATTCGACAAAAAATGATCCGCCTGGTGCTGGATCCGCCAATAAGAAAAAAAGGTCTCGCCGACAACAACGACCCTGAGCGAACGGTTGTTCGCGGGGATATATTCCTGGATGATAAATCCTTTTTGGCCGCTGTCTTCAAATTCTCCGGCGGTTTTCAAGGCATTGGCCAAATGGTTAGCCGACTGTATCAAATAAACAAAATCCCCGTCCCCGCCCCAATCGAATTTGAATACAAACGGGAAATCGAAGATCGGCTGTCCCGGGAAATTCGGATAACTTTCGAAAAACGCTTGGGTACCTCGATATATTTCAGTTTTCGGGTGAAACATTTGATGTTTTTGAAAGAGTTGAATCTGTCCGATTTTGCCCCAGTGCCTAAACTTGGCATCGAAATTGGGGAAAACATGCCTACAGTTGCTTCGCGCTATTTTGTAAAGGGATTGGCCGCATCCCTGGGGTAAAATGACGGCATCTGCGGCCTGTATCGCCATAAGGTCTTCCGGTCCGGGCTCCCGGCCGGCGCAGAGTAAATTCTTATCGGCTTCAAAGCACGGATGATAGGACAGAATCATCAGTAACCAAACTTTCTCAGAGCTTTCGTGTCTTTGCTCCAGTTCTTTTGTACCCGCACGAAAAGTTTCAGATAGACTTTGGCGCCCACCATTCGTTCGATCTCTTTCCGGGATTCCATTCCGATGAGTTTCAGCATCTTTCCGTTTTTTCCGATGATCATTCCTTTCTGTGAAACGCGTTCGACATGAATGGTGGCATCGATTTTTATCAGCGCGCCTTTTTTTTCTTCGGAAAATGAGGTTATGGTAACCGCCGTCGAATACGGTATTTCCTGACCGGTGAGACGGAACACCTTTTCCCGAATCATTTCAGCGGCGATAAAACGCTCCGGCATATCGGTGAAGGTATTTTCAGGATAATAGGGAGGCCCTTTGGGCAACAGCGGCTCCATGACGGAAACGAGTTCATCGATCCGGTCCCCCAGTATTGCGGCGACAGGAATGATGGCGTTAAAAGGATACGCTTTTGACCATCTGTCGATGAGCGGGAGCAATTCGGATTTTTTAACAAGGTCGATTTTGTTGAGGACGAGAATCACCGGTTGTTTTGTTTTTTCAAGTCTTTTTACGATCAATGATTCGGATTCGAGATCCGGTTTGACCACGTCCACCATAATGAGGATGATATCGACATTTTGAAGTGCTGAAAAAGCGGTGTCCACGATACGGATGTTCAACGGGCGATCTGCTCTGTGGATTCCCGGTGTGTCGATGAAAATAAGCTGAGATCCAGGGCGATGAACCACGCCCAATATCCGGTTCCGCGTGGTTTGCGGCTTTTTTGAGGTAATCGAAATTTTTTCGCCGATCATCTGGTTTAAAAGGGTTGATTTGCCGACATTGGGCGCACCGATAATGGCAACAAAGCCGGATCTGAAATTCTTGAAATTGTCTGGTATATTTGCCATGTTGCACCTAACCCGGATAAACCGGAAAAAACAAATAACAAATCACAAAAAACAAATAATATCCAATGACCAAAAAGAAAAATTCAAAACAAAAATAACTTCATATTAAATTTAGTTTTGATCATTGAAATTTGACATTTCGAATTTTTTTGGAATTTGGTTTTGGTGTTTTTTTTGCCTTAAAAAATACAAAATTTGTTAATAAAGAATTAAAGGCTTTCGTAAAATGTCGTTTAAACAGCCGGCCGAACGAGGTTTATTATGATTAAACTCCAATCAATCCCTCCAATGCATCCCATAAATCGTCTTTTCCCATGCGCGACTTTGCGGAAAACAGGATCGGCTGCTCTTTAGGGACGCCGAGTGCATCGGCGATGGTTTTTTTTTGGTTTGTTTGTTTGTTTTTAGAAAGTTTGTCGCTTTTTGTCAAAACCAGAATTTCCGGAATGGTATGGACGCGGAGCCATTCGATAAAATTGAGCTCCTGCATTCCCGGGACGCGGCGGAGATCCATGATAAGGACCACGCCCTTTAGGGTTTTCCGTGTTGAAAGGTAGGTTTCAACCATGGGACCCCATGATCTTCTGACAGCCGCAGGAACCTTGGCGTAGCCGAATCCCGGCAGATCCACGAAGGAAAATGTCCTGTTTATGACAAAAAAATTGATCAACTGCGTGCGACCGGGCGTGGAACTGGTTTTGACCAGATGTTTCCGGTTGACCAGTGTGTTGATCAAAGAAGATTTGCCCACATTGGAGCGGCCGGTGAAGGCGATTTCCGGCAAATCCGCAGGCGGGTATTGGGAGGGTGTAACGGCGCTTTTAACGAATTGAGCCGATGAGATGATCATATGTTATGGATTTTCGGATATGATGAATTCGTAAAAAGTCGAATTCATCGAGTTTGGATCATGCATCCTGCATCATTTTTAGATAATTTTCCAGCCGATCCATTCCTTCGGCAATATTTTCCATGGCGGCGGCATAGGAAAATCGAAGGTAGCCTTCCCCGTTTTGGCCGAAATCAATGCCGGGCGCTACCCCCACATGAGCCTTTTCAAGGATGTCGAATGCGAGTTTGTATGAATCGCCGGAGAAGTGCTTTGCGTTGGCAAACACATAGAATGCGCCTGTCGGTTCTACGGTAATTCCAAATCCCATGCCTTTCAGCCTTTGGATCATGTATTGCCGGCGTTTGTTGTAGATTTGCTTCATCTCCGCAATATCGTTTCCGGCTTCCTTGAGGGCGGTAATTCCGGCCATTTGAACCATGGCGTTTGCAGAGATAAAAAAGTTTTGTTGAATCTTCTGAATGGGACGGATAAAATCTTTTGGCGCGATCATGTACCCGAGCCTCAGTCCCGTCATGGCATAGAGTTTCGAAAAGCCATTGAAAACGAAGGCCTTTCGGGTAAATTCCAGTATCGAATGTTCCTTTCCTTCATATACCAGGCCGTGATAGATTTCATCTGAAATAATATACGGCGAAGCCGGTGTCGACGCCAGATCGGCAATGGCTGACATGCGTTCTTCGGACAACAGGTTGCCGGTGGGGTTGGACGGCGAGTTGATAAATATACCCTTTGTTTTTGGCGTGATCATTTTTTCAATGGCTTCCGGTCTGTACTGAAATCCGTCTTCCTCGAAAACTTCAACGAACACGGGTTCACCCCGGACGAATCGGATAAAATTCGGGTAGCAGGCATAATGGGGGTCTGAAATGATGACCTGGTCTCCTTCTTCAAGAAGCGCTGAAAACATGACGAACATGGCCGGCGAGGTGCCTGATGAAACAACGATTTGATCGGGATCCACGGTCGTCTTGTAGGTCGAATAATAATGCTCGCTGATGGCTTCCCGCAATTCAAGCAAACCCAGGCTGTGGGTATAATGAGTATGTCCGTTGTCAAGGGCCTTGCAGGCAGCCTCCTTGATACACCTGGGGGTGTCAAAATCAGGTTCTCCGACTTCAAGATGAATGACGTGAATCCCCTGGCGCTCCATCTCGTGGGCTCTCTCGAGAACGTCCATCACAATAAAGGGTGTTATTTCTTTGGTTCGTGAGATCATGCCTTTGCCTTAAACAACCTTATTTAAAGGATATTCAATAATGCCTTCTGCGCCGTGTTTCAAAAGCGTCGGAATCAGGTCCCTGACGACACTGGTGTCCACCACCGTCTCCACGGAAAACCAGTCTGAATTGTAAAGGGGTGCAACGGTGGGTGCATTGAGACTCGGCAGAAGGGAGACAATATTTTCCAGATATTTCTCCGGAACATTCATTTTAAGGCCGACCAGTTTCTCTGCGACAAGCGCACCTCTCAACAGCAGGGCAATCTGCTCGAGTTTTTCTCTTTTTTGCGGGTTTTCCCATGCCGCATGGTTGGCGATGAGCTGTGTATAGGTTTGCATGAGTTCGTGGATAATCTTAAGACCGTGCGCTTTAATGGTACTCTCGGTTTCCGTAACTTCCACGATGGCGTCGGCAAGGCCGGAGACGACTTTTGCTTCTGTGGCACCCCATGAAAACTCAACGTCAACGTTGATGTTTCTTTGAGAAAAGTAGTTTTTCGTAAATTGAACCAGTTCCGTTGATATTTTTTTACCCTCGAGATCTTCGATGGTTTTGATCGGAGAGTCGTGGGTCACTGCCAATACCCATCTCGCGGGTCTTGCGCTGACCTTGGAATAAACCAGGTCCGTTACGACGTGCACATCGGAATTGTTTTCGGCAATCCAGTCTTTACCTGTCAGACCGGCATCGAGCGTGCCGTTTTCCACATGTCTGGCCATTTCCTGGGCCCTGCACAGCGCGCACTCGATGGTGTCGTCGTTGATTTCCGGGAAATAACTTCTTCCATTGACATTGATTTTCCATCCTGATCGTTTGAACAGGTCTATGGTTGCATTTTGGAGGCTTCCCTTGGGAATCCCCAGCTTCAACGGCATCGTCATTTGTGATATACCTCCTCGGGGTTAAACACCGGTTCTCCTGTAATATGAACGGTTTCTCCATCGACCAATTTATAAAAGCAGCTTCTATGCCCGGTGTGACAGGCCGCACCGCCGATCTGTTCGACTTTGAGCAGCACCGTATCCTCGTCGCAATCGATGCGTATTTCCTTTACGATTTGCACGTTGCCGGATGTATTTCCCTTTATCCAGAGGGTCTGTCTGGTCCTGCTGTAATACGTTGCCCTGCCGGTTTTCAACGTGGCGTCCCAGGCGTCTTTGTTCATAAATGCCAGCATCAATACATCGCCGGTTTTATTATCCTGAACGATAGCGGGTATTAATCCCCCCATCTTGTTGAAATTGAGTTTGATCATAGCGTTATCTCTTCCTCCCCAATCCATTATCCGACCGGATGAACCCCAAAATTTAAATGAACTTCTTAAAACCTAAAAAACTATTTGTTTTGTATAATATTGTCAATTTCTTTTTTGAGTTAACCGTGTATCTTGCTTATGGGGTTGATATTTGATATTATAAGCGGCAACATAAAAACTAAAAACCAGTTTAAAAATATTTTATGATTTAGAGTTCTCAAATATGCCAAAAAATAAAAGTGCCTCGCAGATACTTAAAAAGCGCGGCAGAAAAAGCCAAAGAGGGTTTATGTCAAGGATTTTCAGATGGTTGCTGATGGCATCCATTTTGATCCTCATCACCGGATCGCTGGGCGCCGCCGGTGTTTATTTTTATTTGAGTCGAAATCTTCCCAAAATAGCTTCCCTGAAAGATTATCGGCCACCGGTTATCACGACGGTATATTCGGACGATAATCGAAAAATCGGTGAGTTTTTCAAGGAACGAAGGATCGTAATCCCTTTATCCCAAATGCCCGATATACTGAAAAAAGCTTTTGTCGCTGCCGAGGATTCCCGATTTTATACGCATCAAGGCATAGATATTTTAAGTATCTTCAGGGCATTTTACAAGAATATCGAGGCCGGAACCATTGTTCAGGGCGGAAGCACAATTACCCAGCAGGTCACAAAATCATTTTTTTTAACGCCTGAAAGAAGCTATGTCCGCAAAATAAAAGAAGCGATCCTTGCCTATCGCATTGATAAAAAATTTTCCAAAGATGAAATTCTCTTTTTGTATTTGAACCAGATTTATTTGGGGCACGGTGCATATGGTGTGGAGGCCGCTTCAGAGAATTATTTCGGAAAGTCAGCCAAGGATTTGAACCTGGCTGAATGTGCGATCCTGGCCGGTCTGCCTCAGGCCCCGAGTCGATACTCTCCCTTTAAGCATCCGGAAAGGGCGAAACAGCGGCAGATATATGTTTTAAATCGAATGGTTGAAGATGGGTTTATCACCAATATTCAAGCGACGGAAGCCGTCAACAAAGTGCTCGATATCAAACCCAGAAAGAATCTTTTTATTGATGAAGTTCCCGTTTATACTGAGTATATCAGACGATACATCTCAGCAAAATACGGCGACGATGTGCTGTATAACCAAGGCCTCAGTGTTTATACATCGGTCAATATCGAAACGCAGAAAATCGCGAGGGATGAAATCAGCAAAGGATTATATGCACTGGACAAACGGCAGGGATACCGTGGCCCCTTGAAACATCTTCAACCGGAAGAGATTGAATCGTTTTCAAAAGAGATCCAGCTTGAATTGAACAATATTCACCTCGAAGAAGGCAAAATCGTTAAAGGCGTTGTGATAGAAGTCAATGATAAGAATAACACGGCCACTGTCCGGATGGGAGATGTGTTGGGTGTTATCGGGATCGGGGATATGCAATGGGCAAGAAAGCCGAATCCCGAGGTTGCTTATTATGCGGCAAAGGTGAACAAGGTTGGAAATGTTTTAAAGGTCGGGGATGTCATACTGGTTCGCCTGAAAGGTAAAATTTCCGGTACAGATCAATGGCAACTGGCTCTGGAACAGGACCCGAAAGCCCAGGCCGCCCTGCTGTGCATTGAATCGGAAACCGGCAACGTTAAAGCCATGGTGGGCGGCAGAGATTTCAGAGAGAGCCAGTTTAACCGGGCGGTCCAGTCGAGGCGGCAGCCGGGGTCCGCATTTAAGCCGGTCATCTACGCGGCGGCCCTCGACAAGGGATATACACCCGCAACAATGATCATCGATTCGCCGATCGTTTATGAGGATACCGAGCACGATTTTACCTGGAAACCCAAAAACTACAAAGAAAGATTTTACGGCCCGACGCTTTTTCGGGATGCGCTCGCCGAGTCGCGCAATGTGGTGACCATCAAAATTTTGCAAGACATCGGCATTGATTATGCCATAGATTACGCCCGAAAACTCGGCATAACATCCAATCTGAGCAGAGATCTTTCTCTGGCGCTGGGATCTTCCGGCGTATCGTTGCTTGAGCTTGTAAAAGCATATTCTGTCTTTGACAATCTGGGCTACCTTGTCGAACCGGTCTTTATTACAAAAATTTTGGACAGGGACGGAAACATCCTTGAAGAGACTAATCCCACAAGGAAAAAGGTTATAGAACAAAACACCGCCTATGTCATGACCAGTCTTCTTGAAGGTGTTGTCAAACGCGGCACCGGGTGGAGAGTAACGGCGATGAATCGTCCGGTGGCCGGCAAGACCGGCACGACAAACAATCTGCATGATGCGTGGTTTATGGGATATACCCCCCGTTATATAACAGGCGTCTGGGTGGGGTTTGACGATGAAAGTTCCCTTGGAAGAGGGGAAACCGGTTCCAGGGCGGCAAGCCCCATATGGCTGGGGTTCATGCAGAGACTGCTTCAAGACAAGCCGGTCAGGGTGTTTCAGGTGCCCGAAGGTGTCGTCTTTTCAAAAATCGATGCCAAAACCGGCCTATTACCGATTCCCGAATCCAAAAAAACGATTTTCGAGTGCTTCAAGGAAGGTACGGTCCCCACCGAATATACCAAAAAGCCGGATTCCATGTCGGAACCTGGAGAATTTTATAAGTCGAATATGTAAGAAATTGCTAAAGCGTGCAGATCCGAGTCAACATATGTTGCGGGTATATGCTTTTAAGATGAATATACAAAAAGTTAGAAGTGGAAAGTGAGCTAAAGTGACTAAAGTGAAGGATTTTGGACAATTATATTTTAATGAAAGCGCGTTAGCGCTACCTTAACTTTAGGCACTTTAGATCACTTCACCCTTTAGGCACTTTTTAGTCAGGCTCCTATCCATATTTTTTTCTCAGCGTGTCAGAGACTTGTCTGGTCAAAGCCAGCACTTTTGTGGCGAGATCAAGGGGCAACGAGCCGGTCCCGCAAGCGGGAGTAATTAAGGTTTGATCCAGTATCGCAGATTTGTCGAAGCCAAAGGCTTCGATGGCAACCGATTGCGCTTCCCACCTGGCGACCAGAGATTCGGCGGTCTCTCTTTCGATATCATCGCTGTTTAATGTCGGTACAATACCCCAAGCCAAAATTTTACCTGATTCCATAAATCGCTTTACCTGATCCGGATAAAGCATCAACTTATCGAAAAAAGAATATGCATCAAAGCTGAGGATATCCGCTTCGGATTCCAATATCAGTGACCAGTCGGCATTTGCGCAAACATGGATTCCGGCAAGAGCGCCTTCGTCATGCGCGGTCCCGATGATTTCGTGGAAACAGGCGGCCACTTCCTCGCGGGATACGCTGATCATCGCGGAAGAACCAAAGCCGGCAAGGGCCGGTTCATCAAGAAAGATAATGGTTTGAGATCCAAACTCCGAAAGCATTTTGACCTGCCATCTGGCTTTTAGATCCAACAGCTTTAGCGCAACATCCCTTAACTGATCGTCATAGAATACGGCTTTCCCATTCTGGTCGCATAGTCCCAGACCAAATGTTACGGGACCGGTGATCTGTCCTTTAACCGCTATTGGACGGCGGGGGAGAGATCGGAGATGTTCCGTAAATGCAAAAAGCCCTCCGGCGGTATTTCTGCCCATGGCAAATCTTGAATGGTTTATATCCGCCCTTTTTTCACTGACAGCCATAAAATCCTCATAAAATCCCAAGATGTCGTTATCAAAAGAAGGATCGGATGTGTCGATAAACGATTTTTCCGCTGTGACGGTTAAACCCGGAAATCCCGGCTGAAATTGGGCGATCATGCCTTCTTCCTTGAAGGCGGGAAGTTGAACCCATAAAGGAATTTCAGGGGTGTATTCAAAAACCAGCGCTACGCCTTTGGTATGGTCGTATAAAGGAAGACTCCCAATCAAAAGCGGAAGGCCGTTTGCCGAAAACGTGGGTGCCATGGGTCAGATTCCTTATTTTGTATTGAAAATCTGGTCCTCTGGCCAGATTTTTTACTTTTAGATTTCCTAACATGCCTTTTCTCCCAATGCAAGGTTGGGAAGCGAATTTCTTTTAAGCCTTATGTCAAACTTGGTGCATAGTTTTCATTGAGTTATAAAGAGATGCTGCTGTCATGGAAGGTTTTCTTCATATTTGGATTCAATTGCGTATGCTCTATCAGCGGTGTTTGGTATTGGATTGACACGCCCATGCGCAGGTGTTATTATCAATGTAAATTTACATCTCCCGTTCATAGGTTCGAATCATCCAATGAGAGTTTTGAAGCAGATGGGATTGATGTTACCTAAAGCTTTGCAAAAAGCGTAATGTTTTTTGCATAAGCGCCAAAACAAAAATGAGATGTAAAAGGAGTTTTAAAGCGTGACGAATATCATCGAGCTTGACAAAAAGCTAAAGCACACGAAAGAAAAAAAAGCTGAAATTATACGAAAGCGAAAAATCCTTGCGGTTCAGAAAGTATTTCAATGTATGCATTGCGCTTTTAAATGTGAAAAGTGCGGCACCCAAATTCAACCGGATGAACACCGTCAACAAAGAGCGATCAGCGATTTGCGGGTCCCTTATCGTTTTTGTGAGAGCTGTGCCGAGGAATATATCGATTTTATCGAACGACTTAAAGGAAGGGGAGACCCGGAATATTACTGGCACAATGACATATGGCTTGAAATGTGGAGAAAATGGATTGATTATCAGGGCGCCATCGACACTTATTTGAAGTCAAAAGAATTTAAGCAGCTTTTGGCGGAGCTGAAAGATACCAGACCCGACGACAAATAGGAGGAATATATGTTTGGAATAGGAATGCCGGAACTGATCATCATACTGGTGATTGTTTTAATTATTTTTGGTGCCGGTAAGCTTCCGGATATCGGCGCAGGAATGGGAAAAGCCATTCAGAATTTTAAAGGCGCCACCGCAGAACCCGAGAAAAGAGAGCCGGAGAAACTTGAAGACCAAAAAGAGTCTTCAAATTCGGGCAGCGCTCCACGCGACAAAACCGAATAGAAGGAACGATTCTAAAAAGTGATCGATCGATTTGTGTAATCCGATATTGCTCAAATGATACGATAGCGCATCATTGAAATACAATAAAAGATTTAAAAGGGGATGTCATCATCCTGCCGGGGTGTGTGAGGAGTATCCTCATACCCTTGAGACCGGGGCGTTTCGGACGATTTGTATGTATCGCCGGCATTCCGGCTTCCCAAAAACTGAATGTCGGATGCGATTACTTCCGTGGTGTATCGGGTAACGCCGTCTTTTTCCCATGACCGGGTCTGCAACTTGCCTTCCACGTACACCTGCTTTCCTTTCGAGAGGTATTCACCGCAAATTTCACCCAGCCGTCTCCAGGCGACGATACGATGCCATTCGGTCCGTTTTTTACGTTCGCCGGATTCTTTGTCCGTCCATTCATCAGACGTGGCAATATTGAAATTGGCCACTGCCGTACCGTCCGGTGTATAACGAACTTCAGGATCACTTCCCAAGTTACCGATCAGAATGACCTTGTTTATACCCGCCATGATCCGCCTCCATTTTTTTTAACCATCAATTTTCATACAATATAAATAGGTATGGATGATTAATACAGATAACCCTTCACATTGTCAAGTCAATCGATAAACCTCGTTAAGTGCCCAAAAACATGGGCATGGGACCGGCTCACGCATATTCTCGTTGACAGCAAATTTTTTGTATATATTATCGGGACGTAACATTTCAACTTTCAATGGCGCGCCATCGCTCAATTGAGGCAAAGAATCTCGCATAACCGAAAGGCCTACGGCCGGGAAGGAGAAACCGCACATGCTGTCTTTGAAATCCGTCGATCTTAAAAAAGCGAAAATCGAGTCACTGGTGATTCCTGTATGTGAAGACAAAAACATTCACGACGATAACATAATATCTTCTCTTGTCGACACCGCAAAAAAGGTCAAGGCGTTTAAAGGCGAAAAAGAAGATGATATTGTGTTATACCATCTTTCAGATGTAAAGGCGGAGAGCATCATTTTTTTGGGACTTGGAAAGTTCGAAAAACTCGATGCGGAATCGCTGCGTGCCATGGCCGGCAAAGCCGTAAAAAATGTTATCAAAAAAAAATATACCGAGGTCTTGATTGCGGTGCCTGCGGCCGCCAAAATGAACATCAGGTTGAAAATCGTTCTTGAAGCAATGATGGAAGGCGCCTTACTCGGGAATCATCTTTATGACAGATACAAAAAAGAAAAAAAGCATCGATCGCTCCGCCGAATCGATTTTCTTGTAAATGCCGATGAAGCAAAAACATATAAAAAACTGGCATCCCGAATATCAACGGTTTGCCGGGGAACCATTCTGGCCAGAGAATGGGTCAGTATGCCGCCCAATGATAAGCGGCCGGAATTTTTTGCAAAATCTATTGAAAGCCACGCCAGAAAAGAGAATCTCAACGTCACTGTATTCAATGAAAAAGCACTGAAACAAAAGAAATTCGGCGCCATGCTTGCGGTTGCAGCCGGCAGCTTGAGCAAGCCCAGGCTGGTGATTTTGGAACATAAACCGGCAAAACCCAAAAAAACCATTGCTTTCGTGGGAAAAGGGGTAACCTTTGATTCCGGGGGCATAAACCTGAAAACAACCGCGTCTCTTTCGGAGATGAAGATGGATATGGCCGGTGCAGCCGCAGTTGCAGCGACACTGATTACCGCGGCGAGGCTCCACCTGAAACATAACATCGTGGGTATCATCCCGATTGTTGAAAACATGCCGTCAGGAAACGCGACCCGACCGGGAGATATTATTCAAAGTTATGGGGGTAAAACCGTGGAAATCGGAAACACGGATGCCGAGGGGCGGCTGATTCTCATCGATGCCTTGTCATATGCCATAAAAAATTACCGGCCGCAGACCGTGATTGATTTGGCGACGTTGACCGGTGCGTGTATCGTGGCTTTGGGTGAAAAGATTGCCGGGGCATTCTCCTTCGACGATGATCTGGCTGAAAATATCATCCTATCCGGCGTAAATACGCATGAGAGATGCTGGCGCATGCCCCTGCCGGAGGATTATAAGGATCTGATTAAAAGCGATTTTGCGGATCTCAACAATGTTCCCGCCACGCGTGCCGGCGGCGCCATCACCGCTGCCTTGTTTCTTTCGGAATTTGTGAAAGATACCTCCTGGGCGCATATTGATATTGCCGGGCCGGCATATGCCAAAAAAGAATCTGCCTATTGCGGCGTCGGCGGGACAGGATTCGGGGTCCGGTTGTTGTGTGATTTGTTGGAAAGGTTGTAAACCTCAACGGAAGCTGCGGGCCGGAAGAAACTTTTTCTTGTCAGCCTTGGCAGGAAAGTAAAATAGGGTTCTTGGCATATTACCCTATGATGCTGAAAATCCAAACCGCGGGTGCGAAACTTGAATTTTGACAAAAAAGCCCATTTGTTCTATAATTTATCAAATTTTTCGAATTGCTAAATTGTGGGATACGAATGGATAAATCCGGCAGCTATTTTACCATATCCGACCTGGCTAAAGCCTTGGACGTCGAAAAGAGTCATATCCGTTTTTGTGAGGCAAACGGACTGATTGCGCCCAAGACGATACCGTTCAAGCGGCGTGTTTACAGCCGATATGACCGGGAACGCCTGAAACTGATATTTCGTTTCGTACTCATGGGGTATTCCGCGGAACAGATTGTCGAGATGATCGGCGCGCCTGATGTGGATTTGGATGAAAACGATCGGCTGATACAAGGGATAATCTACGGTGAAGCAAAGATACAAGCGCTCGAATCGCACAAAGAGAACTTGAGTTTTACGAAACAGACACGCATCATAAATGAAATCGAAATGTTGCGTGAATACATTAAAACTGTCAGGGCGATTAAAACAGGTGGTGATGAAAAACCTTCGGAAAAGACCGGCATAAAATTCCAGGAGGCCGCTGAAAATTTCCACAAATCGAAACAACATCCCATCCGAGTAATTTCCGTATTTATTGCCGGATTGGTGCTGGTTATCCTTATCGGCAGTTACTTTTATTACCGAACCGGCAAAGAGGAGATGAAAACCGTAAAACAGGTTCAACAAAAAGCTGTCCCTAAAGAACAAATTCAGATGCAGCAGGCGTCTGAGCCGGTGAATCTAAAAGAGACACCTGAGTCGGTTGCGCCGGAAATCCAAAAAAATCCTGAAACCCCTTCCGTTAGAGAGAAGACGGACAATTTTCAGCAGCGCTAACAAATGTGGTGTGGGCCGGAAAATTTTTTGCAGAATGAAGCCTGAGAGTGGCTATAGTTTTACATGTTCAAGAAAAACCTTTCGTTTAAGCGTGATCCCGGCGGTTTTTTTAAACTGCTCGGTAATGTCCGATACAAAAAGCCTGAACGCGTCATTTTTCCCCAGCCGACGATCAATCTCGGGATGCGCATCCAAAAAGGATTTTACCTTTTCCGCAACAGCGATCGATGAGTCGATGACGGTTACTTTTTTCCCGATTTTTCTTTGGATTTTATCTTTCAGCAATGGATAATGGGTGCATCCAAGAATCAGTGTATCGATTTGCCTGACTTTTAAAGGCAGCAGGTATTTTTTAATGATCATCATCGTTTCAGGTTTTTTCATCCATCCCTCTTCTACCAAAGGAACCAGAAGCGGACAGGCGACGGAATAAACCTTTGCATCCGGCTTCATCGCTTTGATTTTTTTTTCATACATGCCGCTCTTTACGGTCGCTCGTGTTCCGATAACGCCCACCACCGATTTTACGGAACGGTTCACCGCTTGTTCCGTTGCCGGCGTTACCACTTCGAATATCGGCACATCAAAAGTTTCCGCGACGCGATTAGCGGCGACACTCGATGCGGTATTGCAGGCCATTACCACAATTTTGGCGCCGTTTTGTAAGAGAAAGTCGATATTTTCGACAGAATACTTGATGACGGTTGCAGCGCTCTTGGTTCCGTACGGCGTGCGAGCCGTATCACCGAAATAAATAATGTCATAGCCGGGAATCCTCTCCATAACGGACTTTACAACGGTAAGCCCGCCGATTCCCGAGTCGAATATTCCTATCATATGATCCTACGTCTTGATTTTTAATGATATGCGGTTATATTTATACCTTTAAATCGACAATCGACAATCATCCATCATCAATTCCAAGGGGGGGGAATTATATGGTTTCACAAAATCAGGCACCTGCCATGAATCAGAAAATTTTCACGCTGGGCCTCCCGGTCGAGACGGTCTCAGTATACCTAATGTGTTGTAGCCTGAGGGATAATGACACCACGATCTCTACGAAGAATCTTTCCAGTATATGGAACGGTGCGGAAGCGTCCTTGTTCGAAGGATTAAAAGAACTCGAGGAAAGGCGTATTCTTCGCAAAATCATATCCGACAAAGAGGAGAACGATATATACCAGCTTGCTCACGTTGAAAAATGGAAATAGTCATAGCTTTTTCAAGACTTTTTGGGCCACATATTCTTTGATGATTCCGTCGGGCAGATCCGTTCGAATGCCCGGACATAGAGATGCCATGATGTGCCAGTTATTAAAATCGAAAAGTACGCTTTCTATAAACGGCCATGTTCTGCACATGCGCGGTTTAACCGGATGGATGGTACACAGGCCGTCCCAGAATATGCAGTACCGATTCTCGGCCTGTGCAAGCATGGTCTTCCCCCCTGAAATCTGACAATAGTTCCCGACAAACGTATCAGGATCCGCGTGAATGTGAGCGGCTATCTTTTCGATTTCCGCCTCGGTGATAAATGTTCCCCCGTACCCCTTGCAGCAGTCACCACATCGCCGGCACTTAAAAATATCATCCGGTTTTACATCATTTAATCGCATGCCGGGTCTCCATCGATTTTCTCAAGGTCACCTGGTCGACATACTTCAGGTCACCGCCAACAGGAACGCCTGATGCAATTCGTGTTATTTTGACCGGCGGATTCCCTAAATGATCCGCAATGAAATCGGCCGTGGTTTCGCCCTCGATGGTGGTGCTTGTGGCAAGAATCACTTCTTCGATTTTCCCCCGGGCGATCCTCGAGACAAGTTCCTTGATTCGGATGTTGTCGGGACCGATACCGTCCATTGGAGAAAGCGCGCCGCCCAGGATGTGATACAGCCCTTTAAACGATTCTGATTTTTCAATAGCTACCATATCGGCCGGTTGTTCGACCACGCACAACATCGAAGATGTTCTTGCCGGATTACTGCAAATCTGACAAATATCCGTGTCGCTTAAAGAAAAACACAAGGAACAGTGTCGCACCTTCTCTTTGATTTCGACAATGCTGCGGGAAAGCTGTTCCGCCTCTGTGCGCGGCGCACGGAGTAAGTGCAGGGCAAGACGCTCCGCGGTTTTTTCTCCAACACCCGGCAGCTTCGCAAGGTGTTTGATCAATTTCAAAACAGATGGTGGGTAATGACTCATAGTGATAACTACATCATTCCAGGTATATTCAAACCCCCGGTAAGCTTGTTCATTTCTTCCGCGGCCATTTCCTGCGCCTTGGTTAATGCATCATTTGCGGCAGCCAATATAAGATCTTGGAGCATTTCCACATCATCCGGATCCACGACTTCTTTTTCGATTTGAATGGATACCAATTGTTGTCTGCCGTTGGCGACAACCCTCACCATTCCACCACCGGCGCTCGTTTCAACCGTTTTTTCGGCAAGCTCATCCTGCAATTTTAACATCTTAGCTTGAAGCTGCTGGGCTTGCTTCATCATCTTTCCCATGCCTTTCATTGACGCACCTCCTATAAAATCTTAACATCAACGAGATTGCCGTTGAAAATCTCCAGCGCATCGGTAACCAGCGGGTGGCTTAAGGCCTCCTCTCCCAAACGGGCTGTCCGGTCATGTTTTCGTTGATGTTGCGTATTCATGATTTTTTTTGTACGGATAACGACATCCATTTCTCTTCCGAAAAAGTCGCTGCACACCTTTTTAATAATGCCGATATTTTTCTCTTTTCTGACCATCGTCAGGTTAAAATCGTTTCCATTCACTTCAATTTCCAGACGATTGCCGGACAATTTTTTTATATTAGAATGCTTCAGGTTGGTTGCAAGGGACGGGTATTTTTCTAAAAATATGGATAATACTTTGTCCCACCTGTTCTCCGGCGTGTCATCCGGCTCCGCGAGTGGACCGGGATCGGAAGCAAAGGGGTCCATGGGTGGGCCGGATGGTGTTTGAGAAGTGTTTTCATTATCCTGACACATCGGTCTGCTGTCAGTTCCCGTCGTATTCGTTTGTGATCCTTCCAAGTCTTTTATAAGCCCATCAAGTTTTTCTATGAGAACATCAATGGGCAGGGCGGGTTTTATTTGAAACATCCTGATAAAAACCATCTCAATGGCAAAGCGCGGTTGGGAGGCACGTTCGATGATGGGTTCTTCTTTGAAAAGCAGTTCGAAAATCTGATTTAGAAATGTTTCAGGAACGTTTTTTGTTTGGTCGCGCATCAGGTCAATTTCATGAGAAGAGATATCCAGCAGCTTGTGTCCTTTTTCCCCCATCTTTACGATAAGCAGATTCCTGAAATGTTCGATCAAATCGGCATACAGCTTTTTCATATCATGACCTGAGCTGAATACCTTGTCCAGAATATCCAGGATCTCCATGACATTCCCTTTAAGGACAGCGTTTGAAATCTTGAAAATAAGGTTTCGATCGACAACGCCCAGTATATCCAAAACCTGATCATGATCCATGGCGTCTTTTGTGCAGGACATGACCTGATCCAAAAGGCTCAGGCCGTCTCGCATACTTCCGTTTGCCGCTCGTGCGATCAAAGCCAGACTTTCGACGTCGATATCAATGGCTTCTTTGGTGCAGATGTTTTGCATATGCTTGGAAATCGATTCAACATCAATACGTCTAAAATCATGGCGCTGGCATCTTGAAAGGATTGTTATGGGAATTTTTCGAGGTTCCGTTGTGGCAAAAATAAACAGCACATGAGACGGCGGTTCTTCCAATGTCTTCAAGAGTGCGTTAAAGGCCGCAATGCTCAGCATATGTACTTCGTCGATAATATAAATCTTATATGGACTGTGGGCCGGCATGTATTTGACATTTTCTCGAAGGTCCCGGATTTGGTCGACACTGTTGTTTGAAGCGCCGTCAATTTCAAACACATCGGCACCGTTGCCTGAAGTGACCTCCCTGCAGGATCGGCAGTCATTGCATGGAACCGGTGCGGGACCTGTCTTGCAATTCATGGACTTGGCCAATATCCTCGCAACAGTGGTCTTGCCGGTGCCCCTGGGGCCTGAAAAGAGGATGGCATGAGCAACTCGTCCGGACGAAATCGCGTGGGTTAAGGTGCGGGTGATATGCTCCTGTTTCACGACCTCTCCAAATGTTTGGGGGCGGTATTTTCGCGCAAGAACGAGATAGGACATAGAACTACCTGCTGAATTTAATATGGCGGAGAGAGAGGGATTCGAACCCTCGGTGCCGCTTTTGACAGCACACACGATTTCCAGTCGTGCTCCTTCGGCCAGCTCGGACATCTCTCCGAAAAAAATGGGAATGAAGCTCTAATCTTAATGCCGTTCGTTGGCGGAGAGGGTGGGATTCGAACCCACGATCCCGTTTTTGACAGGATACCGCTTTTCGAGAGCGGGGCCTTAAGCCGCTCGGCCACCTCTCCGGCGTCTTAATAGAAGCTATCTCAAAAAAGTCTTTTCGTCCGATATCGGCGTTGAGCCCTCGTATCAAGTCCTCGGCATACTGGAAGTATGCCTGCGGGTTGATCCTCGGCCTCGTCTTGATCTCGACCGAATATCCTAATTTTGAGATGGCTTCTGTTAATATTTTAACACGTAACCGAATGCAGTATACTTTTTTAATCCTTCATGTCAATAATCTTATTTTATTCCTTGAATAACATCCTTGCATATAGTATCAAAACCCCTTTATCAAAAATGCTTAAAAAAAAATATTGGAAAGGAATCGTTGAATATGGCCGATGTTATCCCCTTCAAAGGAATTTTGTACAATACCCGAAAAATAAGCAATTTGGCGGATGTTGTAGCGCCTCCTTTTGACATTATATCGGAACGGGAGCAGGTGGTATTTCATCAACGCCATCCCCAGAATATTATCCATCTGACCCTGGGCAAAACGCATGAAAGCGACACCCCTGAAAACAATCGTTACACCAGGGCGTCGAAATGCCTCGACCAGTGGTTGTCCGATGGATTCCTTGCGTTTGACGAAGAACCGGCCATCTATTTAACATCCGTTGAATTTCCTTTTGACGGCAAATGGGTGACGCGATACGGTTTGATCGCCCTGATCGGCCTCGAACCGTTTGAAAAGGGAATTGTCGTACCGCATGAAAAGACTTTTTCCAAGGTAAAATCGGAACGGCTTGAGCTGATGAAAGCATGCCATACCAATTTCAGCCCGATATTTTCGCTGTTTTCAGATAAAACAAACGCTGTTTTCGATACGCTAAAGCATGCGGTTCACAATAAGGATGCGGAAATTGTTTTTACAGATCAAAACGAACAAAAGCACAGACTGTGGCGGATCACCGATACCGCCGTTCACCGGTTGGTTTCCGAAGGGTTGAAGGATAAAAGAATTTTTATTGCCGATGGCCATCATCGTTACGAAACAGCGCTGAACTACAGGTCTTGGTTGTCCTCGAAGATGCCCGGCTTAAACGGTAATCATCCGGCAAATTATGTCATGATGTATCTTTCAAGTATGGAGGACCCGGGAGTCGTTATCCTTCCCGCGCATCGGCTGTTAAACGAGGTTCCCGACGAAACAAGAGAATCCTTTATATCCAAAGCAACAGAATATTTCGACATCATGACACTTTCTTACAATAAAGATCGGTACGAGGAAGATTTGGCGCAATTTATATCGCTGCTTAAATTAAATGCTTCAAAACATTGCATCGGTGTTTGCCTGAAAGATCGGCCGGAACTTTATTTGCTGATTCTCAAACCCGGTATCATGGAGAATATGTTTGGCCATGAATTGCCCAAGGCGCTTATAAATATAGATGTAACAATACTGACCCGGCTTATTTTCATGGAGATATTGGGTTTTGATCAAACGAGACTGGATAATGAAAAGTTGATCGCTTTTTCAAGCATCGAAAAAGAGGCGGTAAATGCGGTGGCCGCCGGAAGACACGATATTGCTTTTATACTCAATCCAACAAAAATTCAGCAGGTGCGCGATATTGCCGAAGCCGGCCTGATCATGCCCCGAAAGGCAACTTATTTTTTCCCGAAGGTCATCACCGGTCAGGTGATGAACAGCCTGGTTAAAATTCGCGATTGAGGGTTCGTGGTATCGCCAGTTTTTTTCACAAGAAAAGTTGAAAAAATTCATTATATTTTATGTCAAAAATCAATCACGAAAGCACGAAAGGACGATAGCACGAAAGGACGATAGCACGAAATAATATATATATATTTTCGTGTTTTTAACATTTCGTGCTTTCGTGGTAAAATTTCATTTATGGATTAAACATTTTTTCGACTTCATCGGTATAAGTACCGTTTTCCCGGTAAATGATCAACGGCGGTCCGATTTTTAGCGCCGGACGAGCTTCTTTTTTTCCCTCTATCAGAATCAGCTTTGCATCTGTTTTTTTTCCCGAATGGATCATGCGAATCCATTTCGGCTCAATTCCGAATGCGCGCATTTGAGAAAGGATATCCGTAATGCGCTCAGCAGGATAGACAATAACAAATCGTCCTGATGTTCGCAGCATGCTGCAAGCGGTTTTAATCACATCATGAAGTGTCGTTTTAATTTCATGCCGTGCTATGGCACGCTCTTGATCCGGATTTATCCTTCCGGACAGCATCTTTCTGAAAGGCGGGTTGCAGACAACCAGATCGACGGGGCCTGAAGTGACATCATGGCTGAGCGTTTTCATATCCATACACCGGATAAAAATACGATCATCCATGTTGTTTTCTTGAACATTGAGTCTCGCAATATCCGCGAGATCCGTTTGCACTTCGATGCCGTAAACCCTGATCCCGGGATACCGATAGGCCAGTATTATTGGAATAATACCGCAACCTGTTCCCAAGTCGACAATGGTGTCATCCGGCCGGGGGCCGGTATGCCAGGCCAACAAAACCGCATCAATGGAAAAACGATAGCCGCATCGAAATTGCTTGACCTGTACGCAACCGTTGAAGAAAGTATCTGTTGTCAAGGACTTCATCGTTTTACACCGGGCCGATTTTGAATTTTATATCCTGCACCAGATCTTTTCCCAATGCCGTGTTGACTTTTTTAATGATATCTTTTTTTAAAAATAGGAGATGGTGCATCCATGGAGAACTGTTTACACGAACCAGCAGAAGTCTCCCTTTGAAAGCTTCGGGCCTGGCATTTTTTGCGACGGTATCTCCCACTGCATCGTCCCACAGATTCCAAACCTGTGACAACTCCCCGTCGCCATCATGGCGATAGGTTTTCAATACACCGGCGATAATATCTCCGATGTGTACAACATCGTTTTTTTGTTTCTTTTTTACCATGACATATGAAACTATAGAGTGATTCAATGTATTGTCAAGCTACAATTGAGATTGAATCCCAACAAACCTTTGTATGCGTAAAATTGTTCCGTTTTCAAATTTCCAATTCACATATAAATATGGCTTTTTACTTGACTTAAAAGCTTGGTTAACTTAACGTTAAGCGGATTTACGCATCTTAAAATCAATTTACGCATGGGATAGGCATTTATGAACTGGGATTGGGAAAAACTTAAAAAACAGCAGGATGGAAAAGGGGGCGGAATGGCGCCCCCCAAAATGGATGAACTGGTCGATAAAATTAAAAAGTTCAAACTCCCCGGCGGTCCTCTTTTAATTTTACTTTTCATTCTGATATTTCTGATATTTTTTGGTTCGTCCATGTTCTATACCATCGGAGTGGACGAGGTCGGCGTTGTTCAGCGGTTCGGGAAATATGTACGTATCACTCAACCGGGTCTTAATTTTAAGCTCCCCAGCGGGATCGAGAAGGTCACAAAGGTTCCCGTGAGGCATATCTTTAAAGACGAATTCGGCTTCAGGACCCTGGAACCAGGGGTTCGAACCCGCTACGCATCCGGATCCGCTTATCTCAATGAATCGTTGATGCTCACGGGGGATCTGAACGTCGCTGTTGTTCCATGGGTGGTCCAATATCGAATAAATAATCCTTATGACTACCTGTTTAAGGTCCAAGACACAAAGATTACCTTGAGAGACCTGGCGGAGTCCACCATGCGGCTTGTGATTGGTGACAGAAGCATTAATGAAGTCATCAGCAAGAGGGAAGAGATCGCCATGGCCGCAGAGCTCGCCCTTCAAAAGGAGCTGGACAAGGTCAAACTCGGGGTCAAAGTGGTCACAATCGAAATGAAGAAAACCAACGTCCCTGAAGCGGTCCAGCCTTCCTTCAATGAAGTGAACCAGGCCATCCAGGAAAAGGAGCAGATGATCTACCAGGCGAAGAAGGCATATAACAAGGTGATCCCGGAGGCGAAAGGAAACGCCGCAAAAACCATCAAGATGGCTCAGGGTTATGCCATTTCGGTGCTCAACAGAGCAGATGGTGATGCCGCGAGATTTTCTGATCTTTATAATGCATACAAGAATGCCAAGGATGTGACCAGGCGTCGCCTTTACCTGGACGCCATGCAGCAGATTCTGCCGAAACTGGGAAAGAAATATATTATGGATAAAAACCAGAATAATATCCTCCCCTTGCTCAACCTGGGGCAAATTGGAGGTGAGAAAAAATGAAATTCAAATTATTGTGGGTTCTTATAGTCATTGCCTTCATCGCAAGCTTTTCATCGATGTACACGGTTGATGAGACCGAGCAGGTTGTTATCACGCAGTTCGGGAAGACTGTCGGTCAGCCCATAACAGAACCGGGACTCTATTTCAAGATGCCCGTCATCCAACATGCAACCTATTTTCCCAAGAATATCCTCAACTGGGATGGTGAACCCGGTCAGATTCCGACGCTTGACAAGACATACATAGGGGTAGACACTTTTGCACTCTGGAAAATTGTTGATCCCCTCAAATTTTTCCAGACCGTGAACAATGTCATCGGTGCACAGGCACGGCTTGATGATATTCTGGACGCCGCTGTCAGAAATTTTATCACCTCCTATTCCCTCATCGAAACAGTGAGGACGAGCAACCGGAGCCTGAGCAGTTTGAGCATTCAGGTGGGCCAACAGCGAATCGGAGGATCTCTCGGCAACGTTACCACGGGCAGGAATAAGATCACCATGGCCATGCTCGAGCAGGCCCAACCAAAGGTTGCAGAGTTCGGCATAAAACTGGTGGACATAAAAATAAAACGCCTGAACTACGTGGAAAGCGTGCGCCAATCCGTGTATGGCAGGATGATAGCCGAGCGAAATCAAATAGCGGAAAAGTTTCGATCTGAAGGCAAAGGAGAGGCAAAGAAGATTGAAGGGGACCAGGATAAGGACCTGAAGAGGATCACCTCGGAGGCTTACAAAACCGCCCAGGAGACCAAAGGGAAGGCCGATGCAAAGGCGACCTTGATTTATGCCCGGGCATACGATAAGGATCCTGAATTCTATTCATTTGTAAAGAGTTTGGAGACCTATGAAAAAGGCCTTAGCAAAGACTCTTATCTCTTGCTTTCAACAGATTCGGAATTCTTTAAATATTTAAAAGGGTATTCGGGCAACCACTAGCATAAAAAGAAAAAAGCACCGAAAAATCCGAAGTCATTAAACGGTGCTTTTGCATAACCATAGAAAGTTTGCAGGTAAAATTTATTTGCCTTTTCTTCTTTGATGGCGTGTACGGGCCAACAGCTTTTTATGTTTATGTTTTCTCATTTTTTTCCTTCGTTTTTTGACGACACTGCCCAACTGATCACCTCCAGTCACTATTTTCTTTTAGAGTAGAATTTAAGTAAATACACGATAAATAACACGATGTCCACATTTTTTTTGATGAAAAACAAACCTTATGGAAGGCTTTGAAAAATTCAGTACGGAGCAGATCGACATCATCAACAATTGCGTGGCAATGGCTGAAGAGCTTGTCAGCAATTTTTATAAAATGACGGCCAGCCAATGGACTGCGGCATGCGCTTATGATATCAATACGCTGGCTGATCTTTCCCCGGAAGAGATTGTCCACGGTCCTTTTGCGCAAGTGATCCGTTATAAAGGCCGGCCGAAAAATTCATCCCTGGGTTCAGCCACATATGATTTTTATAAAATATGTCTTCAAGATCATACCATACTTTCGGTCATAAACAATTCTCCGGATATTCAGCTCTTTCCGTTTATCCTCTATATCGTTGCTCACGAACTGATTCATATTTTAAGATTCAGCAAGTTCCTTCATAATTTCGAGGCGTCCGATGAAGAAATAATGGCAGAAGAGACGCATGTCCATACCACCACCCACGCCATACTCGAACCGGTCAATGTTTTCGGTATGGAGGCTGTGTTGAAATTCTATGAAAAATGGTGCAAACCCATTGATGATTTGAGAAAATTTTAACTAAAAAAATGCCCGTTTCACCTTGACAATGAAGAAACATTGCCTATATTAGGTCAGATTTCGTTGATCGGGTAGATTAAGTATTGATTCTTTCCGTTCGGGCAGGACGTTATCAAGACAGGAGGTTTTTAAAGATGCCCATATATGAATATGAATGTTCAAAATGCGGCAGCATCGATGAAGTGATCCAGAAAATTTCTGATAAACCGCTGACCAGATGCAGGCACTGCTCTGGAAAACTTCAAAAGCTTATTTCTCACAGTAGCTTTCACCTCAAGGGTACCGGTTGGTATATAACAGATTATGCAAATAAATCAGGAAGTCAGGCGACGTCTTCACCTAAAGGAAAGCAAAACACAAGCCAGAGCTCAGATAATTCAGTCAAAAAATCCAAAAAGTCAAATAAACCTTCCGATTAAACTGTAAAATATAATTCTTGGTATGTTCGAGTGTTAAAGGATTATATTTTGAATAATTTGCAAAAATTAAAAAAGGAGAATGCGAAAAATGAAACTGAGACCGTTAAATGATCGAATTTTGGTGAAACGAGTGGAGGAAGAGACCAAAACCAAGGGAGGAATCATTATCCCGGACACGGCCAAAGAAAAACCGGCGGAAGGAAAGATTGTTGCCGTCGGCACTGGGAAAATCGGTGATGACGGGAAAAAGATTCCGCTTGAGGTGAAGAAGGGGGATCGCATCCTGTTCGGTAAGTATGGTGGTCAAGAGGTGAAAATTGAAGGTATAGAATATCTGATCATGCGTGAAGACGACGTCCTTTGCGTAATCGAATAAACAAAACGGAAAATGGAGGATAGACCAAGATGGCTAAAGAAATAAAATACGACATGAAAGCCCGAGAGGCCATGCTTAATGGAGTTAAAAAACTTGCGAATTCGGTGGTCGTCACACTCGGCCCTAAAGGCAGAAACGTAGTTATTGAAAAATCCTGGGGATCTCCAACGATCACAAAAGACGGGGTAACCGTCGCCAAGGAAATCGAACTTGAAGACAAGTTTGAAAATATGGGCGCTCAAATGGTCAAAGAGGTTGCCAGCAAGACCAGTGATATGGCCGGTGACGGGACAACCACGGCGACAGTTCTTGCGCGGGCGATTTACGAAGAGGGGCAAAAACTTGTTGCCGCCGGCAACAATCCTATGGCAATCAAGCGAGGCATCGACAAGGCTGTTGAGGTTGCGGTAAAAGAATTGCAAAAGATCAGCAAGCCGACAAAAGATCAGCGTGAAATTGCACAGGTTGGGACCATTTCAGCCAATAACGATGAGACCATCGGCAACATTATCGCCGAAGCCATGAACAAAGTGGGTAAAGAAGGTGTCATTACCGTCGAAGAAGCAAAAGCGATGGAGACTTCTCTTGAGGTTGTGGAAGGTATGCAATTCGATCGCGGTTACCTTTCCCCATATTTTGTAACGGATCCGGATAAAATGGTTGTCGCTTTGGAAGATCCCTACATTCTTATACAAGAAAAGAAGATCAGCAATATGAAAGACCTGCTTCCGATTCTCGAGCAAATCGCCAAGATGGGAAAACCCCTGGTGATTATTGCCGAGGACGTTGAAGGCGAAGCACTTGCCACGCTGGTGGTTAACAAGCTGAGAGGAACCCTTCAGGTCGCAGCCGTCAAGGCGCCGGGTTTTGGAGACAGGCGAAAGGCCATGCTCGAAGATATCGCCATCCTTACGGGTGGCCAGGTGGTATCGGAAGATCTCGGCATCAAGCTGGAGAACCTGACCCTTGCAGATCTGGGCCAGGCAAAACGCATCAACATCGACAAAGACAATACAACGGTTGTGGATGGCGCAGGATCCCGGTCAGCTCTGGAAGGTCGAGTCAAACAGATTCGTGCCCAAATTGATGAAACCACATCGGATTACGACCGTGAAAAACTCCAGGAGCGATTGGCTAAACTCATCGGCGGCGTGGCCGTCATTAACGTGGGCGCTGCTACCGAGACGGAAATGAAAGAGAAAAAAGCCCGTGTTGAAGATGCACTGAACGCCACTCGGGCGGCGGTTGAAGAAGGTATCGTACCCGGCGGCGGCGTTGCGCTGGTTCGCTGTATCGATGCATTGGATAAAATCAAAATCAAGGCCGAACAGAAACTGGGTGTACAGGTTGTGAAACGTGCGATGGAGGAACCGCTGAGACAAATTGCAAACAACGCCGGTTTTGAAGGATCCGTCGTTATCGATAAAGTCAAACGTCATGACGGCGCCTATGGTTTTAATGCCGACACCAACAAATATGAAGATCTTATTGAAGCCGGGGTCATCGATCCCACAAAAGTCGTCCGCTTTGCGCTGCAAAATGCCGCAAGCGTAGCCTCATTGATGCTGACCACGGAAGCAATGGTCGCAGAAAAGCCTGAAGAAAAATCCGAAGCAATGCCCGGAGGCGCTCCCGGAATGGGCGGCGGAATGGGTGGAATGGGTGGAATGGGTGGAATGATGTAAACCTAACCCCTATGACCCATGTTTTTTCAAAAACCCTCATGCTGTATCGGTATGAGGGTTTTTTACTGATGCGCCCAATGTTGGAAAAGATCGAAAAACTTGACAACTTTCCAATTTTCGGGTTATAATACGCTCATTAAATTAACACTAATGTTCAAAATATGGAGTGTCTGATGGTTTGTAAGAGAAAATCCAGGATAATAACGGCCTTGTGCATTTTTACTGCAATAATCATTTTCCCGGTTTATCTTTTCGGTCAGGAAGCCACGGAGACCGTGGAGCACGAAGCTGGTTTTTACTATACCGTTCATAAAGGAGACACGCTTTGGGATCTTTCATCTCGATTTTCCGATAACCCATGGCTATGGCCGGAATTGTGGAGCGAAAACCATCAAATTCCCAATCCTCACTGGATTTACCCGGGTGAGCGCATTCGGCTTTTTCAATTAAAGGGCGTTAAAACCTTTGCCAAAAAAAAGGCCATGGAGAAACAAGTCAGAGAAGAATCCCCAAAAGAGGCACTTTATTATTACTATTCTCCCATAAACCGCATTGGGTTCATCAAAAAACACCCCCAAACCCCTTATGGTACAATTTTCAAAGCACAAGGTGATAAAGGCCTGATCAGCACCGGCGATACGGTTTATATCCGCCCGAATGCCGATCATTCGCTTGTTCCGGGTACCCGGTATACGGTGTATAGAGCCTTACCGCCGATCGTGGACTCGAAAACCAAAGCACTTATCGGGACCCAGCACTATATTACGGGCGTTGTTGAGATTGAAAAGAAAGAATCCGGATTCGATGTGGCCAAGGTTGTTCAATCTTACCGGTCTATTGCCGTTAACGATCATTTAATGCCGTATAAAAAACGGTCGCCAAGAATTGCCCTGGTGCAAAGCAAAATGGGTCTGACCGGAGAAATCATTGGATCCGAAGAGCGCGAGAAAAACATCGGGGATCATACCGTCGCGTTTATCGACAGGGGTGATCAAGACGGTGTAAAGATCGGCCAGGTATACAGTATATATTCTCAGGAAGAAGAAAAGCTTGGTGGTTCAAGCAACAAGGATGTTACTTTGCCCCCGGTGGTTTACGGCGCACTCCTTGTATTACATACCGAAAAAAGCACATCAACGGTTCTTGTTACCCAGTCGGAACATAGTGTTAATCCAGGGGCTAAAATTGAAAGTCCCGTTGAATAAATTTTTGTTAGAAGCTATTTCAAAATTAGGATTTTCGTTTGAGATCAAGGCGAGGCCGAGGATCAACCCGCAGGCATACTAAAGTATGTCGAGGACTTGAGACGAGGGCTCAACGCAGATATCGGACGAAAAGACATTTTTGAGATGGCTTCTATTGATGGATTTTAGTCAACTCCTTGTTGATTAAAATTTGTAATCCGTTCCGGCTCCAATCCCTTACTCGCCGCCCGTTGATGAATACCGTGGGGGTTCCCGTGACAGCGGCCTGGTGACCATCCAGAATATCTTTTTGTATTTTAGCCCGGATCTCCGGATTTTTCATCTGCCTTTCAAAATCAGCCATATTGAGTCCAAGACTTTTGGCGATATCTTTGATCTTTTGATCGCTTAAGTGATTGTATTCAAGAAAAAGTCGATCATGAAACTTCCAGAATTTTCCCTGTTTGCCGGCTGCCATAGCGGCCATGGCGGCTTCCATCGCATACCGATGCATTCTTAAGGGAAAGTTTTTAAAAACCATTTTTACTTTTCCGGTATTTTTCTCAAGCACCTGCTTGAGTAGAGGGGCAATCCTCGCGCAGTACGGTCACTGGAAATCACTAAAAACGACGATCACTATCGGGGCGTTTTCAGGCCCAAGGAACGGCGATCCGGAGATATCGATTTGCTGTATGAAATCAATATGAATGATTTTTACGGTTTTGTTTTCGCGGCTGCTCAAGAAAAGCCATTCATCGCTGGGACCCGCCATAATTTGATCGACATGATTTCCGACATCGATCTCATCCTTGAGCCGGCCGTCAAAGGAGTAGATTAGAATCTTTCCTGATTTGGAAAGAATGAAAATCGAATTCCCGTTGTTGGGAACCGCGACGTCGAGGGGCTGCGTATTCAACTTTAAAACTTTTTGTATGTCCCATTCGGCACGAGCATGGCTTATCGCGGGCAGGACCGGAATCATAAGCAGTGCCAGCACAATACCGGCAAGATGTCTTCGTTTCACATCGCCACCATCCTTTTGTTTGAAAGGTTAAGAGTTCAAGATTTACGGTTTAGCATCGCCACCATCCCAACATTTTTTACAACCTTGAACGTTGAACGGCGAATCCGAAACCACTCAATTTTCAAATTATCCGGTCTGTTCAACTTTATGGATATTCGTGAAAATTGAAGGGTAAAAAGCCTGTGCGATCATATAAAAACCAAAGATGCGTGTCAATTAACTTGTAACGATTATTCGATAAAGCATGTTTAAACAGGACCTATTTATTCAGGGACGATGGTGATGTACAATAAAAGATTGACCTTTGACCCAATTCGCAGTAAAATAATCTCGCTGTTGTTAAATCCAGGCCTTCCTGTCGAGGGAAATGCGAGGATATTAAATAAGGAGAGAGGTCAAAGCGATGAAGTTCGGAAGATGGCTCTTATCTTTAGCGCTGTTGTTATTTTCAATATCGGCTTCAGCCGAATATTACAAATATATCGATAAGGACGGTCACGTTCATTACACAGATGATTTAACGGCTGTTCCCGAAAATCAGCGAACCGATATTAACGAATATAATGAGATCCAAAGCAGCGACGTTGACCGTCAAAAAGATGAGAATGCAGTAAAACCACCGGATACTTCAATAGAAAAAAAACAGAGCGAAACGAAACAGGACGAATTTGATTTTTCCGAGATGAAGAAACAGCTGGACCTCAAAAAAGAGGCACTGAACAAAGAATACGAGACGCTGATGGATGAAAAAAAACAGTTTCAACAAGACAAAGACAAATTGAGCTCCAAGACCGCTGCCAGGAGATACAACAAAGCCGTATCAGAGTTTAATGGGAGATTGGAAGATTACCAGCAAAGAAAAAAAGAATTTAACGCGGAAGTCGAGCGCTATAACGATCAAGTTCAAAAATCGTACTTAAAGCAAATTGAAAAAAGAAAGAAAGCAAAAGAAGAGCAATAACGAGGGCCGCAGCACTCCTTTCATTAAAGGATTTTTCCCGCAAAAAATGAAGCATTATCTGCCGGTCGTGCATGCGGCGTTTTATATATAGTAAATACAAACTCCACGAACCAAACCACAAGTTAACCCGCCCCGGTCGGGTAAATTTCCAAGTTTTACTTCTCAGCGCCGGTTAATTCTCGATAGTATTGTTCGTCTTCAACATACGTCAGCCCGTCATTGAATGCGATGATACCCTTGTTGTAAAGCTTTGCAATCGCCATGTCTATGGATTCAAACTCCACGGTGCCGGCCTGCATCTGCGTTCGAATTCGATTCGTTGCGGAATCTTTGATAAATTTTTTAATGCGATATGAATTTATCAGTTTTTCAATGGCAAGTATTCTGCCCGCTCCCTTTTTTAAAGGGATCAATCGCTGCGATAAAACGAGCTGTAAACAGTCCGCCAGTTTTGTCCGGATAAGGGGCTGCATGTGGGGTTCGAACATGTTGATGACCCTGTCAAAAATAGATGTTGTATTGCTGGCGTGAACGGAACTCATCACCAGATGGCCGGTATCGGCCGCCTGCAGCCCGATTTCAAAGGTTTCTTTATCCCTCATTTCCCCGACGACGATAACATCGGGCGATTGCCGAAAAACCGTTCTAAGACCCGAGGCAAAAGATTCCGTATCCGTGCCCACCTCTCTTTGATTGATGTTGCTCTTACGGTGCTTGTGCATGACTTCAATGGGATCTTCAAGGGTGATAATGTTTCGTTGCTGGTGGTTATTGATAACGTCGATCAATGCGTTGAGGGTTGTGGTTTTGCCATGCCCGGCCGGACCAGAGACCAAAATCAAACCTTGCGGTTTAAAAGCGAAGTCCTTTAACCACTCCGGCAGATTCAATGCTTTGAAACCGGGAATTCCTTCTTTGATCGGCCGCATGGCAATTGAAATGGAATTTCTTTGCCGGTATATATTGACCCGGAACCGGCTGATATTCTTATATGAAACAGCCAAATCATACTCATTTTTCCGCATGAATTCATCCCAGTCCGAGTATGGAATAATTTCCCGGGCGTAGGTTTCACAATTTACCGGCAACAAAGTTGGCAGGGTGATACGTTTCAGCACATTATCCACCCGGACGGACGGCGGCGCACCTGGAGTTAAAAGGATATCACTGGCATCATATTGCATCAGTTTTTCAAGCAATGATTCCAAATCCAGTACTTCTTTTGTTTTTGCGGTTTCTGTTTTGCATGTCTTGGATATGGCATCGCCTTTCAAGGATTGTCCCGGTTTCAAGGGCAAACAATTTAAGGCCGCATCGATCATAAAAGAAGGGACCACCATGGGATGGATTTTCTTCCCCAATACAAATTCAATTTCACTGACCGCCATAAAATCGTGGGGATTTGCCATCGCGACCGTCACCGTCGATCCATTCAGTGAAATGGGTAAAATCTTCATGGCTTTCATTTTAGCCACAGGCAACAGGTTCAGCAGGTCGGGTTTGATATCCTGCTCAAAAAGATTTACGCCGGCAACCCCAAGCTTTTTGCCGAGATAATGAATGAGATCATCGATGGTGATAAATCCCATTTCTATCAAAATCGATCCCAGATGGCCGCCGACCTGTGTCTGTCTTCTCAAGACCTGATTGAGTTGGGATGTCGTGATAAGACCGGATTTGACGAGAATTTCACCGATCTTCTGCTTTTCCGGCGGCTTATTCTTGAGTTGATTGGGCGAATTTTCCATTTTGGTCCCTTTCAATGGCTCAGGGTTTATATAGGTTCAAGGTTTAGAGGCTAAAGGTTTAGGAAAGCAATACTTATACCAAAAAATCAGATATATGAAAAAAAGTAATATATCTTTATATATTAATGGGATGGAGTCTAAAAAGTAACACGAAATTCGACATGTTCAGCAGGCAGGTATTAATGGGATGGCATTATTTTGACAGGTTGCTGAGTTGATCGCGAGAGATTTTAGTCCCGAATCTCTTCTTTCAACATGCAGCAGGCGATTTTATATGGGGTGGTGCCGTCGAGGGTGTCACTCAGGTTGTCCGGCTGAATGAGTTTATTCATGACGCATCCTTCATCAATATCAAGTGCAAAAAAATCATTTTCATTGATCCTTGGTGTATCGACCAGAGCATTGTTTTTAAAAACCATGCTGTGAAGGGGGTAGTCTTCGCACAAAGGGCACCGGTATACTCTGCCGTTGGGGAAAATAAAATAATTGTCCGCCACCCGCCCGGCACACTCAAAAGGTTCTTCGGGGTTCAAAAAGACTTTCGGGTAGGTAACGGTAATGCCGTAACGAGCGATTTTTCGGGCAGCATCAGGGACAATTTGCAGCCAATCTTTCGGGGAAACCTGTAATGGATTCTTCCTGTTTTCAGCGGACTTTCCTCTAATTCCGATGACCTGAATAAAAAAACGATCAATTTTTAAATCTTTCAAAAGCGGTGCGATGTTGTCCAACTCACGGATATTCATCGCACTGACGGTGTAAATGAGACTGGTGTTAAAGCCTCTACGAACCGCACGGTTAATGCCCCGGATACATGTATCATATGATCCTTTACCCCGAATCATATCGTTCGTTTTACTAGTGGCGCCGTCCAGGCTGAAGCTGAAGTAGTCTACATCGTCAGGACTGACTTTGGTCAGAATATCATTAAATAGATATCCGTTGGTATCCACGGTGATGGAGTTGTAGCCGAGAGACTTGGCTTTTTGTATGGCCGCCGGCAGGTCCGGATGAAGGGTCGGTTCTCCCCCCAGGAAAATAACATTGGCTTTTTTGTTAATTAATGCCAGTGCCTTTAGCCAGGCTTCGATGGTTTCTAAAGTGAGGGTGTTTTTGCCGTGTTGTTTTACGTTGATATAGCAGTGTTTGCACCTGAGATTACAACGGGTCAACAGGTGAAAAAATATATTGGCGGCATTTTTTGAAAAAGCGACGGTTTTTTTCATGCATCAAAAGTTTTCAAGGCAATCTTTGGATAGATCCACATCAAAACTGACCGGGTAGCAGCCGTCGAAACATGCCTTGCAAAAATTGTTTTCCGGATGCTCGATACCGGTCGAACCCAAAAGGCCTTCAAGACTGAGGTAATTCAGCGAATCCAGGTCGAGAAAATCTTTGAGTTTTTCAATGGACATATTGGCGGCAATGAGTTCTCCCCTTGTGGAAAAATCAATGCCGTAATGGCACGGGAAACGATGGGGAGGCCCGGCGACGCGCAAATGCACATGGTTTACACCGAGTCCGCGCAGCGCTTTGACCCTGGTTTTCACTGTGGTTCCCCTGATAATGGAGTCTTCGATGATAACGATATTTTTCCCTTCGAGAAGTTTTTTAACCGGATTTAATTTTACCCGAACCCCGAAATCGCGCATGCTTTGGGTTGGCTGAATAAAGGTTCTCCCTACGTAGTGATTGCGGATCATACCGATTTCAAAAGGGATTCCGGAGGCTTCCGAATACCCCAATGCCGCATATGTCCCGGAATCCGGAAAAGGCATCACCAGGTCGGCGTCCACCGGAGCCTCTTTGGCCAGGCGCCGCCCATGGGCTTTTCGGGTTAAGTACACATTCTTCCCATAGATCGTACTGTCCGGCCGTGCAAAATAGATAAATTCGAAGATGCAAAACGCTCTTCTCTTGGGTGTCGGCGTTTTGATACTCTGAATCCCGTCTTCATTGATAATGACGATTTCACCCGGATCGAGTTCGCGGACAAATTCTGCCTGGACAAGGTCGAGGGCACAAGTTTCCGAGGTCAGAATAAAGTGGCCGTTTAGTTTGCCGATGCATAACGGTCGGAACCCATAAGGGTCCTTGATGCCGATAACTTCTCCCTTGCTGGTCAGCATCACAAATGAATAAGCTCCTTTCAACCGGGACACTGTCTCCACAAGAGCGCCTTCAAATCCCAATTTCAGGCTTTTTACAAAGTAATGAAGAAAGATTTCACTGTCCATAGTGGTCTGAAAGATGGAACCGGTTTCTTCCAGCTCTGTTTTCAGGTGGCGGGCATTGACCAGGTTGCCGTTATGCGCGATGGCGTACGCCTTTTTGCGATGATGGACCACAAACGGCTGGGCATTGCCGAGTATCGAGCTTCCCGTGGTAGAATAGCGCACATGCCCGATGGCGCTTTCTCCGGCTAAATGTTCCAGGTGGGTGACGTCAAAAACATCCGGGACAAGGCCCATTGCTTTGTGGTCAACAATATTGTAGTCCCGGGCAACAGCGATTCCGGCACTTTCCTGACCGCGGTGCTGGAGTGCATACAGGCCGAAGTAACTTAGTTTTGCGGCTTCAGGGTGGCCGTAAATACCGAACAGTCCGCAGGCTTCACGGGGTTTATCCAAATCATCCATATCGTACACTATTATACTCCTGTATTGTTTTCACCGAAAGGTTTTTTTTCTTAAGGGCTGCAATCCCTTTGCACATGGCCATAGCGCCGGCAATGGTCGTGGTGTATGGAATATTGAATTTTATGGCTGCGCGTCTGATCTCGTATCCGTCGCGCTTGGTTTCGCCGCCTGACGGTGTATTGACGATGAGCTGAATTTCCTGGTTCTTTATGGCATCGACAACATGGGGACGGCCAATGGAGACTTTATTCACCAGGCTGTTGGTTATGCCCCGGTCCTTTAAAAATGATGAGGTCCCCCGGGTGGCCATAATTTTAAACCCCATTTTGTAAAATTGTGAGGCCACGGGAAGCACCGCTTCCTTGTCCCGGTTTTTTACGCTGATAAAGATCGTGCCCTTTTCCGGAAGTAAATTGCCCGCGCCGAATTGGGCCTTTGCATAAGCGGAGCCGAAATCCGAGTCGATTCCCATAACCTCTCCCGTTGATTTCATTTCAGGTCCTAAAAGGGTATCTACACCCGGAAACCGGTTGAACGGCAAGACAGCCTCCTTGACGGAAACATGGGGCGGTATCCTTTCACTGACAATGCCCAGTTCTTTTAATGTCTTGCCGAGCATCACTTTTGTTGCGATCTTAGCCAGGGGGATGCCGGTGGCCTTGCTGACAAAGGGGATGGTTCTGGACGCTCTGGGATTCACTTCAAGAACAAAAAGCCGATCATTTTTAATGGCATATTGTACATTCATCAATCCGACAACATCGAGCTCCAGGGCCATGGCCTTTGTTGCCAGGGTGATCTCTTCAAGCATTACCGGCGTTATGCTGTATGGGGGAAGAACACAGGCGGAGTCTCCCGAATGAATGCCCGCTTCTTCAATATGTTCCATGATTCCGCCGATAATGGTGACCTTTCCATCCGAAATCGCATCCACGTCAACTTCTACGGCGTCTTCTACGAACTTGTCGATGAGCACCGGATGGCCGAAGGACTCCGCAATGGCGAACCGGGTGAAATTTTCGAGCTCGCGGCGGTCATAGACGATTTTCATGGCCCGCCCGCCGAGGACATAAGAAGGGCGGACCACAACCGGATAGCCGATTTTTTCAGCCACGACCGCGGCGTCTATGACCGTCAATGCCGTGCCGTTATCGGGCTGAACGAGTCCGAGTTTATTCAAAAGTGCCTGGAACTGCTTCCGGTCCTCCGCTCGATTGATGCTTTCCGGCTGGGTGCCCAAAATCGGGACCCCGGCGTTATGTAAAGACGCCGACAGATTAAGGGGGGTTTGACCGCCGAACTGGACAATAACTCCCATGGGCTTTTCGATTTCCACGATGTGAAGGACATCTTCTCTGGTCAGTGGCTCAAAGTAGAGTTTGTCGGAGGTGTCGTAATCCGTGCTGACGGTTTCCGGGTTGCTGTTGACCATGATGCTTTCAATGCCTTCTTCACGGAGTGCGAAGGAGGCGTGAACACAGCAGTAATCGAACTCAATTCCCTGGCCGATGCGGTTTGGGCCGCCACCCAGAATCATCACCTTTTTTCGATCGGAAACTCTGGCCTCATTTTCAGTTTCATAGGTGGAGTAATAATACGGTGTCGCCGCTTTGAACTCGGCGGCACAAGTATCCACCAGTTTATAAACCGGACGGATACCGAAACCTTTTCTGATTTGTTCAATGGCTTCCTCGGTCGAGCCGGTTAAATGGGCGAGCTGAACATCCGAAAACCCCAATGATTTTGCCTTTTGTAAAAGTGATCCGGACAAATCGTTTCCTGCAGATCGTATGGTTTTCTCAAATTCGACGATTTGTTTGATCTGGTGTAAAAACCACGGATCGATGCCGGTGAGTTCGTAAATGAATTGGATGGGCATTTCTTTGAGTATGGCATAACGCAGGTAAAAGATTCGCTGGGAATTGGGGGTCGCCAGTTTTTGCTCGATTTCGGATAATGATAGATCTTTAGCGGTATCGATTTCCGAATCCAAAAGATCCTTTCCGTCGGCTCCCAGACCGAAACGGCCGATTTCAAGGGATCTTAGGCCTTTTTGAAGGGCTTCTTTAAATGTTCTGCCCACGGCCATGGTTTCACCGACGGATTTCATGGCAGTCGTCAGATAATCCCGGGTCTCCGGGAATTTTTCAAAGGTCCAGCGGGGTATTTTGACGACGCAGTAATCGAGTGTCGGTTCAAAGGACGCAAAGGTCTCCCCTGTGATATCGTTAGGGATTTCATCCAGCGTATATCCTACGGCCAGTTTGGCCGCGATTTTTGCTATGGGAAAACCCGTGGCTTTTGATGCAAGGGCCGAACTGCGCGAAACCCGCGGATTCATTTCAATGACGACCAATTCTCCGTCTTTCGGGTTTACGGCGAACTGGACGTTTGAACCGCCGGTGTCCACGCCGATTTCCTGCATGATGGCAATGGATGCATCCCGCATGGTTTGGTATTCTTTGTCCGAAAGCGTCTGCGCCGGTGCCACCGTAATGCTGTCGCCGGTATGGATGCCCATGGGGTCCATATTTTCAATGGAACAGATGATGACAACATTGTCGTTTTTATCCCGCATGACCTCCAGTTCATATTCTTTCCAGCCCAGTACCGATTCTTCAAGCATGACCTGTCCGATCAGGCTGGCATCGAGTCCGGCCTTGGCCAGTTTTTCCAGTTCTTCCGGATTAAATGCCGCACCGCCGCCCGTGCCGCCGAGGGTGAAACTGGGACGAACAATGATGGGGAATCCGATATCATCGGCAATCGCTCTCACTTCTTCCAGGTGGGTGGCGAATCCGCTTTTGGGGATTCGAAGTCCGATATTTTCCATAGCGTTGCGAAACAGTTCCCGGCTTTCGGCCTTCTGGATCGATTGTATGGATGCACCGATCATTTCCACGCCGAATTTCTCGAGGACGCCCATTTCGGCAACTTTTACGGCGGTATTGAGACCGGTTTGCCCGCCCAGGGTCGGCAGCAGGGCACAGGGCCGTTCCTTTTCAATAATTTTCGCAACGGCCGAAGGAATCACCGGTTCAATATAGGTTCGGTCCGCCATTTCAGGATCGGTCATGATGGTCGCCGGGTTACTGTTGACGAGAATGACCTCGTAACCTTCTTCTTTCAACGCCTTGCAGGCTTGCGTGCCCGAATAGTCGAATTCGCAGGCCTGGCTGATAATGATCGGGCCGGCGCCGATGATGAGAATCTTATGTATGTCTGTCCGCTTGGGCACTTTAGCTCACTTTCACCTTTGGCTCATTTTTCTCTGCCTTCGCGGCTGAATAATCAAGAATCATGTTTTTGAATTCTTCAAACATATACCTTGCATCATGGGGGCCGGGTGACGCTTCCGGATGATATTGGGCGGTAAAAATCGGATATTTTCTATGTCTGAATCCTTCCAGCGTGTTGTCGTTTAAATTGATATGCGTGATTTCAATTTCTTTTTGGTTCAGGCTGACGGTATCTACGGCAAACCCATGATTTTGTGATGTTATCTCGATTTTTCCCGTTAAAAGATTTTTCACCGGCTGGTTGGCGCCCCGATGGCCGAACTTGAGTTTAAATGTCTTTCCGCCAAATGCAAGCCCTAAAAGTTGATGCCCGAGGCAGATGCCAAACATGGGTGCATATCCGATAAGATTTTGGATGGTTTCGACGGCATAGGCCACTGGTTCGGGGTCTCCGGGGCCATTGGACAAAAAAATACCGTCCGGCGCCATGTTCTTTATGGTATCGGCGTCGGTATCCGCCGGCACAACGACAATTTCGAACCCATGAGATTCCAGACATCTTAAGATATTGTATTTGATTCCATAATCAAAGGCCGCCACCGCGTATTTTTCCCCTTTGAATTTCCAGACATTTCCGTCCAGAGAAATTTTGTCGGCATCCATCGCTACCGGCATTCCGTTTTGCCAGTAATACGGAGTACGGCTGCACACGTTTTTGACCAGGTCCTGACCCACCATGCTCGGAAAGTTTCTTGCCTGCTCGACGCAAAACACAGGGTCGAGATTCTCGGTAGAAATAAAAGCCCGCATCGCCCCTATTTTTCGAATATGCCGGGTCAGCGCCCGGGTATCCAGCTCTTCAACCCCGAGTATGTTCTGGGTTTTAAGGTAATCCGCCAAAGATGATACCGCCCTGTAATTGCTGAAAAAACTCTGGTATTCCCTTACCAGGAAGGCAGAGACTTGTATTTTACCGGATTCGACATCTTCGTGATTCACGCCGTAGTTGCCGATGAGGGGATAGGTCATTGCCACCATTTGACCGGCGTAAGATGGATCGGTCAGAATCTCCTGATAACCGGTCATGCTGGTATTGAACACGATTTCCCCCCCGGTTTCACCCGGGCCGGTAAAGCTTCGGCAAGGAAAGGTCCGTCCGTCTTCAAGGGCTAAAATTGCTTTCATAACGGTTTCCAATTAACACATTGAGTCAGCAAATCAATATAAATATGCCCGGGTATGATAAAAAAGGCCGGTAAAAAATACCGGCCCGAGGATGGCATATCGCTGCTGTTCATTTATCCTATTTATGTCTACGCGGATTTCCGTTGTTCTCCATTTTGCCAGTCTTCGCCCCATTCTTCGACACCCGCGGATTCTTTGGCCAGGACATCGAGTCTCACGGCCTGAACTTTCCGATAAATTTCGGTATAATCTTTTTTCCGTCCGTTCACCGTCAAAAGATCATTTTCGATGGAGATGCCGAAAAGCCTTTCATTTTCTTTGAGATACGGCAGGATAAGCTCCCAATCCACAGGGCTCAAAGCAACGAACTCGCCGCCGTTCAACTGGTCGGTCACCACCTTCTGATGGGGATCCCTTAAATAAATGGCGCCGCCTGAAGCCAAAGAGAACAGGTTGGATCCGGGGTAGGGGGTGGACTGGCCGATGATATCGGCGTTGTCGTTGAATTCGATTCCGTTGAGGATGACAAATCCGCCGCCCTTCAAGGGATCGCCGGCCATAAACGATTCCGCAAGATAATCGAGGCAGGTGCCGTTGATGACCACCCGGGGATGACCCACGGCATTGATCAACGGGCGACCGGCGGCGTTGCCCATAATATAAACTTCTCCGCCTTTGGCTCCGTACATGAATGTCTGCCCCACATCGCCGTAGATAACGAGTTTGCCGCGCTTCATGATCTGGCCCAGTTGATCCTGCGCATTTCCGTGAACATATATTTCCAACCCGTCGATTCCCGAGGCCAGATAATCTCCGGAGCTGTCGTAAACATCGATTCTTACGCCGTCGGTATCTTTGGACAGGCCGCAGCCGCAAAAACGCTGCCCTTTATACCCATAACAAATGAACCGTTTCCATCCCTTTTGAAAGGCGTCACAAATCAGTCTTGCATCGCAGTTCTCTCCTTCGGGCGAAAATTCTCTGGCATTGATCACCAGAACGGTTTCATCATTCCGGGGCGCGCGAAGTGTGTTCCGTCTATCAAAATCAATGTAGCAATATCGGCCGGATGCATTTTGATCCAGATCCGGCGATGCATCGAAAATTGAGGTCAGGCTCTCTTTGATGATTTGTAGTATGTTGCTGCGCTTCTTATCCCCGACGGCAAAGCGACGATCCATGAGGTGGGTCAACATCTCGATGGATTTGGCCTTGGCATCATCATTGCTTCCGGCCGCCTTTTCAAATGCTTTGGTCACGTGTTTGACAGATGCATAGTTCCAGTCGATCATCTTCTGACGGCAGTATCGCTCTAAATCCGTCAGATCGTCATCGGACAGTCCTTTTTTCAGGGTTCGTGTGATATCTTCGGCATTCTTCGGCAACGAGATTTCCGGTGTGATTTTGTAAGGTTTCTGATGGGTAGGCGTGCTGACAACGTCACCGAATTTGTTGGTACAGATCAGTTTTTTAGATCCGTCTCCCTTTCCGGCGTCCTGGACGGTAAAGATAAACGTACCGCCGTCTGTTGCGCTTCCGCCCCGGGCGTTCCAGTATTTGTCGGCAATGGGACAAAAACGGCTGTCTTCTGCGGCAATGCTTTGCAAGGTGGCATCGATGGCCTGCTTTTCCGAGCAGATGAGACCGATCTGGACATCTTGATCCTGTAAAGCAAACACCTGGGGGCGCAGCATGGATGTATCGGTAATGCCGATTAACTGGAAAAAATTTTTTTGCGGATTGTTACGGGCGATGATAAAAAACCATGGGCCGTCCGGAGATGCATGGATGTGGGCCGACTGGATGTAACGGTAAATATGCTGTTTTTCAGGCGGCAGCAGATCGAAATCGTATTCCGAAGTGGGCGCCAGGGCTTCAATGATATACTCCATGGGATATTCGAATGTTCGATTGAAAAGATCGAGCAGCAGAACAGACACCTCGGTATCCGTTAAAAACTGAGGAAAAATGTTGTGCTGTTTCAAGTATTCACTCACGGCATGATAGTTGGCAAAGTCGCCGTTGTGGACCAGTGCTTCATCCAAACCGCTGAAAGGATGTGCGCCGCCGGGATGCCAGACCCTTCCTTTGGTGGGATAGCGCTGGTGGGCGATCCATCCATGCGCTTTAAAATCTTCCAGCCGGTAGTATTCGGTGACCTGCTCGGCATACCCCACGATTTTCAGAATCATCATGTTCCGGCCGTGGGATAATACAAACGCCTGTTTCTCACCCAGGGATGCGTAGAATTTTTGGTTTAATCGAAAGGAATTCTGGTAAACGAATTCATCTTCAGCTCGTCCGGGATCCAGATCCTGGAGACTGTTTTCGGTCATAAAGCGATCCAGAACATCCGGTTTTACCCGCACAAAATACCGCCAAACATCCGGGGGCTGGACCTCCAAGCCTTTGACATCCCGAAAGTCGTCCACCGTGGGAAGACGCTCGGCCTTATGGACTTCCATGAACGGCAAAATGTTCGACGCTTCCACATCCGGCCGGGATTTCGGATCGAGCAGGGCGACCTGAAGCAGATAATGCGTATCCAGAATCTTTTGGCTGACCCCTAAATCTTTTGCGGAGAGTCCCACTGCCGCGATGCCGCCGCCTTTGCCGTTTCCCCGGTTATGCATCTGGACCGAAGGCTCGTAAATGTGGCGGCCGCGAATAGGAATGGATGAAATAAAGCCGGTGACACCGCATCCCCCCTCTTCAGCGGATTTTTTGGAAGGGGCTTCGTTGCGGGGCAGCCGGGCCCGGGATTTGAGTATATTTTTAATTTTTGAATCCATACCGTTAAACATTTTCAGTACCTTTTTTTTTATGGAACACAGATGACACAGATGACACGGATTGCACGGATTTCCACTGATATTTATTGCGGTTCGCTTCGCTCACTGGGCGCAGCCCCGAAAATTTACGATCTGTGAAAATCCGCAAAATCCGTGTCATCTGTGTTCTATCCTTTCAGCTATCATTCGTTTTGGTGAATGTATTAAATAATCAGCTCTGCCTGCGGCGCCGGCTGATAGTTTGACCGTTCTTCTTCATCCAAATAATCGAGATGAACCAGAAGATCGGACCGGCCTATCAGTTCCCTGATGCTTTTCATCCCGTATTGTCTCAAAATTTCACACCATTGTTTTCGCCAGGCCGTATACATGTTGACGATTCGCTGGGTGGCCCATTCTTCTGAAATCATGTGGCCGAGTTCGTGATCGGTGGATGCGATTCCCCGGGCACAGCCCCGGCCGCTCTCGCAATGACCGCAACGGACACATTCTAGGGCGACCAGTTCCGCCGTTCCGATAACCGCGCCGTCGGCACCCAGTGCGATGGCCTTTGCCACATCCAGCGCGTTACGAATACCGCCGCTGGCAATCAGACAGACCTGATCCCTGACGCCTTCTTCCTGTAAAAACCGGTGCACCTTGGGAATGGCGTACTCAATGGGCATGGCGATGTTCTTTTTGGCAATATCCGGCGCGGCGCCGGTTCCGCCGTAGCTCCCGTCCAGATGAACCACATGGGCACCGGCATAGTAACTCCCAACAGCCACCATATCCACATCCGTCGGGGTAGAGACCTTGACGGAAACCAACGCGCTCGGGTTGATTTCTTTGATCCAGTCCACGTGTTTTTTATGATCTTCCACAGAATAAACGCTGTGAAACGGAAACGGCGAAAACAGGGCGTTTCCCACCACCGTCTCCCGTATGGCCGCCACTTCAGGGGTGACTTTGTCTCCGAGCAAATGCCCGCCCAAGCCGGGTTTTGCGCCTTGCGCGTATTTGAATTCCACCATGGGCGCGAACCGAATGGTTTCTTCCCTGACGCCGAACAACCCGGTGGCCACCTGGGTGATGACATGATCGGCATACGGGACCAAATCCTGAGGATATCCGCCTTCTCCGGTGCAGGTCAAGGTGTTTAGAAGCGTCGCGGCCCGGGCTCTGGCCACCATCACCGGCAGGGCGGTGGAACCGTACGACATGCCGCCGCCGTAACAGGGGATGCCGTTGATCACCTCCGGACGGCCGTCACCGCGTTTGTTCAGCAATATGCTGGTGTCCATCTGATCATCGCCGAGGGAAAGGTAGTCGGCCGGGTTCGGTGTTTTGAATCGGATTTTATCAAAACCGCCGCCGGAGTTGCCCAGGTTGTACTCCAGATCGACAATGGGAAGATTGCCGGTTTCAGCCATTTCCCAGTGGGCGATGAGCATCTCGGCGGTCCATCGATAATCTCCCAGGGTTTCCAGTATGGGGTTGCGCCGAAGCGTCAAAGCCTGTTCCGGGCAGCGGTCGATGCAGAAAAAGTCGTGCTCCTTGCATTTAAAACCGATGCATTTGTAATCTTTCGGGCGAAGCGGTTTGCTGTAGTCGTCATACCGCGGATGTACGCCATAAGGGCACAGCTCTGCACACAACCCGCATGAAATACACTTGGAATTTCGCCGGATGCTGTATTTGCCGATGGGGTTGCGAAACCGGTCCGGCACTTGAACGATTTTCGGGAATTGAAAGTGAATGTCGTTTGTTTTCATGATTTATTTTAATCCTGCTATTTTTCTTTTACCGAATAAGGGGCTGAAGCTTTCCTTTTCCAGATCCTCGAACCACATGGATCGGCCGACTTCCCCCCGTAACCGTCTGGCTTCACGGATGCCCATGGCGCCCATGACTTCGATGAGTTGACTGTGCCATGCCCCCATGAGATTAATCATTCTCTGGCTGCCCCATTCCGGATCGATGGTGTCGTCTATTTTGGCAGGGCATGAGAGATCCTTTTGACAACGATAGCACAATCTGCACTCAAGGGCGATAAGTAAAGGGATGTCCACAATGACGCCGTCGGCGCCGCAAATGATCGCTTTGGCCATATGTTCGGCCATGGCGATCCCGCCTGAAAATACCAGATTGATTTTTTGCCTCACGGAACCTTCGACGAGCTTTAGATGAACCTCTCTAATCATATCTTTCAAGAACCGGGGATCTTCGGCATCCAGTTCGTTGCCGTGTTCGTCTGCACAAAAATGAAGCGTATCGACATCCAACGCCGAAATTTTTAAGGCGCGGGATGCGGCATCGGCATTTAAAGGAATGCGAACGATTGAAACAATATCCGGTTTTATGTCACGGACGTTGCCAAGGGTGTTTTCGATATTTTTGTCAAAGGCCAGTTCAACGGCTCGACTTTGCCGAATAAGCGTTTCGTGATCCGCGACATTGCCTTTGGTGATACTGGGGAGCAGGTTCCGGGCATAAGGCAACAGTGCATCCGAATAATCTTCAGGCCGGATCAGCAGAAAGGTCTCCATGGTTTGGGCCGCCTTGGCAGCCGATTCGACAATGGGCGAATTGATGATCAGCTTGTCCGGCAGCCGGAACATCAGGGGTATGGGAATTTCCAGTATCGGAAGCGTCTCGGTAACCAGCGACAGGTCGGCATTAAATTTTAAGGGGGATATCCTTCGAGAGATTTCAAAACAGGTATTGATGTACTCCCGCCCGTGGATGCCGTCTCGGGTGGGGCGAACGATTTCGGACATATCGGTCCACATGCTATCGAAGCCCGCAGCCACAAAGGGACCTCGATAGCCGGCCCCGGACACCGGAATTTTTCCGGTATGAGCCTGATACCAGAGCCTGTTGATAATATCGGGACGCCAGTATTCATCTCCCAACGTTCGGTATTCCGGATTAATGACCCGGGAAAAAATGCCCCTGGTGCATTCCTGGACGCAGCGGAAGCAACTGTTACAGGTATAAAGGTACTCGGGTTCTTCCATGGTGCTCATGTGCAGGTGGTTGTCCTTGAAAATTCCGTAAACACATTTTTTCTTGACGCACGCTCTGCAACTGCCGGCGCAGTCTTCCCGGAATTCCACCGTGGCATACTTACCGATGGGATGATACCTTGGATTGGCGGTCTTAAGGGGAATATGATACTTCTTCGGCATTTAACTCTCCAGCATGTTGTAAAAATTTTGAATTTTGAATGATGAATTTTGAATAGTGAATGTCGATGCAGGAGCCAATGAAATGCCCTGTTCTAACAATTATCGCTCTTCCATCATCAATAATAAATCAACAATCATAAATTCATCAATTCCTAGGGTCTCGGCGTCAACCCCGCTTCTTTGACGATTTTGCCGACGATGTCCTCCCACTCGATGGCCATGATGTGGACCCCGTGCACGCCTTTTATGTCACGCAGTTCGGCGATGGTCTCTTGGCATATCTTAAGACCTTCTTCCACGGCCTTATCCTTGGGGACGCCCGCCATCCGCTTAATCAGCGCATCAGGAACGTCCATGCCGGCGACCTTGTTGTTCATGAATTTTGCCATGCCGGCGGATTTCAAGGGGGTAACACCGCCAAGAATGTAAACTTTCTCGGTCAACCCTTCTTCCCGGGCCATTTTTATCCATTCCTTGAAGCGATCCATGTTGTAAATGCACTGGGTCTGTATGAAATCGGCGCCGGCATCTATCTTTTTGGCCAGCCGAATCACGCGGTATTCAAAAGGATCGGCAAAGGGATTGGCGGCGGCGCCGATGAACATCCGGGGCGGATCGTTCAATTCAAAACCGCTCATGTCCTTTCCGTCATCGCGCATGGTCTGAACGGTCCGGATGAGATTCATAGAATCGATGTCGAACACATTCAACGCATCCGGCTGGCTGCCGAAACTTTGATGGTCTCCGGAAAGGCATAAAATGTTTCTGATACCCAGAGAATAGGCGCCCATAATGTCCGACTGCAAAGCGATCCGGTTTCGATCTCTCACCACCAATTGCATTACCGGCTCCAGGCCCATGTGCAAAAGATGCGCACATGCCGCAATGCTGGACATTCTTACGATGGCGGTCTGGTTGTCGGTGACATTGACGGCATCCACGTATCCGTTTAGCATCTCGCCTTTTTTCCGGACGATCCCGGGATTTGCGCCACGGGGCGGACCGCATTCCGCAGTAACGGCAAATTCTCCTTTTGTTAAAATCTCCTGAAGCCTGCTGATCGGTTTTTCGCTCATATCATGTGGTCCTCTCTCACCATTTTTCTTGGGCCGCCTGAAAGGCTGGTTTGCCAGTTTTTCGGGGCGACATAGATCCTTAAGTTGTCCATTTGCCCCAATGTCTTGAGCCGGTCGATGATCAATTGCCAGGCGCAGTCGGTTTCAGGATTGACCTCGCATTTGCCGTTCTGTGATCCGCCGCACGGACCGTTTAAGAGTTTTTTGGCACAGCGGGTGACCGGGCAAATTCCGCCGAATACGGCGAGCCCGCAATTCCCACAGCCCGAACATTCCTCGGTAAAGACCCCCTGTTTTTCCAGAACACCGATAAAGGTGGTGTTGACTCCCGGAAGTACAGGGGTATTGGCGAACCGCCTGGCCACGGCCTGAACACCGGCACCGCAGGCCAACGAGAGCACCCCCTCGTTTCGGGCAATGGCCGGCGCCCCTTCCTGGATGAATTCGTTTTCACACTGTCGCTCGACGGTAAATTCTTCGATTTCGATGTCTTTCCCGTCTTTTTTACAGGCCAGCCTCAAGGCGGATGCCAGAACAGCCACTTCGTCTTCGCCGCCTGCAAAACAGGTTTTGACACAGGTGCCGCATCCCATAATAAGAATTTTCTTATAAGGTGCGATGATTGCCTTGATTTCCGCTATGGATTTTTGTTCTCCAACTATCATTGCTCGACTCCAATCAAACGGCCGGGTTTGGACCCACCTCGGCCAGGTTTTTCAATACATTGTCCATTGCCTGATTCACTGCGGCGTTGTCTCCGGAAGCCATGTTGTTCAAAAACAATCGTCGGCCGTCGAGTCCGATTTCATCCAGAAGATTTTGGACCCATGCCACGCGTTTTTTTGCCCGTATGTTGCCTTCTATATACCGGCACTGCCCTTCGGGGCATACCATTACGATGACTCCGTCAGCCCCGGCTTCAAAAGCCCGAAGCAAAAAAACATCCTTGACCATACTGGAACAAGCCATCTTGACGGTTTGTATCTCAAACGCATCCTTGTCGTTTAAGGCAAGCTCATCAGCATCGCCAAATGCATTGATACAATGGAACAGTGTTATTTTGGGTTTAAAATTTTCAGTCATGTAATAATGCCTATGTATTTATAGGGTTAATCGGTCACAATTTTCATCATCTCATCTGACGGTATATTTTTTCTTGCAACGAGATTGTTTTGAATAGCGAATCTTGAAAAAAAAAGACGTCTTCCCACCATATGGGATATAGACGCCTTTGTCTCCTCTGAGCTTAGAGAGCTTTCACCTCTTTGTGCAAGATATCTCAAACGGCCCGAACGCTATTTTCTATTTAAAGTTCACTTTTTTGTCAAGTTAAAAATTAAATGGAATACACAACAACTAAAAAACATTACAGATACCAATGACGGCATTAAACAAAATAACAAAAGTTTCATTCTGCACTATTCAGATATCCGCGAATGATTTGCAATTTGTTCCTTTCATAAACATCATCATACAGAAACAGAATATTAAAATGGTTTAGACTGGTGACCGGTTACAGGTGTAATCAGGCCGAGCTCGGATCTGTCATATCTCAGGTTTTTCTTTGGGCCTTTGTTGCTTATTATGATCTTATGGGGATGTTCCGGGAGCCCAACTGAACGTCAAAATAGCGAATCATCAATTTTCATGCAAGATTCAAGTGTTAATCCTCAGAGACAGAAACCCATTGTCTCGTTTTTTTTAATTTGCTTCTATGCCGTTTTGCCGCCAGTATGCGTTCTTTTGAAGCTCTGGTCGGTTTTGGCTTGATATGCGCTTTAGGCAGTTCAGATGCTTTTTGTATTAATTTAATCAGACGATCCATGGCATCCTGTCGGTTGCGTTCCTGTTTTCGAAACCGCCTGGCCTGGATAATGAGAACCCCGTCTTTCGTCATTTTATCGCTTGCAAGACGAATCAAACGGTTGCGAACCGTGTCGGAAAGCGACGGGGAGTTTTTGACATCAAAGCGAAGCTGAACCGCGGTAGCCACTTTATTGACATTCTGCCCGCCGGGCCCTGAAGATCTGATAAAGCTCAGTTTGATCTCATTTTCATAAATGGCAATTGCGGGAGTGATAATGATCATACCGGCAGGTTACATCAAATCCGTTTCATCTTCAAGAAACAAGAATACAAAGCGTTAAAGTCGAAGCAAAAGTCAATATCTGTCTGTGTTAACACATAACGCCGAATACCATGTTGTTCTTTGTGATTTTTTCGAAGGTCACCTGGACCAGGGTATTGAAAAGATTGTCTTCGCCGGCGACATGCACCGGAATATAATTGGACGTGATGCCTTTTAATAACCCCGTGGTGTTGTCTCTTTTGCCTTCAATAAGAACCCGGAGCGTTTTCCCTGCAAATTTGTTATAAAAGGATTTCTTCTTTTCATCTCCGAGCCGGCGCATCCTTTCACACCGCGCCTTAATGATTTTTGCTGGCACTTTTTTCGGATATTTTTCGGCAGGTGTCCCGGGGCGGGGAGAAAAGGGAAAAACATGAAGATATGTGACCGGCAGTTTTTCGATCAGGGAATAGGTGTTTTCAAAGGCCTTTTTGGTTTCATCCGGAAATCCGACGAGCAGATCGACGCCGATGGCGACGTCGGGAATTCGTTCCTTTATCTTAAAGATCAAATCTTCGAAAAAATCGCATGAATAATCCCGGCGCATCTTTTCCAAAATACCATCGTCTCCGCTTTGCAGGGGGATGTGAAAGTGGTTGCAGAAAATATTTGATGTCGCCACCAGCTCGACAATGTCCCGGGTCAGCTCGCGGGGTTCAATGGAACTGAGCCTCACACGATCCATGGCATTGGCGTCACGAATGCGGACCAGCAGATCTTTTAAACGAATCTGAGGTGACAGGTCGAGTCCATAGGCGCCGAGATGCACACCGGACAACACCACTTCATGGAAGCCTGCCTGTTTCAAGCTTCGGATGTTTTCCAATACGTTTTCAAGAGGCATGCTGCGGCTTTTCCCGCGGGCATAAGGAACAATACAATAGGTGCAGAAGGCGTTGCAACCGTCCTGGATTTTTAAAACGGGCCGGGTCCGGCTTCCGGATACCGGGACTGGAATATGTTTGAAATGTTTTTCGGACAGAATGTTCCGTCGCATAACGGCAGGGAAAAGAGTGTCGTTTTTATCGGACAAGATGATATCGGGGATATGATGTTTATCCCCATGACCGATAATGCGGTGCACCCCGTCAATCTTGCTCAATTCACCGGGTTCGGTCTGGGCATAGCAGCCGGTGACGACAATCTGCGCTTTGGGGTTGGTTCGAATGAGCTGCCGAACGGCCTGCCTGGACTGCATGGCGGCTTTTCCGGTGACGCTGCAAGTATTGACAATGCAAACGTCCGCCGGTTCTTCGGCGCCTGCCGGCACGCATCCCAAATCCATCAGCCGCCGGGCAATGGCATCCGACTCATATTGATTGACCTTGCAGCCCAAGGTCGTGATGGTAAACTTGGTCATTGGTTATTTGTTTTTTTATTTATAGGACACAGATAACGCGGATTTAACGGATCTGCGCAGATATTCAGTTTGGTTCGCTCTGCTCACAATCGGGGCTACGCCCCCTAATTTCTTTACGATCCGCGAAAATCCGCACAATCTGTGTCATCTGTGTTCCATACGTTTTAAACTTTGATCTTCTAACTTTTTTAAGCTTCGTTACTGATCCAACCCCCTCCCAGCACCTCATCGTCTTTGTAAAACACCGCAGACTGGCCGGGGGTGACGGCTTCCTGGGGTTTTTCAAAGCGAACCATGGCTGTTTTTTCGTCAACCGGTGTCAGCCGGGATGCGGCGGCCGCGTGGCGGTATCTTACCCGGGTGTGAACGTGGGCCGGCCGGTATGGCGCCGGTTGGATCCAGTTAATATCTTCAACCTTGCATTGAGAAACGAACAAATCTTTTTTAAAGCCCACGGTTAAAACGTTCTGTTTTGGATCCATACTGATGACATAATATGGCTCGGAGGCCGGACAATTAATTCCCCGGCGCTGGCCGATGGTAAACAGGTGCAGCCCCTTATGCTCTCCCAGAATCCTGCCGCGGACATCTTTTATCAAACCGGGTTTGGGTTCAAACCTCTTATGCCGGGCCAGAAAGTCCCCATAGTTTTTACCCTGGATAAAGCACACATCCTGGCTTTCGCCGCTTCTAACCGGCCTGAATCCCCTTTGTTTTGCCAGATGGATCACGTCTGTTTTTTTCATGGTT
>Ga0307440_1000034_pt1 | contig 50014 bp, 50 predicted proteins | sample SalMarWE160410MG_FD_202150 | JGI IMG/M metagenome (GOLD analysis project Ga0307440, IMG submission 202150) | Salt marsh sediment microbial communities from the Plum Island Ecosystem LTER, Massachusetts, United States - WE1604-10 | ecosystem: Environmental > Aquatic > Marine > Intertidal zone >...
CCGGCCATCGCATCGCTGATCCCGTCCGTCGGCGGTGGAGCCACACTGTTCCTCGATGTGGGTGCCAATGTCGACTGCACCTCCACCCACCTGATGCAATTCGCCGTGATGGGTTCCTGCTATATGCAGGCGGCACATGATATCCCTGCACCGCGCATCGGATTGCTGAACATCGGTACCGAGGACATCAAGGGGACGGATGTCGTCAAGCTGACGGCAGCAGAATTGCGCGATTCCTCGCTCAATTTCATCGGTTTCGTCGAGGGAACCGATCTGTTTTCCGATGCCGTGGATGTGGTGGTCTGCGACGGTTTCGTCGGCAATGTGGCCCTAAAGACCATGGAAGGGACGGCCAAGTACCTGATCCGGCAGTTGCGCGAAGCGCTGAGCTCCACGCTGATGGCCAAGGTAGGCGCCCTGCTGGCGCGCGATTCCCTGGAAAGGATGAAGGAACGCACCAATCCCAGCGCCTACAACGGAGCGCCGCTGCTGGGGTTGAACGGCATCGTCGTCAAGAGCCATGGCTCGGCCGATGCCCATGCCTACGCCTGCGCACTCGATGCCGCCCGCCGAGAGGTGGAGGCGGGGCTGATCGAACGCATCGCCACATCGATGCAGGAGCTGTAGGCCGATGCCACGGGTACACATCGCAGGGGTCGGAGCCTATCTGCCTGAACGGGTGCTGACGAATCGGGAACTGGAGTCCAAGGTCAAGACCACCGATGCCTGGATCAAAGAGCGTACGGGTATCCACCAGCGTCATATCATCGCCCCCGAGCAACACACGTCCGATCTGGCGTTCGAGGCAGCCGGGCGGGCCCTGGCCGATGCCGGAATCAGCATCGGAGATATCGATGCCCTGGTGGTGGCAACCACCACGCCGGACATGATCTTTCCCTCCACGGCCAGCATCGTGCAGTACAAGCTGGGCGGAAATGGCTTCCCGGCCTGGGATATCCAGGCGGTATGCTCCGGCTTCGTTTACGGCCTGGCGCAGCTGGACGGCATGATGCGCGCCGGCATGTTCCGCCGGGCACTGCTGATCGGGGCCGAATCCATGTCCCGCATCTTGGACTGGACCGACCGTTCAACCTGCGTGCTGTTCGGCGATGGTGCGGGTGCCGTTGTGCTCGAGGCCCGTGAGGATGAGGGCGGGGTGGTCGGCTCGGTACTGCGCGCAGACGGCGCTCACCGGCATCTGCTGATGGCTGAACACGGCAAACGCACCAATTCTCCCGACAAGCCGCACATGCAAGTCGATGCAGCGGGAGTGGCGGCAATCGAGATGCGTGGCAATGAGGTGTTTCGCATGGCCGTGACCATGCTGGGCAAGGTGGTGGACGAGGTATTGGAGGCTCACGGGCTGGCTCAGTCGGACATCGACTGGCTGGTACCACACCAGGCCAACGCCAGGATCATCACAGCCACCGCCAGAAAGCTGGGATTGCCAATGGAGCGCGTGGCACTGACGGTCGCACAGCATGCCAATACCTCGGCAGCCAGCGTGCCGCTGGCCCTGGAGGCACTCTATCGGGAAGGTAAGCTGGAGGCTGGCCAGCTGTTGCTGCTCGAGGCCTTCGGTGCTGGCTTCGTCTGGGGTGCGAACCTGCTACGCTGGACCAAACGCTAATGCGGATCTATCAAGACTGAGGAAATGATGATTTCGAATCTGGCTTTCTTTTTCCCGGGACAGGGATCGCAATCCAAGGGCATGCTTGATGCCTATGCCCAGACGCATGCCCCCATCGTGTCGGCTACGCTGGACGAAGCCTCGGGGGCTTTGGGCTACGATATGGGTGCGTTGATTCGCGACGATGCCGAGGAGAGGCTGAATCTGACCGAATATACCCAACCGGCCCTGCTGACCGCATCCGTGGCCATTCTGCGCATCTGGCGTGCTGAGGAAGGGGATGAGGCGGCACACGTCGCCGGCCATTCGCTGGGGGAATACTCGGCATTGGTGGCGGCCGGCAGCCTGGATTTCGCCGATGCCGTGCAGTTGGTGGCGTTCCGCGGGCGAGTCATGAGCGAGGCCGTACCGGCGGGTACGGGCCTGATGGCCGCCATCCTTGGGCTTGACGACGCGGTCATGGCCGACATCTGTGAGCAGGTGTGCACCGAATCCGAAAAGGTCTGGGCCGCCAACCTGAACTGCCCGGGCCAACTGGTGATCGCCGGCCACCGGCCGGCGGTGGAACGCGCCATGACGGCAGCGAGCCAAGCCGGAGCCAAGCGGGCGCTGCCGCTGGCGGTCAGCGCTCCGTCGCATACCCCGCTGATGCAGCCCGCGGCCGATCGCATGCGTGAACGCCTGCAACAAGTGGAGTTGCGCGATCCGGATCGTCCGGTGTGGAGCAATGCCAGGGCTGTGCTGCTTGATCAGTCTGCGGAAATCCGCGATGCTCTGATCGACCAGTTGGTCATGCCCGTCCGGTGGACCGAGATCGTTCGGGGTATGCGGAAAAAGGGCATTGCCTGCGGCGTTGAAATGGGGCCGGGCAAGGTGCTGGCCGGCCTGGTCAGGCGCATAGAGCGGGATATGGATGTCGGCACCACGGCGGCACCGGAGCAATTGCGCCAGGCCCTGACCGTTGGAACGGCCGGCGCTTAAGCAAGAGGGGAGGGCAGGATGAGCGACAGACCAGTGGCGCTGATTACCGGTGCCAGTCGAGGCATCGGCCATGCCATCGCCGAGGCCTTTGCTGCGGCCGGGTATCATCTGTCCATCTGCGGTACGCGCGAGGATACGGTGCGGGCGGCAGCGGAGCGCTTGGCCGCTGCCCATGGGATTGAGGTCTTCGCCCGTGCTGTGGATGTAGCGAATCGTGACGATGTCCAGGGCTTCGTCGGCGAGACCACGACGCATTTCGGCCGCCTGGACGTGCTGGTCAATAACGCTGGAATCACACGCGATAATCTCAGCATGCGCTTGAAAGCGGAAGAGTGGCAGCAGGTGATCGACACCAACCTGTCTTCCGTGTTCCATGCCTCGCAAGCCGCCCTGAAGCCGATGATGAAGGCCCGGCGTGGGCGCATCATCAACCTGTCCTCAGTGGTTGCCTCGATGGGCAATCCGGGCCAGGCCAATTACTGCGCCAGCAAGGGGGGCATCGATGCCCTGACCCGTTCACTGGCCCGTGAAATCGGTTCGCGCGGCATCACCGTCAATGCCGTGGCCCCGGGTTTTATCGCCACGGACATGACGGCGGAGTTGGGAGAGGAGGCGCAAAAGCGCCTTGTCGAACAGATACCGCTGGCCAGACTGGGAGAAGCGCGTGACATCGCCGATGCCGTGCTGTTCCTGGCCAGCGATCAGGCTGGATATATCACCGGCCAGGTGCTGCACGTGAACGGCGGTATGTACATGTAGTTTGGTATGCCGGCATGCCGGAAATGGGCATGGTGGCGCAATGTGAGGTTTCAGGCTTGTGCGGTCCTGTGACCTATGATAGAAGCCGCGCTAATTTGTTTCGGGAGGACTAACCATGTCTGCAGAAATTGAAGCGAAAGTGATCAAGATTGTCGCCGACCAGTTGAATGTCGACGAAAGCGAAATCAACTCCGATTCCTCCTTTGTGGATGATCTCGGAGCCGATTCGCTGGACACCGTCGAGCTGGTCATGGCCTTTGAGGAAGAGTTCGGCATCGAGATCCCGGACGAGGATGCTGAAAAAATCCAGACCGTACAGAACGCTATCGATTATATCGCCTCCAAAGCGGAATAATCCATGAATCGCCGCGTCGTCGTCACCGGCGTCGGTCTGGTGACTCCGCTGGGCACCGGTACCGATCCGACCTGGCGGAATCTAGTGGAAGGCAAATCGGGGATACGCCGTATCACCCGCTTCGATGCCGAAGCCACAGCCATGCCATGCACCATTGCCGGCGAAGTACCTGATTTCGACGTCGACGCATTCGTCAATAAAAAGGATGCCCGAAAGATGGATACGTTCATCCAGTACGGCATCGCGGCTGCAAGCATGGCCTTGGCGCAATCCGGCCTCGAGATCAGCGAGGCCAATGCCGAGCGCGTTGGCGTGATCATCGGTTCTGGCATCGGTGGTCTGCCGTCGATCGAGAAAACCATGCGTTCCTACATGGAAGGCGGCGTGCGCAAGATATCGCCGTTCTTCATTCCCCAAACCATCATCAACATGATTTCGGGCTGGGTGTCGATGCTGACCGGTGCCAAGGGGCCGAATTCGGCCACGGTCACGGCCTGTTCCACCGGTACCCATGCCATCGGAGATGCCTTTGAGGTCATTGCCCGCGGTGACGCCGATGCGATGCTGGCGGGCGGCTCCGAGTCATGTATATGCGAGTTGGGTATCGGTGGCTTCTGTGCCTCCCGGGCCCTGTCCACGCGCAATGATGAACCGGAGCGTGCTTCCCGCCCATGGGATGCCGGTCGTGACGGATTTGTGATGGGAGAGGGTGCCGGTGTGCTGATGCTGGAGTCGCTCGATTCGGCCCAGGCGCGCGGGGCGGTTATTCTGGCCGAGATTGTCGGCTACGGCATGTCGGGCGACGCCTATCACATGACGGCGCCGGCGCCGGGAGGCGAGGGCGGTGCCCGTTGCATGAGGGCGGCTTTGGCCTCGGCCGGCATCGCTCCGGAAGAGGTGGATTACATCAATGCCCACGGCACCTCGACACCGGCGGGCGATGTGGCGGAGACCGAGGGCATCAAATCGGTGTTCGGTGAACATGCCAAGTCGCTGATGATCTCCTCAACCAAATCGATGACGGGCCATCTTCTGGGTGCCGCTGGCGGTATTGAGGCCGCTTTCACGGTATTGGCAGTGCATCATGGGTTGGTGCCGCCAACGATCAACCTGGATGATCCGGATCCGGAATGCGACCTGGACTATGTTCCGCATGTGGCGCGCAAGGCGGATATTCGGGTGGCCATCTCCAACTCGTTCGGTTTCGGCGGCACCAATGCTTCGGTGGTGGTACGGAAATTCGTGTAAGCTCCCGGGGCCATCATCTGACGGCTGTCGCGAGGATTAACGGTGCGGGGTAAGCGCAAGAGAAGCGGCGGCACTCGAGGTCCCAACCGCTTTCTGCGTTTTATCAACCGCACGTACTGCTGCCTGTGGCAGCGGCTTCCCCAAAAACAGCGGTTCCATCTTCCGGATGGTCCGCTGATCCTTGTCGGAAACCATCTGGCCGGCGTCGATCCCCTATTGGTCCAAGCGGCCGTGGACCGGCCGCTGTGTTTTCTGATGTCACGGGAATACTACACCATGTTCGGATTCCGCTGGCTTTTCAAAATGGTGGGGGCAATTCCCGTCAATCCCGGTGGTGCCAACCGGCATGCTCTGAAAGAAGTCATCGAGGCGGTGCGTGCCGGTCAGGCCGTCTGCCTGTTTCCGGAAGGGGCGGCGAATCCACCGGTGCCATTGCAGCAAGTGTTGCCGGGGACGGTGGTGCTGGCACAGGAAACGGGCGCGACAGTGATCCCGTTTCGCATCACGGGCGTCTGGCCTTTCGATCACCGGCACATGTGGACGCCTTTTCTGCGCCGGGGTAGAGCCAGGATTCGAATCGGTGATCCTGTGTTATTGCCGACAGCGGCCGCCGGTGCTGGACGCGGTGAATTGCGCAAGGGAGTGGAGGCCATTCGTAGGGCGATTCGCCGGCTGCGATTCTCCGGAAAACGCAGCTAGGGCTTTTACTATTCCCGTCCCATGCGCATGACGAAATCCTCCGGATACACGGCATGCGCCAATGCTTCCTCGTAGTCGACCTGATCACTGAGGACCAGTTGCTGCAAATGCTGGTCAAAGGTTTGACTGCCGTAGATGGTGTGACCCTCTTCCATGGCTTTCGGAATCTCGCGCCAGCGATCCGTATCCAGAATGAAGTGCTTGATTACTGAATTACGGATCATGATTTCCAGCGCTACGATGCGTCCCTTACCACTCTTCAGCGGCAGCAGCTTCTGCACGACAATGGCACGCAGGTTCTCTGAAAGCCGTTCACGGATGGCTGCCTGCTCGTCCAGGGCAAATGAGGACATGATGCGCTGCATGGTGCCGATGGCCGTAGTGGCATGCACCGTCGCCATGACTAAATGCCCGGTCTCCGAGGCCTGCAGGGCCAGCTGGATCACCTGCCTGTCCCGAGCCTCGCCGGCCACGATGATATCCGGCGTTTCTCGCATCGCATCGTTCAGGCCCTGGGCGTAATCCATGACATCGCGCCCAAGTTCCCGCTGGGTGACCGTACCCTTCTGCTGGGTGCTATACCGGTATTCAATGGGATCCTCGAGCGTCACCACGTTCACGGGGCGGTTCGTAATGACATGATTGAGCATGGCGGCCATGGTTGTGCTTTTGCCGGAACCCGTGGCACCGGCCATCAGCACCAGGCCGTTGCGATAGCTGGCGATTTCGCGCATCACCGGCGGCAGGTGAAGCTCATCGAAGCCGGGGATAACCTGCGGGATCACGCGGGCCACGATGCCGAAATCGTTGTGGGTGCGCAGGACGTGAATGCGGAAATGGGCTACGTTTTCCAGCGAATAGTGAAGATCGAGGCTATGCAGTTCCTCGAGGGCAATATCAGTATGCAGGTTGCGCGAAACATGGATGATCATTTCCTTCAACTGATCGCGGGTCGGTTCCGGCATCTTGTCCGGCGCAACGGTGACGATCGAACCGTGGATGCGCATGCGTATCCGGTCATTGGTGCGTACGATCAGGTCGGAGGCCTTGTATTTGTGCGCGGCCAACAACAGATCATCGATGAAGTGCCATTCTGCCATATCAGATCTTCAGGTCGGACAAATCACCGGTGCCGGCCAGGGCATCCACATCGGAGCCATGATCGCCACCACCTTCCAGCCGGGCCATCTTGATCTTCAGGCGCAGATCGTTGACCGAATCGGCATGGGAAAGGGCCTCTTCCTCAGTAACGCGTCCAGCCCTCCACAGCTCGAGCAGATGCTGATCGAAGGTTTGCATGCCGTAATTCTTGCCGGCGGCCATCGTATCCTTGATCTCAGTGATTTCCCACTTCGTGATCAGATCCGAGATACGCGGCGTATTGATCAGAATCTCGATGGCCGGCGTGCGATCATCATCGGTCGTCTTCACCAGCCGCTGCGAAAGAATCGCGCGTAGGTTCAGCGCCAGATTGAGCCTGACCTGCGGATGCACCTCTTCCGGGAAGAAGTTCATGATGCGATCCAGGGCCTGATTCGCATTGTTGGCATGCAGGGTGGCCATACACAGATGTCCGGTCTCGGAAAAGGTGATGGCATGCTCCATGGTTTCGCGATCCCTGATCTCGCCGATCAGGATGACATCCGGCGCCTGGCGCAGCGTATTTTTCAGCGCATCCTTGTATTCAAGGGTGTCGGTCCCGACCTCGCGCTGGGTGATCACGCTTTTCTTGTGCTGGTGCACGAACTCGATCGGATCCTCGATGCTGATGATGTGGCCGGCCTCGTTGCTGTTGCGGTGATCGATCATGGCCGCCAGCGAGGTGGATTTGCCGCTGCCGGTGGCGCCAACCATGATCACCAGCCCGCGCTTGGACATCGAAATATCCTTGAAGATGGGAGGTAGTCCCAAATCGTCAATTGTTGGCACCTGGGTTTTGATCTGGCGAATCACCATGCCGATGCTGCCGCGCTGACGGAAGATGTTGACGCGGAAACGGCCGAGATCGGGGTAGGAAAGCGCCAGGTTCATCTCCATGGTCGCGGCGAAATTGGCCCGCTGCTTCTCGCTCATGGTCGAATTGGCCAGCTGCTCGCACTGGACGTTGTTCAACGGCTCCTGTTTCAGTGGATGGACCACGCCGTTGATGCGGTAGGACGGAGGCAAGCCAGCGGTGATGTACAGGTCAGAGGCATCCTTCTTGACCATCACCATCAGAAGCTGCTTGATCGACAGCCTTTGCCCTGGTTCAGTTGCACTCATCTGTTCCCCCTCGGGCTCTCATGCATACATTATACGGCACCACCGCCGAACAGCTTCTTGTTGCTGGCCACTTCCAATGCCGCCTGCTGGGTGATCTTGCGGCCTTTGACCAATTCCTGCAAATGGGTATCGAGAGTCTGCATGCCCTCGCGCATGGAGGTCTGCATCACCGACACCATCTGCGGCACCTTGTTCTCGCGAATCAGGTTCCGGATGGCCGGTGTACCGAGCATGATCTCCTGCGCCGCCACACGGCCGGATCCGTCCGCCGTCTTGATCAGTGTTTGCGAGATCACGGCCCGTAGAGATTCGGACAGCATGGAACGGACCATATCCTTCTCGGCGGCCGGGAACACGTCGATGATGCGATCGATGGTCTTTGGTGCCGACGAGGTGTGCAGGGTGCCGAACACCATGTGGCCGGTTTCGGCGGCGGTCAGGGCCAGACGGATGGTCTCGAGATCGCGCAACTCACCGACCAAAATCACATCCGGATCTTCGCGCAGGGCGCTGCGAAGCGCATTGGCGAAGGAGTGGGTATGTGGACCCAGTTCGCGCTGCGACACCAGGCTTCCCTTGGATTTATGCACGAACTCGATCGGATCCTCGATGGTCAGGATATGGCCGCGCTCGTTCTGGTTACGGTTGTCAATCATGGCGGCAAGGGTGGTCGATTTGCCGGAGCCTGTCGGGCCGGTGACCAGGCAGATGCCGCGTGGGGTCATGGAGATATCCTTGAAAATCTCGGGGGTCTTCAGCTGCTCGAGCGTGAAGACTTCATTGGGAATGACGCGGAAAGCGGCGCTCATACCACGGTTCTGGGCGAAGGTGTTGACTCGGAAACGGGCGATGTCGCCAAGCGAGAACGAAAAATCCAGTTCCAGGTGTTCCTCGAACATCTTGCGCTGGGTGTCGTTCATGATGTCGTACAGCATGGCCTGGACTTCGCGGGGATCCAACGACGGCATCTTGATGCGGGTCATGTCGCCATGGATACGGATCAACGGCGGTTCACCGGATGAGATATGAAGGTCAGAGGCGTTGTTCTTGACGGTAAAAGCGAGCAGTTCCGAAACGTCCATGGGCTCCCCTGTTTGACGTATTGATATGTGTCGGAGCATAGGAGGAGGGCATCCTTGCCGCAACCCGCCGTGTGTACTCGCTAGGACGAAACTGGTTGGAATCGTTTGCGCATGCCCGGTGTCATATGCAGGTGTCCCTGGGCATCGACGATCAGGCCATCCATGCCGAACCTGGCGACCAGAGGCAATCCTGCAGGACCGAGCACGAACAGGGCTGTGCTCCAGGCATCGGACAGAATACCCGTCGGTGCGACGATTGTGGCGCTTTGCACCCCTCGCGAAGGCCACCCTGTTTGCGGGTTCAGGATGTGATGATATCGCTTTCCCTTATAGATGAAGAAATGCTCGTAATCCCCTGATGTGGAAATGCTTTCTCCATCCTTCAGGTCGATCGCCCCCAGGATGCTTCCAGAACGTCGCGGGTGCTTGATGCCGATGTGCCAGGCGCGCTTGCCGTGACTGCCGAGCACACGGAGGTTGCCGCCGGCATTGATGATGGCGTTGCGGATACCATGCCGCTGAAGGACACGGATGCCCTGGTCGACGATGTATCCCTTGGCGATACCGCCGAAATCGAGCTGGCAGGCCGCAGAACCGCGTATCCATCCGTTGGCCGTATGCGACAGACAATGGGCGTTGGCCATGGCCCGTTTGATGGCCTGCGCAGAGGGAGGGGCGGTCGGCGGCGGCTGAATTGAAAAGCCCCACAGGATGTCCAGCGCTCCGAGAGCCGGATCGAAGGCACCGTGGCTTTGCCGGAACACCGTCATCGATGTATCGAGAACCTTCTCGGCATCGGGTCCGAGCCGGACTGCGCTTCCTGGAGGCGATGCATTGAAATCCTTGACGGAGTTGGCGTGCGTACCGTAAATCGTCAGCGCGTCTGCCAGCCTTTGCATGGTATCGGCGGCATCGCGCACAGCCGCGGCCGCCTGTGCCTTATCGGCATCGATGACGGTGAAGGTGACAATGGTGCCCATCATGAACCGGGATTCCTTGTACACGGGTGGCCCCGATTGGCACGAGGTCAGCATCAGCAGGAGTACGGTCCACCAGATCCGAACGGTCATGGGCCCATTGTGGCGGACCGGCTTCCCGTGACAAGCAAAGCTTCCTGAGGCAGGCCTCAGTCCGCATGGGGTTGCGCATGTCCGGGTTCGTGAAGATAATGCAGTGACGTTGATGAGAGGTGCCCATGTCGCTGAGCTTAACCGAATCCGCCGCCAACAAGATCCATGCCCTGCTTGCTGATGAAGCGAACAGTGGCATGCACCTGCGGATTTTCGTGTCCGGAGGCGGCTGCTCTGGCTTCCAGTACGGCTTTACCTTCGACGATGCGGTGGGAGAGAACGACCAGGTCATCGAAAGCCGTGAGGTGAAGCTGCTGGTGGATCCGATGAGCATGGACCTGCTGAAGGGCGCGGAAGTCGATTACCAGGAAAGTATTCAGGGTGCATCGTTCGTGATCCGCAATCCCAATGCGGCATCCACCTGCGGTTGCGGCAAATCGTTCACGCCGTCCGAATCGAGCGGTGGCTGCGCCAATGCCGGCTACTGACTGATGCCGGCTTCTCCCAAGATTTATTCCCTTACGGCCTCCTGCTGACTCAAGCATGTCAAACCTTGCGTTGCAGGTCATTGGCCTGGCCAAGGTCTATGACAATGGCAAAACGGCATTGCACGGCGTCGATCTGGAGGTGCCGGTCGGCAGCTTCTATGCACTGCTGGGGCCGAATGGCGCCGGCAAGAGCACACTGATCAACATCCTGGCCGATATCGTGCATCCGAGTGCCGGCCGGGCCCAGTTGCTGGGGCACGACCTCTTTGCCGAACGCTCCTGGTGCAAGCGCCGCATGGGCATCGTACCCCAGGAGGCGGCATTTGATCCGTTTTTCACCCCTCGGGAAATTCTGCGCCTGACCAGCGGCATGTATGGCAAAAGACCGGATGACGCATGGATCGACGAACTGCTGGCACGGCTGGAACTGGCCGAGCATGCCGGCAAGAACACGCGCCAGCTGTCCGGCGGCATGCGCAGGCGCCTGCTGGTGGCCCAGGCTCTGGTGCACCGACCGCAGCTGGTGGTGCTGGACGAACCCACCGCCGGCGTGGACGTGGCACTTCGCCAACGCCTGTGGGGGTTCATGCGCGAGTTGAACCGACAGGGCACGACCATTCTGCTGACCACGCATTATCTGGAAGAAGCTGAGGAGTTGTGTAATCGGGTGGCCATCATCCACCGCGGCCGCATGATCGCGGATCGGCCGATGCGCGAACTGATGCACGAGGTGGCCAGCTCCTATCTGTGGATGCGCTATGCTCCGGAGCACCGACCCAATGCCGATGATCTGTCAGCGCTCGAATCCTTCCAGCCGCGCCTGGTGGACGACGGCATCTGCCTGACCCTGCAACACCCGGATGCCACGAGCACGACCTTCCACGCCGCCTATTCGGCGGCGGTAAACCGGTTGGGTGCGCCACTCGATGCCAGCGTACGTCAGGAGGATCTGGAAGATGTGTTTCTGCGCCTGACCCGGGACGACAGGCCGTGAGCCAGGCCAACCTCTACGGCGCCCGCACGCTGTTCATGCGCGAGGTACGGCGTTTTCTGAAGGTGAAGATGCAGACCATCGTGGCCCCGGCACTGACGGCGCTGCTGTACCTGGTGGTATTCCGCTATGCCATGGGAAACCGTCATGTACCGGGCCTTCATGTTGCGTACTTCACATTCCTGGTGCCGGGTCTGGCCATGATGTCGATGTTGCAAAACGCCTTCGCCAACACCTCCAGCTCCATCGTGACCAGCAAGGTCATGAATGTTCACATTTATCTGCTGATGGCGCCGCTGTCCGCCTCCGAGGTAGTCGGTGCATTCCTGGCGGCAGCGGTGGTGCGTTCACTGGTGGTGGCCACGGTGTTTCTCGGTGTGCTGTTGCCCTTCGTGCATTTCCCGGCATTCCACCCGTTGCTGATCCTCTATTACGGCCTGTGCAGCAGCATTATCATGGGCGCGTTGGGCTTGGTTGGCGGCATCTGGGCGCGGAAATTCGACGATATCGCCCTGATCAGCAACTTCGTGATCCTGCCGCTGACCTTCCTGTCCGGCGTGTTCTACACCTCCGGGCAACTGCCGCCGTTCTGGCGCCATTTGAACGAGGCCAATCCGTTTTTCTACCTGATCGACGGCTTCCGCTTCGGATTCCTGGGCTCGGGTGACACCGATCCCGCGCATTCCGCCTGGGTGGTCGGCCTGACCAGCATGGTCTGTATCCTGCTGTGCTGGCAGGTCTGGCGTACCGGCTGGCGACTGAAGGAATAGCATGGGTACGAAACATCGCAGCACCCAGTGGTACCAGCGCCATGTCAACGACGGTTTCGTTAAACGGGCACAGCGGGAAGGCAAGCGTTCGCGTGCCGCCTTCAAGCTGACCGAGATCCTCGACAAACATGGCCTGCATCTTCGTCCGGATGCAGCCGCCATCGATCTGGGTTGCGCCCCCGGTTCTTGGACTGCCGAGATCGCATCACGCCTCGGCGACGGGGGGCTGCTGGTGGGTATCGATCTGCTCCCGGTAACACCGGTAACTGGCGCTACCATCCTGCAGGGGGATTTCGATTCCGCTGAAGGGCAGCAGGTCATCGAATCGGCGCTGCAAGGGCGGCCGCTGTCGCTGGTGCTGTCGGACATGGCACCCGAGATGAGCGGCAACAAGGTGGTGGACCAGGCCAGGATGATGCACCTGAACGACATGACCCTGGATTTTGCCGTCAACCATCTGAAGGAGGGGGGGCATGTGCTGCTGAAGACCTTCATGGGCGAGGGTTATGACGGCTTTCGCCGTGAGCTGAAGGGATGGTTCAGGACCGTCAAGGCGATCAAGCCGCAGGCCAGTCGTAAGGATTCGTCCGAGATGTTTCTGCTGGCCATGGATTTCCGGAGGTAACCAGGGTGCGCCTGTTCGCTGCCCTCGATATTCCGGCCGAGGAAGCCGAGGAGCTGCATGCCTGGTGGGAAACGGCCAATGTCGACTTTCATCCTGCCCTATGGCGGGACGTGCCGATGCGGAACTGGCATCTGACTTTGGCCTTTTTCGGTGATGTCGATGGACGGGATACCGATGATCTCGCCGAGGCCCTGGCCGATTGCGCCAGCTGTTATCCGCCGCTACAACTGGCGGTTCAGGGTTTTGGCGCCTTTCCATCCCTGATGCGACCGAGGGTGCTGTGGGTTGGGGTTGCGGACGGCCAGGCATCGACGACAGGGAGTCTGATGCGTCTCGCCCGTTGTTGCCGGCTTGCCGGTCGTGCTACGGTTCGCAAGCGTTCGGCAAGGGATGAGCCTTTCCGCGGGCATGTAACGCTGGCCCGCGCCTCGCAGCCGGCGTTGCCGATCGAGGCCGAGGTATTGCAGGCCATGCCCGAAATGCCCCAACTGGCATGGACGGCCGGGACGTTGCGCCTGATACAGTCCATACTCCGTCCGGAGGGGGCGCAGTATCGAATCCTGGAAACCTTTCCACTGGGGGAATGAAAATGTCGGAAAAAGCCAAGGCTCTCGAAACCGCGCTATCGCAGATCGAGCGACAGTTCGGCAAGGGAACAATCATGCGACTCGGCGAGGAAAGTCGGGTGCCGGTGGAAGTCATCTCGACCGGCAGCCTGGCTCTAGACGCCGCCCTTGGGGTTGGGGGTTATCCACGCGGACGGGTGATCGAGATCTATGGCCCGGAATCCTCCGGCAAGACCACGCTTGCCCTGCATGCCGTAGCCGAAGCACAGCGCATGGGTGGCACCTGTGCCTTTATTGATGCTGAGCACGCGCTGGATGTGAACTATGCCGAAAAGCTCGGTGTCAACATCGAGAATCTGCTGATCTCGCAGCCGGATTCGGGAGAACAGGCGCTGGAGATCGTAGATATGCTGACTCGTTCCGGCGCCATTGACTTGATCGTCGTGGACTCCGTGGCGGCATTGACCCCGAAAGCCGAACTGGAAGGCGATATGGGCGATTCGCATATGGGCTTGCAGGCACGCCTGATGAGCCAGGCGCTGCGCAAACTGACCTCGTCGATCTCCCGTTCCAAGACCATGGTCATCTTCATCAACCAGATTCGTATGAAAATCGGTGTGATGTTCGGCAATCCCGAAACGACAACCGGCGGCAACGCCCTGAAGTTCTACGCCTCGGTGCGCCTGGACGTGCGTCGCACCGGCGCAGTCAAGAAGGGCGATGAGGTCATCGGCAACGAAACCCGGGTCAAGGTGGTCAAGAACAAGGTTTCGCCGCCGTTCAAGAGCGCCGAATTCACCATCATGTACGGTGAGGGCGTATCCCATGCCGGTGAGGTGCTGGATCTGGGCGTCAGCTATGACTTGGTCAAGAAGAGCGGGGCTTGGTATGCCGTTGGCAATGAACGGATCGGCCAGGGCAGGGATAATGCCATCGATTACCTGAAGCAGCATCCGGAGATGATGGCCGAACTGGAAACGCAGGTGCGTGGCAAGCTCGGTATTCCGGTGCCCAAGGCTACCGCTGCCGCTGAATAGCGGGTGGGGCGCCGGCCATCGCCAACCGCCTACACCACAGCACTGCGCTGGCTGGCTCGGCGCGAATACTGCGAGGCGGAACTGCGGATGAAACTCGGAGAAAAAGGCTTTGCTCCCGAGGAAATAGAGGCTTCGGTTCAGCGTCTGGTTCAACATGATTTTCTCAGTGAGTCTCGTTTTGCCGAGGCATTTGTCCGTGCCCGCATGCGCCGTGGCGAAACGCCATGGCTGGCCATGCAGAAGGCCAGGATGCGCGGCGCGGATGACCAAGCATTGGCGGAGGCAGCCGGCAAGGCTGCACGGGATTTCGACGCCGACGCGGCCTGTGCGGACTGGCTGGCCCGCCGCGATCCCGGTGGCCTGCGATTTTCCGATTCGCGGCGCTGGCAGCGCGAGGCACGTTTTTTGCGGCAAAAGGGGTACGATTCCGCTACGATCCTGCGCGCATTGCAACACCAGAATGTGGAGGATTAGGTGAAGGCATCTGAAATACGTTCGCGTTTTCTCGATTATTTTGCGCGAAACGGACATACGGTGGTGCCATCGAGCGGACTGGTGCCGCACGGCGATCCGACCCTGATGTTCACCAACGCCGGCATGGTGCAATTCAAGCAGGTTTTCCTTGGCAACGAGACGCGTCCTTACGTGCGCGCCGCCTCCAGCCAGAAATGCGTACGTGCCGGCGGCAAGCACAACGATCTGGAAAACGTCGGCCATACCGCGCGCCACCACACCTTCTTCGAGATGCTGGGCAACTTCTCCTTCGGTGACTATTTCAAGTACGAGGCCATCCATTTTGCCTGGGAGTTTCTGACCAGCGAGCTCGCTTTGGATCCGGCACACCTGTTCGTCACCGTATTCGAGGATGATGATGAAGCGGCCGCTATCTGGCTGGGAGAGATCGGCGTACCGGAAACACAGTTCGCGCGTATCGGTGCCAAGGACAATTTCTGGGCCATGGGCGATACCGGCCCGTGTGGCCCATGTACCGAGATTTTCTATGACCACGGGCCAGATATCCCCGGAGGCCCGCCGGGATCGCCGGACGAGGACGGCGACCGCTTCATCGAGATCTGGAACCTGGTATTCATGCAGTACGATCGCGATGAAGCCGGGAAGCTTCATCCGCTGCCGCATCCGTGCGTCGACACCGGCATGGGTCTGGAGCGCGTGGCCGCCGTCATGCAGGGTGTCCACAACAACTACGATATCGATCTGTTCCAGCGCCTGATCCAAGCTGCATCCGAACTGACCGGTGTGGCCTACGGCGCCGGTGAGCAAACCACAGCCAGCCTGCGCGTCATCGCCGACCACCTGCGTTCGGTGTCCTTCCTGATCGCCGACGGCGTGATGCCCTCCAACGAGGGGCGAGGCTTCGTGCTGCGGCGCATCCTGCGCCGGGCCTGCCGGCACGGCCGTCTGCTCGGCATGCGCGAGGCCTTCATCTATCGCCTGGTACCGACCCTGGTCGAGGTGATGGGCGGACATTTCCACGAACTGCAGGAGACCCAGCGCAACATCGAGCAGGTCATCCGCATCGAGGAAGAACGCTTCATCAAGACCCTCGATCACGGCCTGAAACTGGTCGAGGACGCCGCGGCCGAAGCAGGAAGCGGGGGTATCATTCCGGGCAAGACGCTGTTCACGCTGTACGACACCTACGGCTTCCCGGTCGATTTGACCGCAGACATCCTGAAGGGGCAGAACATCGGCCTGGACATGGCCGGCTTCGAAGCCTGCATGGAAGAGCAACGCCAGCGCGCCCGGGCCGCCTGGGCCGGCTCCGGCGAGCAGTCGGTACCCAAGGCGTTGTTCGATATCCGCGAGCAGCATGGCCCCACCGAGTTCCTCGGCTACGACACCATGGAAGCCGAGGGCGTGATCACCGGCCTGCTACGGTGCGATGACGCGATGATTCCGGATAACGAACAGGTCGCTTCGCTATCGAAAGGGCAGAAGGGATGGCTGATTGCCAACCAGACCCCGTTCTATGGTGAATCCGGCGGTCAGGTGGGCGACACCGGCGTAGTGCGCACGACCGACGGTGTGTTCCGCGTCGAGGATACGAAAAAGCTTTTACCGGACCTGCACGTGCATATCGGTGTGGTGGAGCAGGGCGAGATGTGCAAGGGCATCACCGCCCATTTCACCGTCGATGCCGATCGCCGCTCCGCCATCCGCCGCAACCATACGGCCACACATCTTTTGCATGCCGTGCTGCGCCAGGTGCTGGGCGATCATGTGAAACAGGCCGGTTCGCTGGTCAATGCAGAGCGCCTGCGCTTTGATTTTTCCCATTTCAAGCCCCTCTCCGAGGAGGAACGCCGCGATATCGAGGCACACGTCAATGCCGCCATCTGGACCAACGCCGCGGTGGATACCCGCATCATGACACCCGAGGACGCCGTCGCCGAAGGGGCCATGGCCCTGTTTGGGGAAAAATACGGCGATGAGGTGCGGGTGGTAAGGGCCGGTTTCTCCACCGAGTTGTGCGGCGGCACGCATGTAGCCCATACCGGTGACATCGGCCTGTTCCGCATCACTTCCGAAGCGGGGATCGCGGCAGGGGTGCGGCGTATCGAGGCCGTGACCGGCCATGCGGCCTACCTGAGTTTTGTTACCGACAGCCGGCTGCTGTCCGAGACCGCAGGGCAGTTGAAGGTGCGTCCGCAGGAAGCGCCCGAGGCAGCAGTCCAACTGCAAGCGAAACTGAAGGATGCAGAGCGCGATCTCGCCTCGATGCAGGCCAGGCAGGCCTCCGGGCTGCTCGATGAGGTGATAGCCAAGGCACAGCCTATCGACGGCGTGAATGTGGTGGCCGCCGAGCTGCCCGATTCGGTGGCCGATCTGCGCGATGCCATGGACAAGGCCAAGGCCAAACTGAAAAGCGGTGTCATCGTGTTCGGGGTACGGCGAGGCAATGACAAGGTTCAGCTCATCGCCGGCGTCACCTCTGATCTGCTGGCACGTTTCCATGCCGGCAACCTGATTCGCGAGGTGGCATCCATCTGTGGTGGCAAGGGCGGCGGCAAGCCGGACATGGCACAAGCAGGAGGCACCAATCCTGCCAAGCTGAAAGAGGCGCTGGAAAGCGTTCCCGGTCTGCTGCAGGGCTGAACACCGCACTGTGGCCGTTTATGCGATTGGCGACATCCAGGGATGTTTCGATCCGTTGCGGCGTTTGCTGGATGCTATCGCATTTGATCCCGCCGTGGATCGGCTGTGGTGTACCGGAGACTTGATCAATCGCGGACCGGATTCCCTGGCTGTGCTCCGCTTTATGCATAACCTGGGCGATGCCTGTGTCACGGTACTCGGAAATCATGATCTGCATCTACTGACCCTGGCCGCCGGGGGAGCCGTCTACCGGCGGGATACCCTTCAAGAGGTGCTGGACGCCCCGGATGCCAGCGAACTGCTCGATTGGCTGCGCCACCGCCCCATGATGCATGATGATTCCACCATGGAATGCACCCTGGTGCATGGCGGCCTGCATCCGGCGTGGGATATCGACACGGCCCTGAGGCGCGCTGCCCAGGTACAGGATCGGCTACAGAGCGACGACTGGGCTGAATTTTGCCTTCAGCTGCATCACAATGCCTATCCGCTCAGACAAACGGGGGAAAGTGATGGCCTGGAAGCTGATCTGTTCACCGTAGCTGTGCTGACACGCGTTCGCTACTGCACGGCCGACGGTGAATTCGACTGGGGCAACCGCTCCGGTCCGGCACAAGGCAGCAACCAACGGCCTTGGTTTGATTTCGACACGTCGCCCTGGAGGAAACAGCGGCGCATCGTCTATGGGCACTGGGCGGCCATGGGCCTGGTCACTGACCAGCCACACGTGCTGGGGCTGGATTCAGGATGTGTCTGGGGTGGAGCACTGTCGGCCGCCCGCCTCGATGGCGACTGGCCACCGACGGTGACGCAAGCCGCCTGCTCCGCTTACCAGCAACACGCCTGAGGGCGTCCAGTGAGCCTGTGCTACATTGAATGTAGGTCCCTTCAGGGGACGATTAGCTTCCGAAGCTGGGGAAATGCCATCTCATGAACGCGGATTCGGTCGTGTATATCATGTTCCTGATTTTCTTCGGGGCAGCGGTCATGGCAACGCTGGCCATGATGGCTCGCCAGGCCATGCTGGTCAGCTACATCGTGCTTGGCATCGCTCTCGGTCCGGCTGTACTCGGCTGGGTGGGGGATGCCCATTTGATCCAGCAGTTCTCGGATATCGGCATCCTGTTCCTGCTGTTCCTGCTCGGCCTGAATCTGCCGCCGCAGAAATTGGTCGGCCTGATGCGGGAAACGACCATCGTTACAGTCGTCAGCGCCGCCGTACTGGCGGCGATCGGGGCGCTGCTGTCCCACGCGTTCGGCTATTCCTGGTTTGAATCGATGGTGATCGGTACAGCCCTGATGTTTTCAAGCACCATCATCGGCATCAAGCTGCTGCCGACCACGGTGCTGCATCACCGCCACACCGGTGAAATCATCATCAGTATCCTGCTGCTGCAGGATCTGTTGGCCATCTTCGTGCTGCTGCTGATCCGTCCGGCTTCCGGGGAGGGAGCCATGTCATGGTGGGCGTTTATCCGTCCGCTCGTCAGTTTCCCGGCCCTGTATCTGGTGGCATGGGCGTTGGAACGGCTGGTGATCATCCGTCTGCTGCGCCGTTTCGACAAAATCCAGGAATACATGTTCCTGTTGGCCATTGGCTGGTGTCTCGGTATGGCGGAACTGGCGCACGCGCTCCACCTGTCACGGGAGATCGGCGCCTTTGTCGCCGGCGTGGTCATGGCCAACAGTCCTGTTGCCCAGTTTATCGCCGAGCAGTTGAAAACGCTGCGTGACTTCTTCCTGGTCATTTTCTTCTTTTCAGTCGGTGCCGGCTTCCATCCGGAAAGCCTGAACGGGATATGGCTGCCAGCCGTGATGCTGGCGGCGATAGCCCTGACGCTGAAGCCATTGCTGTTCGCGCTGTTGATGCGCCGGGAAGGGGAGGCACGGCCGATCGCCCAAGAGGTCGGTGTACGCCTGGGACAGATGAGCGAGTTCTCCATCCTGATCGCCATCCTGGCCATGGATAGGCATCGCATCGGCACGAATGCCGCCATGCTGATCCAACTGGCGACGATCCTGACTTTTATCGTATCACCCTATGTGACGATCCTGCGCTATCCGACGCCGGTGGCCATCTCCGACCGACTGCGCCGAGACTAGGCCCTGTCCTTTCGGGTCCGAATGTCCGTGAATACCGCCAGCGCCTCGCCGGCTGTACCAGCGGCTGTGGCGGCGTAGGCAGTACAAAACGATGGCGACAGCGGCCGCAGGAAGGGATTGGTGGCCAGCTCAAGGCCGATGGTCGATGGGATGGTCGGCATATTGTCCATGCGCGTACGCGTATCCCGCGAGATGCGCTCGGCCAGTGCGGGATTGTCGGCATCGACGGTGCGTGCGAATCTGAGATTGCTCAGTGTATATTCATGGGCGCAATACACCCTTGTTGCGGCCGGCAACCGCGCGAGCTTCTGCAGACTTTCCCACATCTGGGCAGGGCTTCCCTCGAACAGGCGCCCGCAGCCGCCACCGAACAGGGTGTCGCCGCAAAACAGCGCATCCGCGATAACGTAGGCGATATGACCCCGCGTATGTCCGGGCACTTCCAACACACGCACCGGCAGGCTGCCCAGCGTGAAGCCGGAATCCTCGTCCACCATGATGTCGATGCCGGGGATGCGTGCGGCATCGCTCCGGGCGCCGACGATTTGGCAGCCGTACCGCTCCTTCAGTTTCAGGTTGGCTCCGGTATGATCCCAGTGATGATGCGTGTTCAGCACATGCGTGGGTGAAAGTCCCAGCTCGGAACAGGCGGCCTCGACCGGTGCGGCTTCGGCCGGATCGATCACGGCCACGGCGCCTTCTTTGCCTTGATGGTCTTGAGATTCAATCAGGTAAATATAATTATCGTTAAGCGCCGGAAGCTGGTGCACGGTAAAGCCGGCATGCCGATAAGACCACATGGGCCTACACTAGCATGCCGGCAAGGGGAGGGAACATGGCTGTACAAGGATCGGTACGGGCGGTGCTGACGGCGGCAGCATCGAACGGTCTGGTGACGCTGGCAAAATTCATCGGTTTCGCCTTTTCCGGTTCCAGCGCCCTGTTGGCCGAGGCCGTACACTCCCTGGCCGATACGGCGAACCAGTCACTGCTACTGCTGGGCTTGCGCCGCTCGGCCCGCAAGGCCGACGAGCAGCATCATTTCGGCTACGGTCAGGAGCGATATTTCTGGAATCTCGTATCCGCCGTCACCATCTTTTTCATCGGCTGCGTCTATACCGTGATGCACGCCATCGGACAGCTGCAATCCGAGCATGTGCCGAGCATCAGCTGGCTGGCCTTCGGCATCGTCGGCCTGGCCTTCGTCGTCGAGGGCTACTCCCTGCTCGTGGCACTGGGCGAATTCAACAAGCAGCGCAAAAGGGCTGGGGCTGGGTTTTTCGCCTTCATCGGCGAAACGCGCGATCCCACAACACTGGCCGTGCTCGTCGAAGATACGGTGGCGGTATTCGGCCTGCTGCTGGCACTAGCCGGCATGGGACTGGCAGTTTGGACCGGTTCAGAAGTTTTCGATGCGGTGGCAGCCATCCTGATCGGCCTGTTGATGGGTGGGCTGGCCATACTACTGGCTACGCTGAACAAGCGCTTTTTGATCGACACCGCCGATCCGCATCTGGATGAAAGTGCACGCGCTTTATGGCAGGCGGATGAACGCATCACGCATGTGGAACGGATCAACAGCATCGTGCTGTCGCCGGAGGAAACCCTGCTGATGGCCGAGGTGCAGGTGCGTGAAGATGCCGTGTTCGCCGGCTTGAATGCACCCCAGATCGAGGGGGCGGTAACGATGATCCGGCACCTGCACGAGCTGCGCCGCGGCATGGAGGACGAGGTGCGCCGGGCCATGCCGCGCGCCCGTCATATCTTCATCGAGTTCGTGGGCCTGGCGGATCGGAAAAACCATGACGAAATCAGGGTGGCAACTCCGGACCAGTCGTCTACACTCGCAGACACCCCGGCCATCGATAAACAAAGGAGCTAAATCATGAGTGTACTGGTAGGCAAGTCCGCCCCCGATTTTACCGCTGCAGCGGTCTTGGCGGACGGCAGCATCAAAGAGGATTTCAAACTGTCGGATTACAAGGGCAAGTACGTGGTACTGTTCTTCCATCCGCTGGATTTCACCTTCGTCTGCCCCACTGAGTTGATCGCCTTTGATCACCGCATCAAGGAATTCGAGTCGCGGGGCGTGCAGGTGATCGGCTGCTCGATCGATTCCCAGTTCACGCATGTCGCCTGGCGCAATACGCCCGTGGATCAGGGTGGCATCGGTCCGGTGGGTTACCCGCTGGTGGCCGATGTCAAGCATGACGTATGCAGCGCCTACGACGTGGAATCCGAAGGCGGCGTTGCCTTCCGCGGCTCGTTTCTGATCGACCAGCAGGGCATCGTGCGCCATCAGGTGGTCAACGATCTGCCGCTTGGCCGCAACATCGACGAAATGCTGCGCATGGTGGATGCACTGCAATACACCGAGAAGCACGGCGAGGTCTGCCCGGCCGGCTGGCACAAGGGCGAGAAGGCCATGGTGCCGGACGCCAAGGGCGTGGCCTCATATCTTGCCGAGCAAAGCGGCAAACTGTAATCCGATCAACAATTGCATCGCGGCCCCGGTCCTCCGGGGCCGTCGTATTTTCTCCCCTTGGCCCGGCTCTGCTGGTGTCCTACCATGGCCGGCGATTCTTCCCATTCCTGCCGATCCTATCGGTCGACAACGCACGGAGGCTATAAGGCATGAACCCAACGCGCATTCGCTCCATGTTGATGATCATGATGCTGGCGATCATCCCGTCAGTGGCGCAGGCGACGCCGCGCATCACGGGATCCGATCTTACCGTGGTTCGGGAGAAGCTAGCCAACGGCCTTGAGGTCATCGTCGTCAGGAATCCACTGGCTCCCGTGGTCAATACGATGTTGAATTACCGCGTCGGTTCCAATGAGGCGCCGAAGGGCTTCCCCGGCACGGCGCATGCGCTGGAGCACATGATGTTCCGCGGCAGCCCCGGCATCACCGAGCACCAACTGGCGGTGATCAGCGCCAGCCTGGGTGGGGCGTCCAATGCGGACACACAGCAGATGGTCACCCAGTATTTCTATACCGTGCCGGCCGATGACCTGGACGTGGCATTACGCATCGAGTCCAGCCGTATGCGCGCCATTACCGGAGGCGAGAAGGGCTGGAAGGATGAGCGCGGCGCCATCGAGCAGGAAGTGGCAATGGACATGTCCAACCCGGAATACGTGATGTTCAGTAAGTTACTGAAATCGATGTTCAAGGGCACGCCGTACGCCCATGATGCGCTGGGCACACGGCCGTCCTTCAACAAAACGACCTGGAAGATGCTCAAACACTTCCACGATACCTGGTATGCGCCGAACAACGCCGTACTCATTATCGTTGGCGATGTTGATCCGACCCATACTCTCGCCCTGGTCAAGAAGCGCTTCGGCAACATCCCGGCCAAAGAACTGCCGGCCAGACCTACCATCCACCTGCAGCCAGTCAAATCAGAGATATTGCACCTGACCACGGACCGGCCGTATGGCTTCTCCGTCATCGCCTTCCGCATGCCCGGATGGAATAATCGCCGCGATTACGCAGCCTCCGAGATCCTGGCCGATGTGCTGGCCAGCCAGCGTGGGCGCCTGTACGGGTTGGTGCCAGACGGCAAGGCGCTGTTCACCGACTTCTCACTGGATACGCTGCCGGAATCCGGCCTCGGCTACGCCGTCGCCGGCTTTCCCAAGGGGGGTGACGCCAAAGCGCTGCTGAAATCCGTGCGCGCAGTGCTGCGCCATGTGCAGCATCACGTGCCGGCCGATCTCGTGGAGGCGGCCAAGCGGCACGAAATTGCAAGTCTGGAGTTCAGCAAGAACTCAATTCAAGGCCTCGCCTATCTATGGTCGCAAGCTGTGGTAGAAGGACGCCACTCGCCCCAGGATGACATCGATGCCATCCGTGCCGTGACGGCCAAGGATGTGGAGCGCGTTGCCCGCAAGTACCTGGATCAGCACCATGCAATCACGGCAATCCTGACCCCGAATGCCTCAGGCAAACCCGTGTCCTCGAAGGGCTTCGGAGGCAAGGAATCCTTCGGTAAACCTCCGAAACATAGCGTGAAGCTGCCGGCATGGGCCGAGAAGGCGGTCAACCGCTTGGAATTGCCCGTCTCGACGATCAAGCCGACCGTCTACCGGCTGGCCAATGGCCTGGAATTGATCGTGCAACCGGAGCATATCAGCAAAACGGTCAGCATCTATGGCCATATTCGCAACCGGCCGGTGATGGAGGTGCCCAAAGGCAAAGAGGGGGTGGATGAGGTGCTGGATCAGCTGCTCTCCTTCGGCACCACCAGGCTAAACCGCCTGGCCTTCCAGAAGGCCTTGGACGACATCAGTGCCAACGAATCGGCCGGCACCGACTTCAGCGTCGAGGTACCCGTCGCGCACATGAAGCGCGGCGTGCAACTGCTGGCCGACAACGAGTTGAGCCCGGCGCTTCCGAAGCACGCCTTTGAGATCATCAAGCGGCAGGTTGCCTCCGAGGTCGCAGGCCGGCTGCACAGCCCGGATTACCTGGCCACGCGCAGCCTGTTGAAGGGCGTGTATCCGAAGGACGATCCGACGCTGCGTCATGCCACGCCGAAGACGGTGTCGGCGCTGAGCTTGGCCGACGTCAAAAACTATTACCACAAGGTCTTCCGCCCAGATCTGACGGCCATCGTCGTCATCGGCGACGTACAGCCCAAACAGGCCCGCAAGCTGATTACCCGCTACTTCGGGGACTGGAAGGCGCATGGCCCGAAGCCTCCCACGCTGCTGCCCCCTGTGGGACCAAACAAGCCAACCGAAACGACGGTGCCGGATGTCAGCCGCGTTCAAGATAAGGTGACAACGGCCGAGACCGTGGGCGTGCGCCTGTCCGATCCGGATTACCATGTACTCGTGCTCGGCAATCATGTATTCGGCGGCGATTCCTTCGCCACCCGTCTGTACCGGGCCCTGCGGGTAAATACCGGCCTGGTCTATTACGTGTACACGGGCTTCCAGGTCAGCCAGAGTCGCGGCCTGTTCATGGTTGAGTACGCCTGTGATCCACCGAATGTGTCCAAGGTGCACGAAATCATCGTGCGCGAGCTAAAGACGATGCGCTCGAGTCCGGTTAGCGCCGCCGAACTTCGCCGGGCCAAGGCGCTTCTGCTGCGCCGCATCCCGCTCGAAGAAGCCAGCGAGGGACGCATCGCCAAAGGCCTGCTGTTCCGTGCCACGCACGACCTGCCGCTGGACGAGCCCATGCGGGCGGCGCACCAGTACGTGAAGACGACGGCGGGGGAGGTACAGGCAGCCTATGCCAAGTACATCCGACCGAATGATCTGGTGCAGGTGGTGCAGGGACCGACGCCACATTAAGTACCCCGAGTTCTAGGACGGGTTGGTCTCTGTTGTGGATCAGAGCTTACGGATTCGATCGTTCGGATCGGAATAGTAGGTGTAATGGTTACCTTTTCCCTTCGCACGATACATGGCCTGATCCGCTCGCTGGATCAGGATGTCCGCATCCATGCCATCGTCGGGGAATAGACTGATGCCTATGCTGCCGCCGACTTGCAAGACCTGTTGATCAATGGGAAAGGGCTGCGTGATACCATTCAGGATTTTTTCAACCACGGCATCAACGTCCTTTATTTCCTGAAGATTCATTAGCAGAATGACAAACTCATCACCGCCGAACCGGGAAACGATATCACTGTCCCGCACAGTCAGTTTTAGGTTCTGGGCAATTGCCTGCAACAGCCGATCGCCCGCCTCGTGACCGAGTGAATCGTTAATCTCCTTGAAATCGTCCAGGTCGATGAACAGAAGCGCGAACCTGAGCACCCGGCGATTGGCCTGGCCGATGATGAATGAAAGACGATCATACAGAAATGCGCGGTTGGGAAGCTGAGTAAGCTGGTCATGATGGGCCATATTCTGAAGGCGAAATTCCGTCTGCTTGGCCTCAATGGCAATGCCAGCAATATTTGCCGCCGCCATGGTGATCTGCAAATCAGATTTGCTGGGTGTATATGGGGTATTGTGATAGATCGCCAAGGTGCCCAGTACACGGCCGAATGTGTTGCGCACCGGCGTTGACCAGCAAGAGCGCAGATTATGACTGAGTGCCAGTTCCCGGTAATGTTCCCAACGAGGATTGGTCGCGATATCTTCGGCAACCACCGTCGTGTTCCGGTAGGCGGCGGTGCCGCAGCTGCCGACTTCTGAGCCGATTTCCGCGTCTTGCAGAGCGTTGTTGTACGCTTCGGGTAGACTTGGTGCCGATACGGTGGACAACCTCTTACCCTCCTCATCGAGCGTCAGGATCGAGCTCATGCCTCCCTGCAGCTGTTTCTCCACAACGGCATTCAGATTGCTCAGGATCACGGGCAAGGCTTCCCCATGCGCCAGCATCTCCAGCAAGTGGTTGTAATCGTTAAGCTGCTCCTCCCTGTTGGCACGGCGACTGACTTCGTGCTGCAGGTCCCCGACGAGACTGGCCGAGTGCTGCTGCTCCATGGTCAGTTTGTTGATGAGGTCGAGATTGGCAAACCGTAGAAGAAAGGTTTCGCGCAAGATCTTACCCGAATGCATAACACTGAGAGTCAGGATGGCCGCATACAGAATGGCCAGCACCGCCATCGAGGTCGGAAACGCCGTATTTTCGTTGAAAACCCAGATGACGAATGAAAAGCAGATAGGTACGACAAATGCCAGATAACTTGAGAGTACAGCACTGCTGGTCGAACTTGACCCGGCCATCATCCCGCCCAAGACGAAAATGATGAATATCCAGTATTCGATCGGCAAGCTCTTGGGTAGGACCCATATGAGCGCTCCCCAAACCAGACCAGCCATCAAAATGCCGATGAAATAGCGCAGATACCAGCCAATTCCTTCAAGATGCTGCTCTTCGCTGGCATGCACGAATTTTCTGTACGACATATATCGCAGCACACTGATGATCAGCAGGGCAAGCGCCCACCCGATCAGATGCGTCGGAACAGCTTGATTCCAGATCACCAGCAGCATCACCATGGCAACGCCGCCCGATGCCAGCAGAGCCATGGGTAAGCGCTTATATAAGCTCCCTGTCAGAAACTGGTGGACATCGTGCTCCTTAAGCTCCGGCAGGATATCGGCAGATGACGACGACGTTACTGGCATGTCTCTGATGAACCCCTGATCCTGAAAACTGAACCCGAGCGTTGATCCGGTCAAACGACTTCTCTTTCATTCGACGGTGGGGTGGGGCACAGTGAAAACCCATGTGCTTACCCGAGCTCGCCGGTGCATTGCTGCTGTTGTATAATTAAAAAGAATCCGCCGTTGTTCGCTTGCGCTACGCTCTCACTGTCTATCTGCGAATGTGATTAAATAATGCCATACGAAAAAACGTCAACTGACACGTTGGATTTCACGCGTCTTGGCAATCTGCTATCAGACGCCGACCGATGACCTGATGGAATATCTGGAGGGTGGCATTTTGGCCCCCCAGCCCCAATTACATAACGTCGCATAATGTATATTATGTAAATATACATCAGGTTCAACCGAGAGCTAGGTAAATACTATTTATTATAAAAAACAATATATTAAAGAATATAATTAATGTTCTGTGTAAGCATGCAGGAAGTGTCGCCCTACCCGGTTCATCCCTGATACCTCAGGGCATCGATCGGACGCATGCGCGAAGCCTTGTGCGCCGGATACAGTCCGAAAAAGATGCCGACGGCTACGGAAACGCCGAACGCCAGGATGACCGGTGACGAACTGATCAGGGTCCAGATATTGAACATGCGATGTGCAAGCAACGACAGGCCAATACCACCGACAATACCGATGATGCCCCCGGAGACCGTGATGATCACCGATTCCATCAGAAACTGCAGCATGATATCGGCACGCCTGGCCCCGAGCGCCATCCGTATGCCGATCTCCCTCGTGCGCTCTGTAACGGATACCATCATGATGTTCATGATGCCGATACCACCTACAAATAAGGATATGGAGGCGATCGCACCCAGCAGTATCGACAGCATGCCGGTGATTTTTGTCGCGGTCTCAGTCACCTCGGCCATATTGGTCACCGTAAAATCGTCCTGTGCATGTTCGCCCAGATGATGTCGCTGCCTGAGCAGCAGTTCGATGTTTCGCTGCAGGGAGCTCATCACACTGTCGCTTTTGGCCTGCACCAGAATGAAGGCAACCGTGCCCTGGAACTGCGTACCGAACAACTGCCTTTGCGCGGTTCTCAACGGTACGATGATGGTGTCGTCCTGGCTGCGCCCATCCAGGGTCTGCCCCTTGACGCTCAGCAGCCCGATCACACGGAACGGCGATTGCTTGATGCGGATCACCTGACCGACCGGGTCGTCGATCCCGAACAGTTGCGTGGCGACATCCTGGCCGATCAAGGCCACGCGCATGCCGCCCTGAATCTCGGACTCGGTGAAATCGCGTCCCTCGGCCAGATCCCAGTTGCGAATGCGCAGAAAATTGGCGTTGGTGCCGACAGCACTGGTGCTCCAGTTGTTCGGTCCGTAGATCACCTGCACACCCCCCGTCACCATCGGGGCCGTCATCAGCGTACCCGGCAGCTGCGCAATGGCCTGGGCGTCCATCTCGGTCAGCGTCGGTGTTCCCCCCGCTCCCATGCGTACACCACCCTGGGTACGGGAGCCGGAGCGTACGATGAGCAGGTTCGATCCCATGGATCGGATCGAATCGGTGACCTGTTTCTGTGTCCCCTCACCGACGGATACCATCAGCACCACCGCCGCCACGCCGATGATGATGCCCAGGGCAGTCAGGAAGGTGCGCAGGCGGTTGGCCGCCATCGCCTGCAGTGCCTCGCCCAGCAGGGATAGAATCACATGGCCACCTGCAGCTGATCTTCCTGGAAGTCAGACACCAACCCGTCGTAATGGATCTCCCCATCGACCAGATACACCAGTCGGGTTGCGTAGCTGGCGACGTGGATATCGTGCGTAACCACAATGATCGTGATGCCGTTTTCGCGGTTGATGCGCTGGAACAGGTGCATGATCTCCCGCCCCGTGGATGAATCCAGATTCCCCGTCGGTTCGTCGGCCAGGATCAGGCGCGGATTTGACACCAGAGCCCGGGCAATCGCCACACGCTGCTGCTGGCCTCCTGAAATGCGTGGAGGCAGCGAATCGATCCTGTCACCCAAACCCACCTGCCGAAGCATCTCGGCGGCTCGTGTCGACCGTTCGTTTCGCCCGATCCGCTGATAAACAAGCGGCAGGGCCACATTGGTCTCCAATGAGGCACGCGCCAGCAGATTGAACCCCTGAAAGACGAACCCGATCACCTGGCTGCGTACCTGCGCCAGTTCATTTTCCGACAGCATACTGACGTCCCGACCGTTCAGGATGTACTGACCCGAGGTAGGCACATCCAGGCAACCCAGGATATTCATCAGGGTGGATTTCCCGGACCCTGATGGCCCCATCACCGCCACGAATTCCCCTTCCGCGATGGTCAGTTCCAGATGCTTCAGGGCAGGAACAGGGCCGGCATCGGTGTCATAGTCCTTGTTCAGGCCGTGAATGTTGACGATGTCAGTCATGGGGTCCGTTAGTGGATCCGGATGCGGTGTGAACGCCCGGCCGCGCCTACATCGCTTGCCGTATCGGTAATCACGGCCTCACCCGCGTGAATATCGCCAGCCACCACCTCGGTACTGTTACCATCGGTTGCCCCGAGCAACAGGGGCACCGGGATCAGCCCTTCGCTTCCCAGCACATAGACCGTGCCACGCATGCCCTCCCCCCTGGGACGTTCCCTGCCCTGTTCCTGCTGGATGGGCACATCCTTGGCCGGACGAAAACGGAGCGCGGTATTCGGCACACTGAGGACATCCTTCAACTGGGCGGTGATGACATTGACGTAGGCGGTCATCCCCGGCAGCAGCTTGCCATCGGGATTATTGACATCGATGACCACATCATAGGTGACAACATTGGACTGGACGGTGGGATTAAGGCGAATCTGCCTTACCGTACCGTGAAATGTTATGCCCGGAAAGGCATCGACCGTAAAATTCGCGGCCTGTCCGACCCGGATGCCGCCGATATCGGCCTCGGCAAAGCTGGAATCAATCTGCATCTTGGTCAGATCTTGGGCGATTTTGAATAATTGCGGGGTTTGAAAGGATGCCGCAACCGTTTGCCCGACATCGACATCGCGCGATACGACGACCCCCGAAACCGGTGAACGGATCACGGTGAATCCGAGATTGATGGCATCCGAGCTTACCTGGGCTTTGGCGAGCTCAAGTTGGGCCTGGGCCGATTTTCTGGCCTGGATCGCCGTATCAAGCGCCTGACGCGACACGTAGTGCTTGTCATACAGCTCCTGCGCCCGTCGTTCATTGGCGCGTGCAAGGTCCAGGACAGCCTGGGCGTTGGCCTCGTCGGCTTTGGCCTGGTTCAGCTGGGCCTGAAATACGGTCGGATCCAGGCGCAGCAGGATCTGCCCTTTTTTGACCTTGTCATTGAAATCGGCATAGATCTGCTTCACCGTGCTTGAAACGCGGGAACCGACGTTGACCACAACAACAGGGTTCAGCGTCCCGTTGGCCGAGACGGTTTGGGTCAACGGTCCGCGTTTGATGACCTCGGTAACAAAAAGTTGGCTAAGCGGTTTTTGTCGCGGCACGAAGGTGTAATAACCGCCTGCCGCCAGCAGGCCGACGACGACGGCTCCGATGATCAGCTTGCGATTGAGAAAGCGATGCATATCCATCGATCAATGCTCCATGAGTCCGGGGCGTGTCAGGGCCGTCAGGTCAAGCATGCCGATGGCCTGGGCCAGAGAGAAGCGGGCGATATTCCAGTTGTACAGCGCGCTGACATGCTGCTGGCGGGCGCTTGCCAACGCACTTTGCGACGATAAAACCTCCACAATCGTGCCAACGCCAGCCTTGTAGCGACCAAGGTTAAGATCGTTTGACAGCTTGGCCGACGCCAACAATGTATCGGCCGAGATCAACGCCTCACCCTGGGTGCGCAGTTCCTGGTATGCCTGCCAGACATCAAGCGTCACCTGATTGGCCAGTTGCCGGCGTGTTTCCGTACTGTCCTCCAGTTGGGCCTCGGCGGCCAGCACCTTGTAGGTGGTATCAAAGCCGGTGAACAGAGGGAACGACAGGTTAATGCTGATCGCTCCGTCGCGGGTGTTGAATGTGCTGTCGCCGGCCAGCATCGTATCCGAGTTCGAGATGGAACCATCCAGGGTCAGGCTTGGCAATCCAGAGGCCCTGGCGGAAGTAATATTGGCCTTGGCCGCCTTGATCTGCGCATTGGCTGCCTCAAGATCGGGACGACGTGCAAGGGCCAGATCGATCAGATGGTCGATATCCTTCTCCATGGCCAGATTGGGTTTTTGTTCGGCCACGGGCTGCAACGACGGTGCCTCTGTCGGCCTGAGACCCATGACATTGGCCAGGACACCGCGGGAGATGCGTGCATTGCCCTGGGCCTGGACACGGTTGAAGACCGCCTGGGCATAGGCGGTCTTGGCCTGGAGCTCATCAGCAGGCGTGGCTGTACCTGCTGTCACCTGCGCCTCGGCCGCAAGCATGCTTTCCCTGGCCGATTCCACGCTGGCGATACGCGCCTTGACGCTGGCCGCCGCCGACAGAACCCCGAAATACGCCTTGACGGCGTTGAGAAACAGGTTCTGTACCGTGGCATTGGCTGAGGCGTTGGCAGCGATCATCAGTTCGCGGGCACTCTCGATGCCGGCGTGACGGCCGCCGAAATTGTACAGCAGATAGCTAACCGACACCGAGGCGCTAGCCAGGTTGCTGACCGTGGATACACCGGATGTGCGCGTGGCATCGTGGCCGCCGGAACCTTGTATGGTCAGGCTGGGAAGCCAGGCCGATTCACTCGCCCCGTATTGCGCGGCCTGAGCGCGCGCCGCAGCCCAGCTGGCCCGCGTCTGAGGATTGTTACACAGGGTGAATTCGACGACATCAACCAGCGCAAGTGCCTTGCCTTTCGGCTGCTGTTGGCAGATCTGGCGATCCGCCGGGGATGGAGACAGCATGTTCCGGGTCGAAAATGGATCATCAAGACCGGCGGCAGAGGCCGAGGAAGTGGCAAGAATTGTGATTATTGTAAAGACAAGGAGATACCCGCTCATCGCCCCTGTTCCTAGCACATCCGCTTCCGATGCGGAATAGCGTTTACCATTTTTTACATGCACAATGGACAAACTGACGCAACAGGTGTTTATCGTTTCACGAAGCCATCGGCGCCACCACCCTTCGTTTTGCGGGCGGCGGCTCTCCCGGCGGCGGCGCAGGGCATGGATACAGCGCAATAAAGAGGACGGCTTGGCGTGAAAGACAAAATCATGGAAACAGTCCATTCGATCGACAGGTTGGAATTCCTTATGGACGTATTGCGTGAGCAATGTCCGTGGGATCGGCAGCAAACGCTGCAATCCCTGCGCACCTATACGCTGGAGGAGGTGCATGAGGTTCTGGAGGCCATCGATCATGAGGACTGGCAGGCACTGAAGGCGGAACTTGGTGATCTGCTGCTGCAGATCGTCTTTTATGCACGCATCGCCAGGGAAAATGGCAAATTCACCCTTCACGACGTCGCGGACAGCATTGTCGAGAAAATGATCCGCCGTCATCCGCATGTCTTCGAGCAGACGCAAACCGATGATCTCTCCCGCCAGTGGGAGGAATTGAAACAGGCTGAACATACGCAGCGCACGAGCCTGATGGATGGCATCCCTCCCCTGCCAGCGCTCAAGTATGCGCAGAAGATGCAGCATCGGGCCGCCCGGGTCGGTTTCGACTGGACTCAGGCCGCTGATGTTCTGAATAAAATGCACGAAGAGTTGGCCGAACTTGAGGTCGAGGTTCGTGACCCTGCAGCCTCGCCGGAACGAATGGAGGACGAATTCGGAGATGTGCTGTTTACCCTGGTCAACCTTGGACGCAAACTGGGTCTGGATGCGGAGCTGGCGCTGATGCGCACCAACCGGAAGTTCTCCGCTCGATTCCGGAAAATGGAGCAACTGGCGGCAACGGATCTGTCATCGCTGACGCTGGCACAGCAGGAAGCGCTTTACCGGCAGGCAAAATCTAAACTGAATGACCATTAGCCTCATCCGTATTGCGGAATTGCGTGCTTGATATACCTTTATCTACGCTTGATATAACTTTATGTATGTAACGCGGTGGGAGACGGGGAGGAATCTGTCCGATGCAGAAGGAGGCCGGTAAGGCGCTCATTGATGCGGGCCTCGTGTCCTGGCAGGCAATCGAAGAAGCCACATCCAGATCACGCGCCAACAACAAGCCTTTGCTGGTTAATCTCTTTGAGGGATGCGATGCTGGCACGCAAATATCCGTCACCGATACGCTGGCGAGGTTTTACAATATCCCCCTGCTGCATCTGGATAGGGTCATCCCCTCCCCCGGCCTTATACGCATGTGCAAGCCTGAACAGGCTAGGCAGTGGTATTTTTTACCCATTTCGGAAAAGGGATCGCACGTTGTTGTCGGCATGATCGATCCAACCGATCTGAACAATGTCGACATGCTGCAACACATCTTCCGCAAACCTGTACAGCCGGCATTCATCTATGCCCACGATTTCGAGAACGGCTGGTACCGCTTTTTCCGCAAAAGCGACGAAAAGCCAGTCGAATACGCTCATCTGCTGAACACCCAGAAGTTGCAGATAGCCATGTCGCAAAAGCCCGGGGATTCCGGTAACGGTCATGCATCCCAAGAGGCCATCGCCGGCAGGTTCGTCCGTCACGTCATTTCCAGAGCCCTGACCTATAAAGCCAGCCAACTGCTGATTGAACCGAAAGAATCGGAATTGCTGATCAGCCTGAATGTCGAAGGCGGCAATTACAGGCTGTTCCGACTCTCGATATCCCAACATGACCGGGTACTGACTGCCCTTAAGAAGATGATCGGACTTGATGCGGCCAGCTCCGGTAGCGACCAGCGTCGCAGCATCCTGCTTCGTTTCAATGAGCACGAATACAAACTGCTGACGCATTTCCACCCCTCCCCGGCCGGTGAGTGTGCATCCATCCGCATCGTCGATCCCAAGTTCACAGGGATGACACTCGATCGGTTGGAACTTCCTACGAACATCGAGGCCGCCATCGAGGCTTCGCTGGCCGGTTTGGGCCTGGTCCTGGTGACCGGCCCTTTCAGTTCCGGGAAATCGTCAACGATGATGGCCTTTCTTCGGCATCTGGCGGAGAGCGGCAAACGAAGAATTATCAGTATGGAGGATATGATCATCGAGAAGCTGCCCGGTGTGAAACAGGTGCAGCTTCCCGCAAACGGCCAGTCAAATCCGGCCGTCCTGAAATCAGTGCTGCAACATAGGCCCGATGTCATCATGATCGACGAGGTCACGGACGAGGAAACGGTCATGATGGCTTTGCAGGCCGCGATCAGCGGCCAATGCCTGCTGATCCTGTGCATGGAAGCCGAAGGCATCGCCGAGGCGATCTCCCGTCTGCTTCGCATGAAACTCGATCGCTCCCAATTGGCCGAGGCTCTGCGTTGCGTCTACACGCAGAAGGTCATTCGGAAGATCTGTCCGAATTGCAAGAGTTCGATTTCGATCCACGCCGATACCATGCGGCAATTGCAGATACCTGCGTCCTTCACGTTTTATGCTGGTGGGGGCTGCGCCGCATGCATGAACACGGGTTACCATGGCACGACAACGGTTTGCGAACTGCTCCGCTTTTCTCCCGAATTGAGTGAGATGCTGGAAAATGGCGCCTCCGGATCCGAGGTGTATACGGAAGCGCGCCACGGGGGGATGCTCGCCTTGCACGAGCAGGCCCTGAACAAGGTGATCGACGGCACCACCTCACTCGATGAAGTCCTGGGACTATTCGCCTTGCCGCAAGGCTTCAATTTCAAGGATCGCCTGCGCGTTGGCCGTATCGGGCATCTCCAGCAACCCGATCCCCGTAAAAGAAATCCCAAGGAAGCGCTGGCCTCGGTTTTCGAAGAGGAGGCGAGAAAGCAGGCAGAGGCGTCGGCCATCGATATCTTCGCCGATACTGGTGAAGAGCCGGAGCTGGAAAAGGACACCCATACCGAGACGCCCGATGTGTCCGGACAAGAGCCCTTCGTCGAAAGGCGGGTTGAACAGCCCCTATCTCCCGTCGCCGAGCAGCCACCAGAGCAGCAACAGGAACCGGATAAACTGATGGTGCTGCTATTGGACGATTCCCCCGTCATGCTCCAATACACGCAGCATATCCTGGAGAGCGCAGGCATATTCACCGTGGAGACCGCCAGCACCGCTGAAGAGGCTTGGGACAAGCTGCAGCAGCAATACTTCCACCTGATCATCACGGATCACGAAATGCCGGGGCAGACCGGCCAGCAGTTGATCGAGCGCATCCGCGAACAGCCCACGCTGAATCATACAGGCACCATGCTATTGACCGGTAATGTCAAGGAAACCTCTGCCTTGGCCGGGGGCGCTGATGGCTACGTTGGGAAACCGACCGATCCGGAACTGCTCATTGCGCGCGCCAAATCCATTGCGGAAATCTACAAACGCATGGCCGTAGGAGCAGCCGCGCAGGCCAAGGCATCCACCACCGATGAGGTATCGGCCCCATCAAAGAGCGAACCTGCGGGACAGGTCGAATTTACCGAACAGCACATGAAACACATCGCCTCGTTTGAACTGGACACCCAGCGTTTTACGCTGGCGGGAAAAACGTCGAAAACCGACATCGAGACGAACGAATAGATCCACCGCCCGACGCACCCCGGAAGGTCATATCGGACAGCGGAAATTTTAGCTGTTGTAAATCCGTTCGGAACTGAGGGTCCGCAACTGTTCGGCAAACTCCGGATGTTCCAATCCCAGGTCGTTGATCTTCTCGATCGGAAAGGCAATGGCCTTGACAGTATCCACGGCAAGCACATCCGCCACAGGGGTGCTCATGCCGAGAGCGGAAATCTCCCCGACCACATCCCCGACGCCAAGTCCGGCCAGGATTTCATTATTGGCGATCACGTGCACCGTTCCCTGCGTCAACAGGAACAGGAAATGATTGAAATCCCCTTCGTGGATCACCAGTTCATCCGGGTGGAATATTTTGAGCTTGCTATGGCTGAGAAGATCCAAAAGCGCCTCTTCCGACAACATGCGGAAGATGGGATTCTGCAAAACAAGTTCGTTCATATCCTTGCCTCATTTTCTAACAGGCGGGTGTGTATGGGAAGCCTATGATAAAGCGATAGACAAAAAGTGATACATGTTACGGTTATGCTCCATCATGGAACTGAACAAGCACGTCAATGGCCCGAGACACCGCCTCCGCCAGGGGCACTTCCAGGGCCAGGTAGGCTGTGATAGAGGCAGCCAGGCGGCATCCGCTGCCGTGGGCTTGGTCCTCGTTCCAGTGGATGCGCGGATGCTCGAAAAGATGCACATCCCCATCCGGCATGCACAGGACATCGATAAGCACCGGCTGCTCGCTATGCCCCCCCTTGAGCAGCACCGGACACCGGAACCGTCGTACGAGTTCGGTTGCAGCCTCGACCGGGTCGTCGATATCAGTCCCGAGAATACGCTCAGATTCAGGGATGTTGGGTGTAATCAGGCTGGCCAGCGGAAAGAGCGTGGTCTGCAACGCCGCGATGGCATCATGATCCAGCAGGCTGGTACCGGATGTGGAAGCCAGTACCGGATCAACCACCAACGGACATGAAATGCCGTGCTGTTCCAGGGCGTCGGCCAGGATGTGGATATGGCGTGCATCGACAAGCATGCCCGTTTTGATTGCAGCCACCCGGTAATACGAAAACACAGCCTGTAATTCCGCCTGCATCTGCGCCAACGGTGAGGGCTCGATGCGCAGAATCCGGTCGGGATTCTGGGCGGTCAGGGCCGTGACCGCCGAGCAACCAGCAACACCGATGCGGGAGAACATGGCCAGATCGGCCTGGATGCCGGCTCCACCACACGAATCGGATCCCCCAACTGCCAGACAGACCGCCTCCTTGCTCACGCTGCGGCCGCCTGCTCCCACGTGTGTATCATGCGCCTCGCTCTTTCTTCGATGCCGGTCTCCGGTTCGAACAGGGCGGCCAGGACGGCGGCGCTGTCCGCCCCAGCCTGACGTACACGTTGGACGTTCTCCAACGTAATGCCGCCGATGGCGATGATATTCCGGTCCGGAAACATCCGGCGGGCCTTGGCAAGCCGTGGCAGACCGATCACCACCGCATCCGATTTGGAGGCTGTCGGGAACATGGCCCCGAAGGATACGTAATCCGCCCCATGGTTCAGTGCCTGCTGGGCGAAGGCGGCATCCCCCTGGCAGGAAATGCCGACAATCAGGTCATTGCCGACATGCATGCGCAGCTGTGTCAGATCAGGTGCATCGGACCGACCGAGATGCACGCCGTCTGCATCACTGTCGAGCGCCAATTGAACTGAGTCGTTGACGATGAATAGGGCATCATAGCGCCGGGTCAGCGAGCGCAGGTTCCGGGCCCGCTCGATGGCCCGCTTGTATCCCTGGTTCTTGTCGCGGTATTGCAGAATCCGGACCCCGCCCTTCAGTGCAGCCTCGGCCCGGACCAGCAGGTCATGCCTTTCGAGATCGGACGGCAGAATGCCGTAGATACCGGTAAGGCTTGTGTTCATGAAAGCAGTTTGAGCAGTTCGTCAAAGCGAGCCAGCCGCACGACCTTGCCCTCAAACTGCGGCGGCAAGGGTTGATATCCATGTTCGCAATAGGCCACATGCATGCACCCGGCATTGAACCCTGCCTCGATGTCATAGGCGGTGTCGCCGACCATCACGGTCTCGGCAGCATCCACGCTCATGCGCCGACAGCACTCGTAGAGCATGTCCGGCGCAGGCTTCTTGGCAAAGCCGTCCTCCGGTGACAGCGCTGCGCTCAGATAGGGCGTGATCCCCAGTTTGTCGAGCACTTGCACACGCGCCTTGGCCGGCTTGGCGGTCACGCAGGACATCGGGATACCGCGATGTTTCATATCCTGCAGGGTTTTGATGACGCCCGGAAAGGGACGGCCAAAGTCTGCGGGATGGCGCTCATAGATATCGGCAAAGGCGTGGTACAACGCCATGGTATCCGGGTCATCCATGGCCTTGCCGAGCACACTGGCCGCGAGCTTCTGGGCCCCACCGCCCACATGCGGCCGGGTCTCTTTCAGGCTCAACTCGAAGTCATAACCCAGTGATTTCAGGGCTCTGTTGGCATTGGCACGGATATCAGGCAAGGCGTCGACCAAGGTTCCATCGAGATCAAAGATAAAGGCTTTAGGCGTGGTCATGACGCTACCCCGGTCGCTTCCGTGTATTTGATTGCCGCATCCAGTTCCTGCCGGACACCGGCATGGGCTTCTCGCCCGGCATGGTAGCGCAGGCGCTCGAGGATTTCCCCCCGTCGCTGCTGTGGACAAAGACGCACCAGAGCCCATGCGGCATGCCCGCGCACCAGCGGTTCGTCATCCTCCAGGGCGGCCAGCAGATCCGGTATGAAACCGGCATCGCCGCTGTTGCCCATGGCAATGGCCGCATTGCGCAGCAGCCCTGCCCTTCCCGTTCTGCGTACCGGTGATTTCCGGAACCGTTCCCGGAACATCCGCTCATCAAGCCGCATCAGCTCCGCCAGTGCAGGTAGATGGTTCTCCTGGCGCGGTGCCAGCAGATCAGGGCGTGGGGCTTGCGCATGCCGGTTCCAGGGACAAACGGCCTGGCAGTCGTCACATCCGAAGATGCGATTGCCCATCAGTGGTCTGAGATCATGCGGGATGAAGCCGCGAAACTCGATGGTCAGGTAGGAAATGCAGCGGCGTGCATCCACGACGTACGGAGCGACGATTGCCCGCGTCGGGCAAATGTCAATGCAGGCGGTGCAGCTGCCGCAATGGGATGAGGCCGGCCCGTCGGGTTCCAGATCTGCGGTGGTGAATATCTCGCCCAGCATCAGCCATGATCCGACTTGGCGATCGATGGTCAGCGTGTGTTTGCCCTGCCAGCCCAGGCCGCTGTCCTGGGCCAGTGCATGCTCCAGTACTGGCGCGGTATCGACATAGACGCGCTGGGCATGGGGACCGAGCCGCCCGTCCAGTTCCCGGGCCAATGCCTTCAGACGCCGTTTCATCATCTCATGGTAATCATGGCCATGGGCATAGGCGGCGATGACTCCCCTGTCACGGGCATGCTCTGCTGCATGAAGCGAATAAGGCGGTGGTGTATGGCGCATGCCGACGCAGATCACCGTGCGCACGCCGTCCAGCATGCTTTCGGGCGTCTTGCGCCGCGCTGTGCGCTCCGGCTCGGCCATGTAAGCCATCTCCCCATGCATGCCGACCCGGATCCATGTGTCCAGCGCCTTCGTGTGGACCGGCCCGATGGCCGGGCGCACGAAACGGCACAGCTCGAAGCCGTGCGCCCTGGCCAGGTCACGGACCTCCTGCCTGAGGTCGGATTGCCGCTGCGTGGTCATGACGCCAATCTACCGCATCCCTCTGAAAACCGCAGGATTCGGGGAATTTTGACGCCCTAGGATGCGCGGACTATGGTGGACGGGACGGAGACAAGCGATGAGCGGACTGGTGAACCATACGATCACGGTGTTCCTGGCCTTTTTTGCCATCATGAACCCGGTGGCCAATACCCCGGTGTTCATCGGCCTGACCGACGGTGACACGCCGGCTGTCAAAAGGCAGGTTGCCTTCAAGGCCCTGCTGATCGCCTTCCTGATCGTTCTGGTGTTCTGCCTGTTCGGCAGGCTTCTGTTCGAGCTGTTCGGCATCACGTTGCCGGCCTTTCGCATCGCCGGTGGGGCCCTGGTCATCCTGGTCGGTTTCCAGATGCTGCACGGCGCTCCCTCCCGGATACATGCCGACGACAGTGGCCCCAGCGACGCCGCACTCAGCGTGGCGGTATCGCCGCTGGCGATGCCGATCCTGGCCGGTCCGGGCACCCTGGCCACCGCCATGAATTTCTCGGCCACCGGCAACTCCACGGAGATCGTCATTACCATCGTGGTGTTCGCGGTGCTATGCCTGATCACGTACGGCTTTTTCATCGGCGGACAGCGCCTGGTCGGCCTGATCGGCAAAAGCGGCATCAATGTCGTGACCCGGCTGATGGGCTTGATCCTCGCCGTGATCGGCACACAGATGGCTATCATCGGCCTGCATGCGGCCGGATTCTAAGACAGGGGCTTCTGCGGCCCGAACGCCCGTCTCGTGTCACACAGATGTCATCCCCATGTCATGTGATCCGGTTTCAATAAGGCCTGCAATCAAACGCCTTCCGTTTTAACACCAGCATCGCCATCCAGTCAGACAACGGCAACCCGATTGCGACCGTTGTTCTTGCCCGCATACAGCGCATGATCGGCACGGCTCAGCAGGCCGTCCAGATGATCGCCCACCCCCTGCCGTCCGGCGACACCGATGGTTGCTGAGGGCTATCACCCCTCCCGTGGGACAGTCGATGCGGGCATCGGCAATGGCTCGTCGCAGGCGTTCGGCCAGCATACGGGCACCCGGAACATCGGTTTGCGGCAACAGGATGGCGAATTCCTCTCCGCCGATACGACCGAACAGGTCGGTGGCACGGAATCCTTGATCTCCGAACCGGCGATGGCGTCGAGGAACGAGCGTTCGACATCCGCATCGACAAATTCGGCCCGCCGCCGGTCGATGGCAAATTCATGCGCATGGTCGTTGCCGGAAGCGCCATGGGTCTGCATAGCCATCAGCCAAGTACCTTCCGGTACTGGCCGGGTGTCATTCTTCGGGGCGAGATTCCGTCCCATGGACCCGCGACCGGATCATGGACGCTGATGGCGACAGGGATTATAACCCCCAGGCATGAAGGAAACGCAGGAAGCCGAAAAACCAGGCGTTGGCCTGTTCGGTGCTATGGCCATCGGCATCGGCGGCATGGTCGGCGGCGGCATATTCGCGGTGCTGGGCGAAGCGGTGACGCTGGCTCATGGGGCCACGGTGATTGCGTTCCTGATTGCCGGGGCCATCGCCCTGTTGACCTCCTATTCATACGCGCATCTTTCCGTCCGTTACCCCGGCCATGGCGGTACGGTCGCCTTCATCGATACCGCGTTCGGCATCGACCTGGCCACAGGCAGCATCAACCTGATGCTGTGGCTCAGCTACCTGGTCACTATCGCCTTGTACGCGGTGGCTTTCGGGTCCTACGCCCTGACCTTCTTCCACGGACCCAACCCGTCATGGCTGCGCCATGTGCTCATCAGTACGGGCATTGTACTGCCGCTAGTCATTAACCTGTTCAATGTCGAGATCGTCAGCCGGTCCGAGACCCTGATCGTGGTGTTGAAACTGCTGCTGCTGGCCGCGGTCATTACGGCCGGCCTGCCTCATGTACAGGCCTCGCATTTTGCAGCATCGACATGGGGTGGAGGATTGACGGTGGCAGCCGCCGGCATGGTGATCTTCGTCGCCTATGAGGGCTTCGAACTGATCGCCAACGCCGCCGGGGACATACGTACCCCGACAGTCACCCTGCCGCGCGCCTTCTATGGTTCGGTGCTGCTGGTCATTATCCTGTACTGCCTTGTCGCCGCCGTCACCGTGGGGACATTGCCAGAATCGCAAATCATCATCGCCAAGGATTACGCCCTTGCCGCCGCGGCCAAGCCGGCCATGGGCGAGCTCGGCTTCACGCTGGTCAGCATCTCCGCCCTGCTGGCTACGTTCTCCGCAATCAACGCCACCATTTATGGCAATGCCAGGCTGGGCTACAAGCTGGCCAATGATCGTGAACTGCCCCAGATCCTGGAGCGCAAGGTGTGGAACGAACCGGTGCAAGGCGTGCTGATCGTGGGAATGCTCTCCCTGCTGATCGCCAACCTCATTGACCTGACGGCCATTGCCATTCTTGCCAGTGCCGGCTTTCTATTGATCTTTGCCATCACCAATGCCGCAGCAAGCCGCCTGTTCCGCGAGATCGGCTGCAATCGCTGGCTGCCGATGCTTGCGTGTCTGGCCTGCATCGTTGCCCTGCTGGTGCTGCTCGGTGAAAGCTATCTAGATAACCCCGCAGCGTTATGGATATTCATGGCCTTTGTGACGGTCTCAGTGCTGTTCGAGTTGCTCTATACCCACGTGCTGGCGAGGCCGCTACGCCTGCCCGACCCGGCCCAGTCACCGGAAGAATCGGCAAAACAATAGGTGCATGAACGATTCATTCAGGCATTGACGACGATGTCCCGCTGCTGTGGATCGGCGACAATGGTCGAGAGAGAAACCCGATAAGCGGACGGGGTTAGCAGCGATACTGCGCGTTCCGGCCATTCAATGATGGTGATCCATGGCGCCTGCATATATTCGCGCACCCCGATAGCTTCCAGTTCCTCCAGGCTAGCAAGGCGATACCAGTCCATATGCGCGACCCGGCATCCCCTCCCCACATATTCCTGGATGATGGCAAAGGTCGGGCTGGGCATGGCCTCGTCGGTGACACCCAGTGCCCGCAACATGGCACGGGCGAATACGCTTTTGCCCGCGCCCAATTCGCCCGACAGTGCCACCACATCGCCCGGCTTGAGGCATTTGGCAAAATCTGCCGCGAATTCGGATGTTTCCGACTCGCTATTACTGTGGAAGATCAACCTTTTCCAGCGGGTCTTGCCAGAGCCTTGATCAGTTCATGCCGCGAAATCAAACCAACGACCGTACCCTTTTCCAGCACCGGCAGATGATGCACCTCCCGCTCGCTCATCAGGCTGGCGATGGAGGAAAGTTCGGCATCAGGTGCGATGGATTGCACGTCGCGGCTCATCAGATCACCGGCCTTCAGCGCCTGTAACCGCTCCAGTTCCCGTTCAAAACGGCCTTCTCCCAGGGGAATCACCATGTCCAGCAGGGCGATGGCCGTGGGCATGTGCAATTGCTGTTGCTGGTCGATCAGATCCTCTTCGGTGATCACGCCCATCAACCTTCGTTCCTCATCCACCACGAGCAGCCCCGTCAGGGCCTCGTCGGCAAACCGCTGGGCGATCTCGCGCAGCGGCGTTTCCACGTCGCAAAACGGTGGATTGGCATTCATGATCTCACGGGCGGTCAGGCTCATTCGGGGTACCTCATCATGTCGTTCAGTTAAATGATAGCGTGGATACTAGGCCTTACGATAAATCTGGCCACCCTCATCGCGGAATGTCTCCGAGCGCTCGTGCATCCCCGCCTCGATGGCCGAGGTTTCGTTGAGACCGTGAGACTCGGCATATTCCCGAACCTCCTGGGTGATCTTCATCGAGCAGAACTTCGGCCCGCACATCGAGCAGAAGTGCGCCACCTTCGCCGACTCCTTCGGAAGGGTCTCGTCATGGAAGGCGCGCGCCGTATCCGGATCCAGGCTAAGGTTGAACTGATCCTCCCAACGAAACTCGAAACGGGCCTTGGACAACGCATCGTCGCGCTGCTGCGCCCCCGGATGCCCCTTGGCCAGATCCGCGGCATGGGCAGCGATCTTGTAGGCGATGACACCCGCCTTCACGTCATCGCGGTTGGGCAGGCCCAGGTGTTCCTTCGGCGTCACATAGCACAGCATGGCGCAACCGTACCAACCAATCTGGGCAGCGCCGATGGCGCTGGTGATATGATCGTATCCCGGTGCGATGTCCGTGGTTAGCGGTCCCAGCGTATAGAATGGTGCCTCGAAGCAATGTTTCAACTGCTCGTCCATGTTGTCCTTGATCATCTGCATCGGCACATGGCCCGGACCCTCGATCATCGTCTGCACATCGTGGTTCCAGGCGATATTGGTCAGCTCTCCCAGCGTGTGTAGTTCGGCAAACTGCGCCTCGTCGTTGGCGTCGGCGATGGCGCCGGGCCTCAAGCCGTCGCCGAGCGAGAAAGAAACATCATAGGCCTTCATGATCTCGCAGATCTCGTCGAAATGCGTATACAGGAAATTCTCCTGATGATGGGCCAGACACCATTTGGCCATGATTGAGCCGCCACGCGATACGATGCCCGCCAGACGGCGTGCAGTCAGCGGCACATAACGCAACAGCACACCGGCATGGATCGTAAAGTAATCCACCCCCTGCTCGGCCTGTTCGATCAGCGTGTCGCGGAAGATGTCCCAATTCAGCTCCTCGGCGATGCCATCCACCTTCTCCAGAGCCTGGTAGATCGGCACCGTGCCGATCGGCACCGGTGCATTGCGGATAATCCATTCACGGGTTTCGTGGATGTTCCTGCCGGTTGACAGGTCCATGATCGTATCCGAGCCCCATCGAATGGCCCAGGTCATCTTCTCGACCTCTTCATCAATGGATGAGGTGACGGCGGAGTTTCCGATATTGCCGTTGATTTTCACCAGAAAATTTCGGCCGATGACCATCGGCTCCAATTCCGGGTGATTGATATTGGCGGGAATGATGGCGCGGCCGCGTGCCACCTCATCCCGCACGAATTCGGGCGTGATCACCTGCGGGATGCTGGCCCCCCAGCTTTGCCCGGGATGTTGCTTGGTGATCTCGCGTAGGTGTTCGCGCCGCTGATTCTCCCGGATGGCCACGAAGTCCATTTCGGGCGTGATGATGCCGGCGCGAGCATAATGCATCTGCGTGACGTTATGGCCTGCTCTGGCGCGACGAGGCTGGCGCCGATGCTCGAAACGCAGGTCATCGAAATGCGCATCGGCATGGCGTTCGCGTCCATAGCGGGAACTGAGATCCGGCAACGCCTCGCTATCACCGCGCTCGGATATCCAGGAAAGCCGCAGTGGCGGCAGCCCTTTTTTCAGGTCGATGGTCACGTCGGGATCACTGTATGGTCCGGAGGTATCGTACACCAGTATCGGCGCATTCTCCTCCATACCCAGCTTCGTCGGCGTCGGTGACAGGCTGATTTCACGCATGGGCACGTGCATGTCGGGGCGGGAGCCCTGAATATGCACCTTGCGGGAATTCGGAAACGGTTGCTCGGATGCGCTCGCCGTCTGTATTGTTGGCGGAATGGTGTCTTTCATGGCGCCTCCAGAACATCATGACCAGTGCGAGCCTTGCACCGCCCTGTGTGGGCCGACACTATACCCGACAAATTCGGTCAGATATAGGGCATGCCACGAAGAGCGCCCCGCATCCGTTTCCAGGGAGCAGTATGGTATCGTCACTGAGTTCAGAACAGCATGATGCACTTTCTCATAAATTCCTGCATGCTAGACGTGAGGATATCGTCGCACTGAAGGCATCGGGCGACAGGGTTCGCGACTATCTCCAGGGGCAACTGACCCAGGATCTGACTTTGCTTTCTCCTGAACGGGCCATCTATACCATGGTACTGACACCGCAGGGGAAAGCCGTCGGCGATCTCATCGTGGCCCAGGGCAGCGATGATGAACTGATCCTTCTTACCTGGCGCAGCCGTGCACAGATCCTGGTCGAACGGCTTCGTCGTTTCTCCATCGGCTACACGATCCGCCTCGGCATCGTCGCCGATATGGCCGTACAGAGCGTCCAGGGTGCCCGCGCCAACGAGATGCTTGCTGCCGCTTCGCTGCCCGATCCGGGATCCGCATCGCTGAACACCGCCCTGAGTGACACCGGCATCCTGGTGCTGGCTCTGCCCGAGGCCGCCACCTGCGGCTACTGGCTCGTAGCCACGCACGAGAAGCTGGATGGACTGAACCTGGATGCGGACAAGGCTGTGGACGAAGCTGTCATCCGTTGTGCGAGAATCCACCGCGGGCACCCGGTGTTCGGCATTGACTGGGACGAATCCATACATCCGCTGAATGCGAATCTGGACGAATACCACGGGGTCAGTTTCGACAAGGGCTGCTATGTCGGCCAGGAGGTCACGAGCCGGATGCATTGGCGGGGCGGCATCAAATACCGCCTGTATCGGCTGCGCCTTTCGGCATGCCCGGACAATGTACCCACACCCATCCTCACCACGGCAGCAATCGGCTCCATCAGCAGCGTCATGCAGGACGCTGACGGCAGTGTCTGGGGCATCGGCCGCCTGCCGATTAGCGTGGCCGAGGAAGGGAATGCGCTGTATACGGAAAGTGGCATCCCCATTGAGCTCATCGAGCCCTGTCATGCCTGATACCTCGCTGTATATTTGGTACCATGCCGATCCGGACCTCGAGCCCGAGTTGCGCAACTGGATCGTTCAGGTCGGGGACGTTCTCGGATATGGCGGCAGCCTGTTTCGCCGGGACACCCCGGGGAAAACCACCTTCATGGAAGTCTACGAACATGTGACCCCGGAAGCAGCGGCACGGATCGAGAACCTGGCCGCCGGACAGTCCTGGATCACGAAGCTGCACAGCCCAAGGCGCTGTGAGGCCTTCATGCCGGTGCTTCACACCTGAGGATCTTCCCGGCCCTACCGGCGTCGCTACGCTCGCATTTGATGCGAACAGGCCCTAGCCTGCGCCGATGTCGACATCGAGACCGCATGCCCTGTCCCACGCCGTCGAAATGATCCGCCGCGCCTCCGTCACCCCCAATGATGGAGGCTGCCAGGATTACCTCGAGTCGGTCCTGTCCCCGCTGGGATTCGAGCGCTACCGTGTAGACGCCGGAGGGGTTACCAACAGTGTTTTCAGTCGCCCCGGCACCAGGCCGGGATGTTTGGCCTTTGCTGGTCATACCGATGTCGTGCCGACCGGCCCGCTGGATGCCTGGCCGCACCCTCCCTTCTCGGCCGTAGTCCATGGCGACATCCTGCACGGCCGGGGCGCCCAGGACATGAAGGGCAGCATCGCCTGCTGGCTGGCAGCGGTGGAAGAACTGCTGGCGGGCTCCGATCCCCTGCCGACGCTGCAACTGCTGATCACCTCGGATGAGGAAGGCGAATCCATCGACGGCACGATCCGCATCGTCGAGCATTTGCAGGATCGCGGGCAGCTGCCCGATGCTGCCATCGTCGGCGAGCCATCAAGCCTCAATCAAGTCGGAGACACCATCCGCCGCGGCCGGCGTGGGGTGGTACAGGGCAGCATCGAGTTCATCGGCAAGCAGGGCCATTCGGCTTACCCGGCCGATGCCGACAATGCCATCCATCGGGCCGTGGCTCCCCTCTCCCGTATCATCGCCATCGACTGGGGTAAGGCCATCGACGGCTTTCCCCCGACCTCCTGCCAGATCACCAACATCGAAGGCGGTACCGGGGCCATGAATGTGATCCCCGGCCGCTGCCGTATCACACTCGACATCCGCTACAACCCCGGGACCGACTATCCGGGCATCTGCGCCCGTATCGCTGCTGCCTGTGAGGGTGTGGAAGCCACAATCGAGCTTCAGCACCAGTCCAACGCCTTCTCGACGCCGGACGGTCCCCTGCTTGACCATGTCTGCGAAAGCATCCATCGCATCACCGGCATCCATACCCGGCGCGATACCGGTGGTGGCACCTCGGACGGCCGCTTCCTGGCTGCTGCGGGTGTGCCGGTGGTCGAACTGGGGCTGACCAACGACACGATCCACCAGGTCGGCGAGCTTGTATGCATCGACGAGTTGGACACCCTGACCCGCATCTATACGGACATCATCACGCATTTCGAGGTTCCGGCATGAGCACCAAGCCCAACAAGCAGATGGAAACCTTTCCCAATCCGAACCACGAACGGGATTACCACATCCGGATCAACACCCCGGAATTCACCTGCCTGTGCCCGAAGACCGGTCAACCGGATTTCGCCGAGATCCGGCTGGATTACGTGCCGGATCGGCTGTGCGTGGAGCTGAAATCGCTGAAGCTCTATTTCTGGAGCTTCCGGGACGAGGGACATTTCCACGAGCAGGTCACCAACCTGATCGCGGACGACCTGGTCCGCCTGCTCGACCCGCGTTATCTGAAGGTCGAGGCCGTGTTCAATGTGCGCGGCGGTATTTACACCACCGTCGCGGTCGAACATACGAAGAGCGGGGCATGAAGGCACGCTTCTCCAAGATGCAGGCCCAGGGAAACGACTTCGTCATCCTCGATGGCCGCCACCAGAAACTACCGGAACCGGAACCCGCGTGGCTGATCCGGCTGGCCGATCGCCGCATCGGCATCGGCTGCGATCAGGTACTGCTGCTGTTGCCGGATGCAGCGGCCGATGCGCGCATGCGCATTTTCAACGCGGACGGCGGCGAGGCCGGCAACTGCGGCAATGGGCTGCGCTGTGCCGGTGACCTCTTGATGCGCTCCCTCAACAAAGACAAGGTCAGCATCGCCCTCGCCGATCGCACGGTCACGGCCTCCCGCAGCGATGTCGGCATCCGCGTGGACATGGGCGCGGCCCACATCACCGGCGAAACACCGTCACACGTGGATGTGGACCTGGGCAACCCGCACCGGGTGTTCTTCGAGGCGGTCGAGGAATTTCCCGCCGACAGGAACATCGAGATCGTCACCGGCCGGGTCGGCCCGCATGCCTACATCGACATCATCGAACGCGGCGCCGGCCACACCCCGGCCTGCGGCAGCGGCGCCTGCGCCGTGGCCGCGGCCCTGTGGCAAGTCGAGGGCTCGACGGATCCGGTGACGGTGTGCATGCCGGGCGGCGACGTGACCGTCTCCGGCGATGCCGAACACCTGCTGCTCGAGGGCCCGGTGGCCCACGTCTTCGACGGCGACATCGAACTCGATTAATCCCTACCCTTTATAGCGCGTCAATGTCCGACAAGGGTGTACGCATCGACAAATGGCTCTGGGCCGCCCGCTTCTTCAAGACGCGAGGGCTGGCCACCGAGATGGTCAACGGCGGCCATGTGCAACTAAACGGCGAACGCGTGAAGCCATCCAGAACCGTGGCCTGCGGTGACGAACTGACCATCCTCCGCGAGCAGGAGAGCTTCGTGGTCACCGTCACCGCCCAGGCCGAGAAACGCGGCTCGGCCGCCGTGGCCCGAACCCTCTATGAGGAGCACGAGGCGAGCATCGCATCCCGCGAACAAGAGCGGCAGAAGCGGAAGCTCCACGCCGCCGCAGCCCCGAAGAAACGACCGGACAAGAAGGCCCGACGTCAGATCATCCGCTTTGTCAGAAAGAAGGATTAAAGGTGAGGTATTGAGTGTCTGCTTCCGACCAAAAGCGGACATTCGACTATATTTCACACTTTAGCTAAGCTCATGACCGGAAAATGAAGGGGATAGGTATGTTTGGGATGGATTTCGGCGCAGCAATTTTGATAGCAATAATATTTTATCTGTCGCCATTTATAATAAATATCTTCTTGGCAAGGAGCAGAGGAAAAAGCGTTATTTTAATGTTTATTCTAACCATCATCTTTTCGTGGATCGTCACCCTTATACTTGCGTTCATGCCAAAGGCCCAGAAAATAGAGAGCCGATCTGATCATTATCCGTCTAGATATTCGTGACCTATGACTACTGACCAGGGAAGTCACCTATCGGCCACTTCCGGTCATTCGGAATTAAGTATTGTGTCCCCAGAATTGCGGCCAAAAGCGGACATTCAGAACATAGTATTGCGCGCAATTTGTGAGTCTAATCGTCATCAGCAGGATTAAGGCTGGCCGTGAGCGCTTTGATGCGGCTCTGGATGTAGCTGACGATGGCGAGCGAGGTCACAGAGGCTAAGGTCAAGGCGATGATGAATGCACTGGCTTGGCCGTGGCCTTGTATATAGAGATGGATGGCATTGATGATCATGAACAAGCCCAGGAAGAATAGGATGTATTGCGTCTTCCTCATTTCACGGACTTTTGAGGCGATGTTGATGTCTTCGCCTGATGGGGTGTTCGGATCGGACTGAGTCATGCCAAGGCTCCCTCTAGTAGAATATGACCATAACACAAATCGCTTTGGTGCACGCCTATAGAACGGCAACCAGGTCTGGCCGGAAGCGCGATTGCTTTTTCCAATAGCCAGTCTATGTTGCTACGCCCATAGGAGATTTTAATGAAAAACGATGAAACCCCCGCCCAAACCGGCCTGTCAGATTCGGAAAAGATCGACAGGTTGATCGAACTGATCGACGGTAATGGCGAAGAAGGTGGAATATTGAGCCTTGCCAACGAGCTGAAAGAGGATGGTTTTGATCAGGAAATCCTGCTGGATATCGTCAGCGAAAGAAGCACCCCAGGTGTTTCACGAAAGCTAAGAGATATCCTTTAACCTGAGATCCTGCATCTGGCCGAGCGGCTGCTTTCGGCCATTATCGGTCACTCGTTCGAATCTTGTTTGACGTCCCAAACGGGATGAATCTGGGCACTGGTTAGAGACTATTGAGACTACGATTTGATG
>Ga0307440_1000035_pt1 | contig 49830 bp, 41 predicted proteins | sample SalMarWE160410MG_FD_202150 | JGI IMG/M metagenome (GOLD analysis project Ga0307440, IMG submission 202150) | Salt marsh sediment microbial communities from the Plum Island Ecosystem LTER, Massachusetts, United States - WE1604-10 | ecosystem: Environmental > Aquatic > Marine > Intertidal zone >...
GGAATTCGTTGGTTTTCAGCTTTTGCCCGATTCGATCGGGCTGAGATTCAATGTGACGCTGTTCCCGCTCAAGAGCGTTAAGTGCATCGGCCAGTTTTCGATCGTCGATATCTGCTTGCTGACACAGATTGCCCAGCAGAATTTTTTGCCGTTCCAGCTCGGAAAGAATGTCACGCTTGAGTTCCCCCCGCTCACTCAAGGCAGCCAATTCGAGCAGACTGGTCAGTGCGGCACGGGCACGGTCCGGGCGGGAGTCCTCGATCAGCCCTCGCGCTGATCGAAGAGCGCTTTCCATGCGCAGGAAACCGCGCATGCGTTCGCTCATCGGATGTTCGAACACGGTGTGAGTCGTATCCGGAGACGACGGCGGTGGAGTTGGCTTATTCATTACCGGGATTGTAGCAATCTTGTCTCAGGCGCCACCTGAGCGTTGGCGAGCCATGCCCAAATAGAGGCCATGCAGAGCGAGAACCTCTTTTTCCAGATTTTCCAGATCTCCGACGTTTGTAATTATATCGTTGGCCAGGTCGAGCCGTGACAGGCGGTCTGCCTGAGCTTTCAGGGCGGCTTGCGCTTCACTCCTGCTTTCATTGTCGCGCAGCATCAGGCGTTGGATCTGTGCTTCCTCCGAGGTGTCAACAACCAGAATTCTGTCCATTTCCCCGGCCAACCCGGATTCACTCAGCAAGGGGATCTCCACGATGACATAAGGTTCCTTTGAGAGGCTTGCGAGCCTCTCCCTAAGCAGAGCGATGATACGGGGATGGGTGATGGCCTCCAGACGTTGACGTGCCGCGGGGTCTGAAAAGATAGTGTGGCGCAGTGCGCGACGGTCCAGCGATCCATCTCCGAGAAGATAATGCTTGCCGAAAGTTTCGGCGACTTCTTCCAAACCGGAACTGCCCGGTTTCAGTACTTCTCTTGCCAACTGGTCGGTATCGATAACCACGGTTCCCAGGGTTTCGAAAAGCTTTGCGGTTTCAGACTTTCCGCTTGCGATACCTCCCGTTAGCCCGATCTTCAGCATGGTCCGGGTTTAGTGGCGTGCGGGCAGTGCCCAATGCATGTAGGTGTGCACGATAGCGGGTCCTGCCGTCAGCGCCAGCAGGCCTGCTGCGGCCAGGAAGGGTCCGAAGGGAATGGGGTGCTCACGTCCGCGCTTACTGAATAACAGCCAGCTACCACCGACGATTGCTCCAATTGCCGCTGCCGCCAGCACGGTCAGGGGTAGCATGCGCCAACCCGTCCAGGCGCCCAGGCATGCCAATAGCTTGAAATCGCCGCGTCCCATGCCTTCTTTGCCGGTCAGGAGCCTGAATATGTGAAAGATCAGCCATAATACGAGGTAGCCTGCTGCGGCCCCTATAACCGCTTCCTTTAGCGGGACAAAGGTATTCCATGTGTTGAACAGCAAACCGATCCACAGCAGCGGAAGAGTCAGGGCGTCCGGAAGCAGGTAGTGCTCGAGGTCGATGGCGGCAGCCGCGATCAGTATCCAGGTGAAAATGAGGCCACCTAAACTGGCAAAGCTCCAGCCGAAGCGCCAGACCATGACTGCAGAAAGTATCCCTGTCAGCAGCTCAATTGCGGGATAGCGCAGACTTATGCGCGCCCCGCAGCCCGCGCATCGCCCGCGTAGCATGATATAGCTCAAAATGGGGATATTTTCCCAAGACCGGATCATTCTCTGGCAAGCGGGACAGGCGGATCTCGGTACGAACAGGTTATAGGGTGCCTCGTTATCTTCCGTAGTGACTTCCTGCCCCATGTATTCGGCACACTCCTGGCGCCAACGACGTTCCAGCATGCGCGGCAATCGATAGACGACAACGTTCAGCAAACTGCCAAATATAAGGCCCAGGCCGCCTGCAATGGCGATAATGCTGATCCCGTTATGCATGAAGCTAGTTCTCCACGACAGAGTTTAAGAAATTACCGGTAAGGGCGTGCCAAGTAACGCTAACAGAATATAGATTATAGGTATCTTCAGCCAGTTGGCGCCTATGCTGACGTCATCACGGCACCCATGTAGTACCGTGATGACGGAGTTCGGAGCAATCAGACGACGTTGCCGAGATTGAAGATGGGCAGATACATGGCGATGACCAGGGTGCCCACGACTACACCGAGAACCATCATGATCAGTGGCTCCAGCAGTTGGCTCAGCCCGTCGACCAGGGTGTCTACTTCCATTTCATAGAACTCGGCCACCTTGGAGGCCATCTTGTCGATTTCGCCCGATTCTTCGCCGATACCAATCATCTGTGTAACGATGGCGGGGAATACGTTGGTTTCATTCATGGCTCGAGCGATGCGTTGGCCGCCGGCGACCTGCTGGCTGATGCGTATGACTGCATCCTGGTAAATGGTGTTGCCGGTTGCATTAGCCACCGTTACAAGACCTTCGACCATGGGAACACCGGCTGCCTGGACGATGCCTAAAGTTCGGGCAAAACGGGCTACGGCGGATTTTTTCATGATCATGCCAATGACAGGAATTTTCAGCAGGATACGATCCTGTATACGGTGAAATTTTGGAGACCGCCTGCGCCCCATTACCAGGCCCATTGCGATACCGATGATTACGATCAGATAGAGCCATCCGGTATGGACCATGGAATCGGATATGGCAATGACCCAGCGGGTCAGCGCCGGCAATGTGGCCCCGAAATCGGCATAGAAGCCTTTGAACTTGGGAATCACGAAAACCATCAGAATCGCGGTAACCACAACTGCAGCAACCACCACAGCGGCTGGGTACATGAGGGCCTTTTTAACCTTGCGCTTGAGTTCCTCGGTCTTTTCCTTGTAAGTTGCGACGCGGTGCAACAGTTCTTCGAGTTTGCCCGATTGCTCGCCCGTGGCTACGAGGCTGACATAGAGTTCATCGAAGTATTTTGGATGTTTGCTCAAGGCATCGGACAATGATGTGCCGGCTTCTATGTCGTTGCCGATGTTGATCATGAGACTGCGCATCTTGGGGTTGTCGCTGCCTTCACCCAGTACCTTGAAGGTTTGGACCATGGGCACGCCCGCTGCCAGCATGGTAGCCAACTGCCGGCTTACATAGGCGATATCGCCCGGTTTTATCCTCTTGCCGGGCTTCTGTTTCTCGCGATGGACCTTGATGGGCGCGACGCCGCGACGGCGCAATTCCGCACGTGCGAGCGTGAGTGTGCTGGCCATCAAACGGCCCTTGATACGCGCGCCTTTGTGGTCGCGTCCCTCGTAAATCCAGTTAATCTGCTTGGTTTGGGTATCAGTGGTAGCCATGTTTCAATCTCTAGCTCGTGGTTACGCGTCGGACTTCTTCCAGCGAGGTTTCTCCCGCCTTGATTTTGTCCAGGCCGGAACGCCGCATATCCTGAATGCCCTCACTGCGGGCCAGGCGGGCAATCTCCTCGTCCGGGGCATCGGTCAAGATGGCATGTTGCATCGCATCCGTCATCGGCATTACTTCGAAAATACCGACACGCCCCTTGTAGCCATTAGTGCACTGTGGGCAGCCTTTGGGGCCATATATGGTCATACCTTCGGCGATTTCCGGTTCGGTGAAGCCCTCTTCCAATAGCGCTTCAGCAGGAATATCAAGAGGCTTGCGGCAGCTCTTGCAAAGTTTGCGGACCAGTCGCTGGGCGACGATTATGTTGACACTCGATGCAATGGAATAAGGAGGCAGACCGATATCGCGTAGACGTGTCAAAGTTTTAGGCGCATCGTTTGTATGCAGGGTGGATAGCACCAAGTGGCCCGTCTGTGCCGCCTTGACCGCAATTTCGGCCGTTTCGTAATCTCGAATTTCGCCCACCAGAATCACGTCCGGATCTTGACGGAGGAAGGCACGCAATGCGCCGGCGAACGTCAAATCGATCTTGGGATTCACCTCCAATTGATTGATACCCGGCAGCTGAATTTCGATGGGATCCTCTGCCGTCGAGATATTGCGTTCCGGCGTGTTGAGAATTTGCACCGCTGTATAAAGCGTCACCGTCTTGCCGCTACCCGTGGGCCCGGTAACCAGAATCATTCCATTGGGTTGGTCAAGTGCATGCGAAAAAGCCTCGTGCTGCCTTTCGTCGAAGCCCAATGCCTCTACGCCCAGACTGGCACTTGCCGGATCCAGCAGTCGCATTACGATCTTCTCGCCCCAGGCCGTGGGTATGGTGCTTACGCGGAAGTCCATCGCACGGTTTTTGGACAACTTCAACTTGGTTCTGCCGTCTTGCGGCTTGCGACGCTCTGCCACATCCAGTCGCGATTTGACTTTCACTACCGCTGCGAGCTTTTCCTTCAGGTGAATTGGAGGACGATTGATTTCCTGCAGTACACCATCAATGCGTAGCCGCACGCGATAAAATTTCTCGTACGGTTCGAAGTGTATGTCGGATGCGCCGCTGCGAATGGCTTGCAGTAGGATTTTATTGACGTACTGCACGACTGGAGCATCATCGACGGCGATCCCATCGGCTGCTGAGCCTTCTTCGCTGTCTTCGGCATCGAGCTCCATCCCGTCGAAATCTTCGTTTTCGCTCAGGTCTCCCAAGCTGGTGTCGATCGACTGGAGCAGACTTTCCAGATGACGGTCGAGTTTGTCGTCCTCGCAGATCACCAACTCCACGATCTGGCCGGTATTGAATTTGATCTCGTCAATAGCCTGGTCGTTCGTCGGGTCGGAAGTGGCAATGTAAAGTCGTTTGCCGCGTTTGAAAAACGGTATCACTCGGTGGATGCGAATCGCTTTTTCACCGACGCTGCGTGCGATTTCCAAATCAATCTGTAGAGTGTCCACATCGACGATGGGGACGCTGAATTCTTCGCCTATCGCACGCGCCAGCGTGTGCGCATCAACCATTTGTTGCCGCACGATATAGCTGACCAATTGATGCTTGTTTTCACGAGCGCCTTTCTGCGCTATCTGGGCCTGCTCGGCATCCAGAATGCCGCGGGTGACCAGATGGCGGGCGAGCCCGGAGAGGACGGTTTGTTCTGCTGAAACAGCCATGGCTTCTGAAGCTGACAACTTTTCTTACTTTAGACCAAAATCACCTTGAAATGAAAGGGATTCGTCCTACATCTCCTCCGGCCCGCCAGGCCTTGATAGGCCTGCCAGCCCATTTCTCGCCCGGGACAGGCCGGCTGGCGGGGCAGAAGCGATGGGCTCGGCCCGGTTCCCGGGCATCAGTGTGGCCCCTAGCCCTGGGTCCAGAAGGCAAATCCCGTAAAATGGAGCCCCCGCCGGCCCCCCTCAGAAGGAAAATATTTCATTGCACGCATCGCTGAGACCACCATTCGAGCACGCAAAACGCCAAGGCCGAATCGCTTCCGTTAAGTGAATCCTATGCACCCACGCCGCCTCTTTCACACCCTGCGCACGGATTTACGCTCTGATACGGAGCGCGGGAAAATGGTGAGGTCGGCTGGAGTGACGGCAGCGCTCAAAATCGGCGGTACGTTAATCACTTTTGGCGCCAGCCTGGTGTATGCACGGGCACTGAAGCCCCACGGCTATGGACTATATGCCTATGTCCTTGCCTGGGCAGGGTTGCTGACCCTCCCCGCAGGTCTGGGTTTCCCCCTTTACCTTGTTCGCGAGGGTGCCAAGTTTCCTTCCAGCCTGCGCCCCTTGCTGGCCTGGGCGGACAGCCGTCTTCTTGTCAGCGGTCTCATTTTCGGAATCCTGCTGATCTGCGCTGTTTTTTTGCCGCAAGCGGCTGGTGCCCGGTGGTTATTCGTTGTTGCCGCGCCTATCCCCCTGCTGAATAATATGGGAGATGTGCGTGCCGCTCTTCTTCATGTGCTTGGATGGGTTGCGCGTAGCCAGTGGCCTAAGTTCATACTGGGGCCGGGACTCACGCTAGCGGTCCTGGCAGGTCTCTGGATATGGCAGGGGAGGTTATATCCGGTCGAACTGATTGCCTCCATGGTTGCTGCCGCCATTCTGACGGTTTTGATCAATCAACTGCAGTTTCGGCGTGCCGCGCGGAATCTCGACTCGAAGAGTTTGCCTTCGGTAAGCATCAAGTCAGCGCTTCCGTTCATGTGGCTCGGCATGCTTTACATGATCAATAATCGTACAGACCTCATTATGCTGGGCAGCATCAAAGGTGCTCACGATGCAGGTATTTATGCTGTCGCGATGCGGGCGGGAGAAGTAATAACTTTTGTTTTGATGGCAGCGGACATGGTCCTGAGATCCCGTATTGCGCGACTTTACCACGATGGCGATTATCATGTGTTGCAAAGGTTGTTGACCGCGGCTGTCCGCAGGATTGCCCTGCTGTCCGCCCCCATTGCTATTCTTTTTATTGTTGCAGCTAGCCCATTATTATACCATCTTTATGGCCCTGCCTATGCCGAGGGCGCAACAGCTTTGAGGATTTTGGCGGGGGCGCAGCTTTTCAGTGTTTTATTCGGCTCGACCGATCACATTCTCAATATGACAGGCTATGAACGCCTTACCATGAGAGGAGTAGGCGTCAGTGTACTGCTCAATATCATTCTGAATTTCATACTTGTCCCGCCCTTTGGAATCGAAGGTGCAGCTATAGCTACGTCGACAAGCCTGGTTGTGTGGAATTTTCTACTTTGGTTTTGGGTCCGTAGCAAGTTGCAATTACGTCCGAGCGTATTCGGAATTTGATGCTTGTGGGTGCGCTTGTACTATTGGAATTCGACTCATGGACATGCCTGGGGGTGATGCTGAGCGCTTCCAGTCCTCGGTATACTGCCCCTCTGGAGCCTCGGGTATCTGTCGTGAGCTGTTGTGTTATTGATTGCGGGGCATACGAGCCGGCAATTTGAATCCGGGCACTCATGTTTAGGATAGGTGGTTGTGTTGATAACCAAAAATCATCATGCGCTCTAAATACGATTTTCTGGTGGTAGGCGCCGGCTTCGCCGGTAGTGTAGTGGCCAGGGAGCTGGCCGAGGCCGGACAGCACGTGCGTGTCGTGGAAAAGCGTGATCATGTCGCTGGTAATGCCTATGACCAGTATGATGAGAACGGTGTCTTGATTCATCTTTACGGTCCGCATATTTTCCACACCAATGGGGCGCGGATCTTCGAGTGGCTCTCGCGTTTTACGGAATGGCACCCATACGAGCATCGGGTACGCAGTGTTCTGGATGAGGTTTTTTATCCGTTTCCGATCAATAGAGACACCTTGAACCGGCTGTATGGTCTCGATATGGATGAAGAAGGCGCAGCGGCTTTTCTGGAGCGCGTGCGTGAGCCCCGGAATACGATTGCCACCAGCGAGGACGTCGTGCTGAATTCGGTTGGCCGGGACCTTTACGAGAAATTCTTTCTGAATTACACGCGCAAGCAATGGGGGCTGGAACCGTCACAACTGAAAGCGGGCGTTGCGGCTCGTATTCCGGTGCGAACCAATACCGATGACCGTTATTTCACGGATCGTTTCCAGGCCATGCCCCTGAATGGTTATACGAAGATGTTCGAAACGATCCTGGATCATCCCAATATTGCCGTGGAACTTGGCGTTGATTTCGCTCATGTGCGTGGTTCCGCCAATTTCAACCATGTTGTCTATACTGGACCTATCGATGCGTATTTTGACTATTGTTTCGGCCGTTTGCCGTACAGGTCCCTATATTTCGAGCACGAGCATTTCCCTGAAATGGAATATTTCCAGGAGACCGGAACGGTCAATTATCCCAATACACATGCGTACACGCGTATTACGGAATTCAAGCATCTGACGGGTCAAAAACATTCAGGCACCTCCATCGTGCGCGAGTATCCGCGGGCCGAAGGTGATCCGTACTATCCGATTCCGCGGCCGGAAAACGAGGCTTTGTACAAGCGTTATGAGACCTTGGCTAAGGATGAAAACGGTGTCACTTTCGTGGGGCGATTGGCTCAGTACCGTTACTACAATATGGATCAGGTGGTGGCGGCGGCCCTCAAAGCGGCAGACCGCATTAAGGACAAGCTCTGATTATGGCTATGAAGATTGCGGCGCTGGTGGTTACCTACAACAGAAAGGATCTGCTGCAGCGCTGTCTAGATGCGCTGCTGGCGCAGACACGAAAGCCTGATTCCATTTATGTCATCGACAATGCAAGCACCGATGGTACCGAGGCCTTTCTGGGCAGTCGCGGTTATCTGGCGCGATCTGAATTGGTCTATCGGCGGTTGCCGGAAAATCTGGGAGGGGCCGGAGGTTTTCACGCCGGTGTTGACCAAGCCGTCAGAGACGGTAACGATTGGGTCTGGTTTATGGATGACGACGCCGAGCCTGAACTCGATGCGTTGCTGGCATTGGAGAGGACCGGACTTGACCCCGGTTGTTGCTATGGCTCCAGCGCAGTGTTCATGGCGGAAGACGGCGCGCGTGTTTTGTGTTGGCCTACGGCGGAAGCAGGGCCCGGGCATACGCAGGGACGCCGCATTCGACAGTATGATGATCTGCCCGACGTAATGCGGGTTAATGGATTGCCATTTCTCGGATTCATGGTCAACAAAGATACTGTCAAGCATACAGGTCTGCCAGAGGCAGACTACTTCGTTTCGGGCGACGATGTGGATTACAGCGAGCGTATTAAGAAAACGGGTACCGGGATTGTGCTGGTTAAAGCTAGTCGAATACGCCATCCGCAGCCGGCCGATTATACAGTGCACTTCTTGGGGCAGGAGTTTTTTTGCCTCAGACTTTCACCATGGCGGCGTTATTACGATATCCGCAATCGAGTGCTCAACGGGCGCAGGCATTATGGGTATAGACTCATCCATATGACATTACCCGGAGTGTTTGTGCGTTGGGGGGCTACATTGCTATACGAACCCTGCAGACTCCGCCAATCCTTTGCCTATGCTCGAGGGGTTTTTGATGGGTTATGCAATCGATTCGGCAAGCGGTGGGAGCCAGGGCGTTGATATACCTCTGTTGCCGTATTTGTCCCGCGCGAACTAAATGATTACCGAGCGTCAATATGAGGTGCTTGCTCCAGTAGTCAGTGGCAGCGGTGTGATGGTTGTGCACCGGGCATTGGAAGCACAGCTTCCCGATTACCGCGTGAAACCGCTCTCACCTTATTGGGGACTGGTGCCGCCGTTGCTTGCAATGCGGCGCAGCAGGCCAGACCAAATCGTACATTCACATCCCGACCTCGGTCCGTGGATCGCGCATCCGGATTCACCGCTCGTCATGACTTTTCACGGTTATTATCTTGACCCGCAAACGCTGGAGGTTTCTTCTGGTGCGCAGCGGGTTTTCTACCGCACCATCATGTCACATGCTGTTAGTGCCTCTTTGAGGCGCGCGCAATGGATAACGACGGTCAGTCGGTATACTGCGGATCAAATCTGTCGGCGTTATCCTCTCAAGGACCGCTTGATCCTGGTCAGAAACGGGGTCGACACTTCAGTTTTTTCTCCGGTAGAGAAGGCTCATGAAAGCCCGGTTAGGATTTTATTCGCCGGCAATCCCACTGCCTGCAAGGGTGTGGATCATTTGATGGCGCTCCCCCAGTCACTGCCGGATGATGCAGTTATGCAATACACGGTGGGTATGAGGGATTCAAGAGTTAATCAACCAGTGAATGCGGAAAAGCTTATCGCCATACCACGACGAAAGCATAGCGAGATGCCTTCGGTATATCGACAGGCTGATGTGCTGTTTTTCCCCACGCGTCGTGAGGGGTTGAGCCTGGTTGTGTTGGAGGCCATGGCCTGCGGCCTGCCTATAGTAACTACTCGCTGCTCATCCATGCCGGAACTTATTGATCACGGGAAAGGTGGATTTCTTTTCGATATGGACGATAGAGAGCAGATGCTTCACTATCTTAAGCGTCTTATTGCGGACCCAATGCTTCGGGCAGACATGGGCGCTTATAACCGGGAAAAAATTCTTGCTGAGTTTTCTCTGGAAAAAATGCTCGAAGGCTATCGACAAATTTTCTCAGCCATCCGTTAATTTTATTTGGCTAATCACGTTGCTCGGCACGGGCGCGATGGGTTCCTGGCTAAAACTTCAGGGGGCAAGTTAAAGGGTCTGGTTTTGGTTTCAGGAACGGGAAAGCCTGCATATTAACGTCGGAAAGATTGGTCTGAGTAGGGCCAGAAGTCGATTGGGCACTTTTTCTAAAATACATGTAACGATACTGTTCGTGCCTTCGATTTCAAGCATTTTTCTGAATCCCTCGACTTCCAGGTGTTCGTACTTTAGCTGTGCTTGCTCAAGTAAAGAATCGAGTTCGCCCAGCTGCAAAGGTTCGCAGTCGTAATATTTCACGTGACGCATTAGTCTGAGATATCTATTTCTCCAACCATGTGGGAGCCAGCTAAGGAAGATCAATCCATAATGAGGCTCTACCAGCATCCAGCGATTAGGAACGGCAATATAGCCGATACCATCCGGACGCATTACTCGATATATTTCGCAAAGGTGCTTTAACTGCGCGTGGCGATCTCCGACGTGCTCTATGACATGGTTGCTTAAGACCACGTCAAACGCATTATCTTCGAATGGCAGTGTTGCATCGGGGACCTTTGTAAAATTATAACCGTCGCTGATCTGCCTCTGGTCGACTATATCGATGGCGTCCACTACACAGTTTAGTGATTCATGGGTGGCAAAATAATGCGCAATCCCACCTGAGCCGGTTCCGATTTCCAAAATATGAATTGGCGATGAGCGTGTATGTAGTTCCAGCAGCCGCTCTATTTTGACTGCTTTCTTGTTGCGAGATGATAAATCCAATGCTGCGTGCGGCTGACGTCTTGACTTGATCATGATTCAATGAGATCTATGGGTATTATCCAGCGTTGAACGCATGCTTTCACCGAACCGGGTCCAGGAAAAATTTTTCGCAAATCCTGAAACGGTGGATGGCGGGGGCGGATGATCCAGCATCTGCAATACTGCTCTGCTGAATGCCATGCTGTCGCCTGGGGGAACCAGAAGGCCGGACTGCCCTTGGGACACGGCATCAATGACCCCGTTTGTAGCGTAGGCCACGGTAGGCAAACCTTCAGCTGCAGCTTCGATGGCTACCATCCCGAAACCCTCTGGGTCCCCGGGTATATGTTGCACCGGGAACACATGGACGTCCGCAGAACGGTACAAGGCGGCTAACCGGTCTCGGTCGGTAATGACGCCAAGAAAACGGATATGATTCCCGACGCCGGCGGCGTCTGCCGCGTCCTGAATGCTTGCTTGTGTTTGAGGTTTTGCGTGTAAGGCATCAGTAGGTGCATCACCCACAATAAGCAAGATGGTTTTTGGCCGTGCAGACACGATTTTGGGTAGCACATCGGTAACGAATTCACGCAAGCCTTTGCGTTGAGTAAGCCGGCCTACGGAGAGCAGAATTGGCCCTTCTTCCTGCACGTTTTCTGCACTGACCTGTGCTACTGCCGTCCGGTCAGGCGGGGTTGTCGGAAGATCGGCGCCAGGATGGACGATTTCAATGCGTGAGATATCGATTCCGGCCTCTACGGCTAATTGTTTGGTGGCTTGGCTGTTTGCAATGATGCGGTCCATCCGCCGTAATACGGGTAGCCATACGGCGCGGTATAAGGGATGGCGTATGGCTATGTCGAGTCCATGTACGTAGGCCACCGAGAAGGCCCCGCAGAAGCGGGCAGATAGCCAGGCCACAGGCGCCGTCAATCCGCTGCCTGCAAGTATCAGGTCTGGTTTCCAGGTGCGCGCGATCCTGAGGGTGCGCCACAAGGCTGTCAGCAGAAAGCGTATTAGCGGCTTAAGCGCGACTTCTTGCACAGAAACATTTGAAGGCGCCATGCTCGCGCTGCCCGAGGGTGCTACCAGGTGCACGTCGGCATTCTTGGCCAATTCTTCGGCCATGTGCCAATTCAGGCGCTCCATGCCTCCGACCAGTGGAGGCAGGTTGCGGGTGATGATAAGGATGCGGCTGGGGGGCACGTTTGGACTAGCATTCATTTGATGAGCGCAAGCTTCGCGTTACTCGAGCGGGCGGTAGGTGAGGTTTGTGATTTGCTCCGAGATCAGACCGATCAAGAAAACAATGACTGCGGCACTGAACAGAAGAGCGCTCATATTAGTGAAGCGATGCTGAACGGCCAGCGTATAGCCGTAATAAGCGAATCCGAGAAGAAAGAAGCCAAAGCTTGCCGGTGCAAACAGTTTGAGCGGCGAATACAGCGTAGTGATCTTGAAGATGATCAATAGAAAGCGTAGTCCATCGCGTATCGGACGAATATGACTTTTCCCGACGCGCTTTGCTGCTTCGATGGGCTCGTAGGCTACGCTGTAGGCGCTACGGAAAAAAGCGATTGTGCTGGTAGTCGGGTAAGAAAATCCATTGGGAAGCAGATGCAGGAACTCCCTGAATTTTGCGGCTCTTACTGCCCTGAAACCAGAGGTCAGATCTGCCACCGCCTGTCCCGTAATGCGCGAAGCGAACCAATTGTAAAACGTATTCGCCAGACCACGTCCGACCCCGGCCTGGCTTTGCCATGTCCGAGCACCGACGACCATGTCATAGCCTTCGTCCAGACGTGCGATCAGGCGGTTGATATCCGCAGGATTATGTTGACCGTCGGCATCCATGAAAACCAGTTTTTCACCGCTGGCGATGCGGGCTCCGCGTTTAATAGCGGCGCCATTGCCCATTGAATACGGGGAACGCAAGTGTGTCACCTTGTTTTTTTCGCAGATTTCGGGAGTGTTATCGGTCGAACCATCGTCTACCACGATAATTTCCGCGTCGGGATGCAATTCGCGCAGGTGCGGCAGCAAGCTGGCCAGTGCCGAAGCTTCATTCTTTGCCGGCAAGACTATCGAAAGGCTTGAATTCTGGTTCATCGCGCAGTTTTAGTTCGGAGTGTCATTGATTTTCCCATATATGACTTCCGTAGCTACAGGTTGATTAGACCCCGTAGCCAAGGAGCGGGTAGTGCAGTGTATCGGCAATTATTGTGTAGAGGAAGGCGGGGTTTCCCTGGCCTTGCGCTCTGCGGCTTCCAACTGCGGACGCAGGCGGTCGATTATGTAATCCAACTTTCCTAAGTGATTGAGTTTACGTATGTTTTCAAAGGCTTGGCGGGCCGCCTCAATGTGGCCGTCGTCAAGCTCGATGTTGAACACGTTGACTTGGAATTGCGCCACATTCGGTACGGCTTTGGCCGCTTTGATCAGCAACGGTCCGCTGCGGGCGCGTTGAGCACGAGTATCGTAACCGATCAGATTGGCCTGAGTAACCAGCACATTGGCATAGTTCATTCCAAGTTCGGTAATTCGCGGACTGCGATAAATTGCTTTGAAGAGATTGTCGAGTTCGCTGCGCTGAAGTTTGCACTGATGTTTACTGTAGCAACTGACGAGCGCTTCCAGGGCATTGACGTCGGAAACGGTAATCGGGCCTTCACCCACAGCCTTGATCATACCCTTGAACCAGGATGGATTTACTCGCCGCCCTGTTTGAGCGGCGAGCAGCGCCATGGCTACCCATGGATCGAGCCCTGCATGGGGGACCAGGGCGGCTTTGTGTGCGGCCTGGAAAGCGCGCTGGGCGTAGATCTCATGACCGGAAAGCGTTCGGTTGGTATAGAGCCGGGCGAGCAGATACGTAGAGCGGGGCGATAACGGATGGTTGTGGGCTAATACCTTGGCCAATGCCAGGTTGCTGCGCCAATGCCACGAGCGCACCGTCGTGATCGCGCCCAGGCCCACTATTGCCAGGACGCATGCCCCTATTCCTACACGCCGCCATTGCAGACTCCTCAGCGGCAGTATCACCAGGGAGAATACAGCCAATATGATCCCCCAGTCCGCCAGATAAATGCGATGCTCAAACGCGATTTCCAGTGGCCAGACAGTCGATTCGAGCACTTGCGCCGCGAAGAACCAGATAATGCCGAGTGCCGCAAGCGGTCGGCGCTTGCGTAACCACCAGGCGAGTGCGAAAAGGGCGGCGATGAGCAGGAATGACAACAAGGTCGTGGGTGGGGACAGCAGCCCCGAAGAGATGCTGAAATCATCGTGGTACAGCCCCATGGCAGAGAGCCGCGGGGCTAATACCATTCCGAGGTACCAGATTACGACTCGGCCTTCCGTCAATACTCTCTCGCCAAGATTGAAAAGGCGACCGATGTAGGCGTGGGAGTTGAAAATCTGCGGGATCGCCCACCAGAATCCGACAATGGCCGGCAACACCAGAAGCAGCAGGTAAAAAAGCCACAATTTGCGGTCCCGTTCACCATCGTGATCACGAAAGCCCAGCACAAAAAATTCCACGAGGAGCACAAGCAAGGGCAGCAAAACCCCGATTTCCTTGGATAAAGCAGCCAGAGCTGTAAAGACCCCGATCACCACGATTAAAAGTGTGGTCGTAAGCCAGCTGGCCGTAAATTTGCGGCGTATAGCGACATAGGCCCACAGGCCGCCGACCATGAAAAGGTTGCCGAGGATGGTTTCACGCTGCACGGCATAGAGAATGGGTGTCAGATTCATGGGGTGCAGAGCCCAGCATGCCGCTATAGCGAGGGCGATCCACTCCACGCGCCATGTTTTTATATCCGGGGCGAATCGAGAGCGCCAGGCAAGCAGCAGGCTGCGCGTGAAGCCGGCGATCAGAATGGTTGTCACCATATGCAGCGCCAGGTTTACGACCTTGAAGGCGTAAGGATCTAGGTGGTTGTAGTAACGCTGAATGGCGAAGGTCGCGAGGGAAATGGGGCGTCCCAATGGTCCGGCATCAAAAGACCAGACGGCATGCCATAGAGCCGGCAATGACATGGTGTCGAGGCGGAGTGCATTGTTGTTGACGATGTTGCCGTAGTCGTCGAGAAACCATTTGCTGGTCAGTCCGTACTGGTAAGCAAACCACGTCGCGGCCAGCAAGGCCGCCAGGGCTATCCACCAGATATAGCCGTCTTCATACCACGGCTTGGGCGAGGCGGATCGCGATGGCCCCGGGTTGCCCATGGACTTCCTTGTGTAGCCCCGGGGGACGCCCGGGAGTTTGCCTTTACCGCGCTTGGACATGATGTGGGCTCTTTCCCTGTACTTGCTGGATCAGGTTCGACAACGATTTTATATTTTCGTTGCTCATTCCGAAACGGTTGAGTGACTTCAGTATTTGCAACTGCTTCTGTGCCGCCATGAGATCGCCACAGGCCAGTTCGGTAATGCCAAGATCGAAATGATAGACGGCAACACCGGGATATTTCTGGACGAGCAATCGGAAAATCCTGCGAGCCTTGTGAGGCTGCATGGTTGCATTCAAGAGATAATTTCCATACATGACCATGATGGTTGTGCTGGGATGCGGCCGTGTCAGGGCGGATGCAAAAACGATTTGCATCAATCGAGGATCCAGCTTGCAGGGATCTTTGTTGCGGACCGCACAGTGCACCAGGGAAGATAGTCCGGCTATATCCTCCGGATTGGCGGGACGGCTGGCTAGGATATGCGCGATGCGGCGATACCAGTCGGGGTTTGCGGGCCGGCCTGTTCTATGGGCCAGGATAATGAGGGTGGCGTCCGGTAAAAATCCTTGGCCGGGCACCTCGCGGGCCTTTTCCAGTGCCTTGAAAGCATCGGGCACGAGTTTGGGAATGGCCACGGAATATATGGTCAGGATCCGGGCATAGGCATAGGTTGCGCGGGGCGAATCAGGGTGATTGTGGGCGGCAAAGGAGAGTTGACGCAGCGGGTTGCTCCAGTCGATCGAGCGCAGGCCCAGAGCGGCCCCATAAAGCGCAATGATTGCAATTACGGCGCCTGTTGCGAGGCGCCTATGCCGTTGGTTCGTAACCATCAGGATGGTGGTGCCAAAAACAGCGGTATAGAGCCCCATGGAGGGTAAATATTGGCGATGTTCGAACACCGGTTCGAGAAAAATGAACGAGGCGGTCATGACCTGGCCGGCAATAAACCACAGAAGACCGAAAGCAATGAGCGGATAACGGCGCCTGGTCCGGACGCCGATGAATAACAGCACTCCGATGCCAATCCAGGCCGGCAGCGTCGTCCAGGGTTTCAGTAAGCCATGCGATATGGGGAAGGCGTCATGAAAAAGCGTGAGCGAGCCAATGTTCGGTACCAGCGTCCACCACACGTAATGCCAGATGACGCGACCTTCAGTGAGTATGCGCTCTCCCAGGGTGAATGGGCGGAGAGCCAAATGAGAGGCATCGAGTGCACCCGGCAAAAGCCATGCGATTGCCATGGTGGCGGGTATCAGTAGAAAGACGGAAAAATAGACGATGATGCCCTTGGCACGTTGACCGTTCGCCAGCCTGAATTTGAAAAACGTCCACTCGATGACCAGCGCATAGAGCATTGTCAGCGCGCCGATTTCCTTGGATAGGATGGCCAGTGGTGTGCATATCAAGCTGGTCGCCAGCAGTAATGTCCAGGCCTTTAAGGGTTGTTTGCCTTTGTAGAGGCAATTGCGCCCGGCGATATATGAGATCAGGCCCAGCAGGGAGAAGGTGCCGGCCAACGAGGTCATTCGCTGAATGACGTACAACACGGCAGTGAGATTGATAGGGGCGAGCATCCAGGCACCGGTGATGGCCAGTGCAGCCCAATTACAGGTGGATTCGGAGGTCTCCGGGCGCAGGCGGCGGTACTGGCCCAGGATCAGTCTGAGCAGGATGAAAATCAGCAATCCGTTGAGCAGGTGGATGCCTACATTGGTCCACTTCATGGCTTGTGCGCCGGATCGTATGGATTTTTGGTCGCCGAGCGCCAGGACGTTCAGCGCGAAAGTGGCCATTGCAACAGGGCGGTGAGTGGGACCGCTCTTTGAACTCAACATCACGTCCAGGAATGATTCCGGTGTGGGTTTGAGATTCTTCAGCGCGTCGTTCTGAACGAGGTTAGGGTAATCGTCAAGCAGGAGGGCGCCGCGTGTGCCCGGCCAATAGGCAAGCGCTGTGACAATCAGGAGCAAGGCGAGTATCAGCCAGGGGAGATGCTGCCGGTCGTATCGGGGTAAACGCATCAGCACATTCTACGGAAATGCGGAGCTTTGCGGCTGAGGCTGAGGTTTCCGGCTCGATGCTTCCTTGATGGCATGACGGATATTTCGGAACGATTCCTCATACCAGCCAATATGCTCCAGCCAACGGCGGTGTAACCCTTGCATGTTCCAGACAGTCGGTCGACGTCGAGGAATCTCCTTATATCGATTCAAGAGCCTCTCCGCTGCCCGTGGATGTTTTGCATTGAGCAGCCAACTGCTCGTAGTCAGTGCTACGTCGGGTGTGGGCACGAGCTTCAAGGCCCTCAAAAAAGCCTTATATGCTGCAGGTGAACGATGTTCCGCCAGCAACAATTGTCCGCGCAGTAGCGCCAGCTGTTCTTGGTCCGCAGGCCTTTGAAAATGCTTGTTTTTATCGGCGTTATTAAGGATTCTGGACAAATCCTGATTGGTCACTCCGGTGCATGGGGGGGGAGAGCCTTGGTGGTTCATCAGTTGCGGCAGGTTTTGGTAAAGCAGTTTTACGCCCCGCAGGCTGTGTCCGGCGGCATAGAGCAGTGCATGAACATCCACCGGGCGCGCCTTGCCCAGGCGGCAAGCGGCGCTCAGCCGGGCCAAGGCTATGCTGGCATCCTTCGGTAATTTATGTGAGGCGGCAAACAGTCGCAGATAGGCGGCAAGATTATGCCCTCTGTTCTCCATGGCTTCGGCACCCGTCACGATGGCTCGGGACGAATCGGGATTGAGCCGCATCCAGTTGAGCGCGAGCCGTGTGGGTTGTCCCCACAGATTGGCTCTCATTCCGGTCAGGATAAGCAGCAGGGCAAGTGCCAGGACCAGCGTCACCCTGCGGAGCGCCCGGGTTCCGGGGCCTTGTACGAACCATAACGCCAGCGGCCAGAACAGCAAAGCGGCAGGCATGTAATTGCGGTGTTCGTAATACAGCTCCAGAGGAATGGTGGTGGATTCGAGCAGTTGACCCGCGAAAAAAAACAGAATGGCTGCCGCCAGGGCCGGCCAGCGCTTGCGCATCGTGGCTGCTGCACCGGCCAGGGCAAGGATCAGGATGATCGAGGGTAGCGTAGTCCAGGGTTGAAACAGGTTTCGAGAAACCGGGATAGTCGTATAGAGCCCATGGGTCCAGGCATGCGGGATGACCAGTAGGTAAAGGTAGTGCACCAGGACGCGGCACTCCGTCATGAGGCGCATGCCGATTGAAAAATCACGTCCGGGCACTACTACACCAATGTCACGGAGCCTCCACAACAGATAGCCGATGATGAAGGTGCTGGGCAGCCATAGGAATACCACGCGGAAAACAAGCCAATGGGTTTTGGCCGGGGGCGTGCCTGGGGTTGTCAAACGGTTTTTTTCAGGACGAGCGCTGCCTGTTTGCGGAGTGACGGGGGAGGGTGGGCCGATTCCAAGCCCGGTTTTACGGAGTATCGTGAATTCCAGGACCAAGGCCAGCAAGGGCAACAGAGCCGCGTCTTCCTTGCTGAAAAAGCCCAGGAGGGTGCCGCCGATAATGCCGCCCGTCATGAGTGCATAGCCACGTCGCGTATGACCTTCGCTCAATCTCAGACGGCCGGTCACATAGCAGCCCAGACCGGCAAAAACGAAGAAAGCCGCGAGCATGGCCATGCGTTGCACCACGTAAAGCGTGGTGGAAACGAAAAGGGGATGAATCAGCCAGATACCGGCGCCTATGACTGCGGCCCAGGCCGCTTTACGCCAAACCAGTCCGTAAGCCTTGCCTAGTTGCACGAGCAACCAGGCAAGGACCAGGCCGTTCAGCAAGTGCAGGATCAGGTTGGTCAGCTTGAACAACCAAGGGGTCGCCGGCCAGTTGCGGGCGTCGATCAGGAATGAGAGCAGTGCCAGTGGCCGCCCGGAGGGACCGGCCGTCCCGGACGTGAGGTAGCTAATGAAGGTGGTGAAGTTATCGACCGGACCGTAGGCGCCGAGCTTGGGCAAGGTGCCCCAGTCATCGAGCAGGAAGGGGCCGCCGAGGCCGGGCCAGTAGGCAGCGCAGGCCAGTCCCAGCAGGAGAAAGAAAAATAGGAAGGACCATGATGGTCGAATGGAGCGGAGACTAAACATTGATTGATATTTTACGCATGGCTGGTCAGGGTATCCGATTGTGAGCTGATCCAGCCCTTGTGCTGTCCTTCCTGCTTTCGTGTACAGGCTTAGGCATATTGCCCGTCGGGCAAATCAGCCGTCCCACTCCTTCCAATCCCCTTTTTCCCAGGGGGGGCTGCTGATGTAGCGGCAGGAAGGCATGCAAGGCCCCAAAAAAAGGGCCCGCTGAGCGGGCCCTACACGCGTTCCGTTGCTTATGCAACGGGAGGAGGACTTGGTTATTAGCCGGGATGACGGCAGTTGGAAGGCACGTACTTGTACATGCTGGTCGAGTTGCCACCGGAGCTATCGGTTACCTGGCAGGTCCAGGCCACAGAGCCGGCATTCGTGTATGGTGAAAGAATGATATGGGCGCCCTGAATCGGCTTGGCAACACCAGTGCCGTTTCTGAAGGTGGCAGTGATGACACCCTTGTCGATATTGACGCTGAATACATATTTACCGTTGATACTCTTTGAGGAGGCCTCACCGGCAGAAGAGTTGTTCGCGGGGAAACTGCCATTCTCGTTATAGTAGGCGACAATGGCGGTTTTAGCGCCATCCGCCAGGGTGGTTGCTTCCGAACCCTCGGCCTGAGCCGTGTAATTCAGATAAAGGGGAATCGCGATCGCGGCCAAGATGGCAATAATCGCGACCACAATCATCAATTCAATCAGGGTAAAGCCCTGCTGTTTACGTTTCATGGTTTATAAACCTCCACATTTCTCGAATTCAAAAACTTGCAAGTTTTGTAGCCTAAATGGCCACACAATGTGCAGCAAAAATCATGCCAAACCCTAGTGGAAATCATTTGAAATTCTTGTTCTGAACGGATTTTTATTTTAAGCAATTGATATTAATAAAAAAGATAATTTGTAAGCCGTCGTTTGAAAGCATCGAATGAGCTATTGTGTAGGAAAATACTTACAGCCTGTTGAGGCAAGTGACAATTGAAGCTGACAAAAATGTCACAAACTGACAATCATCGTCAGTTTGTGTCACTTTTCGGGGGGCTTTTTTCCGATTTCCGATTTTGGAGCCTACGGCTTGATATCCAGCTTCTCGAGCCGATAGCGTAATTGCCGGAAGGTCATGCCTAGCAAACGGGCCGCTGCCGTCCTGTTACCGTTGGTTTCCCGTAGCGCTTTCTGGATTGCCTGACGCTCTACGTCGTGGAGTACGTCCGGCAAGGGTTCGTCCGAGCCGACGGAGTCGGCCTCGGGGCGTCTCTGGCTTCTACGCAGGCGGATGTCTTCAGCATTGAGGACGCCACTGTCATTGAGGGCAAATGCTCTCTCGAGTACGTTTTCAAGTTCGCGAACGTTGCCCGGAAAATCGTGCGATTGCAATCGCTTCACGGCTTCTGGCGTGAGAGTGACCGGTCCGGTTCCGGCGGCTTTGCACATCCGGGCCAGAAGTGCCTCGGCCAGCACGGCAATGTCACCGGTGCGTTCGCGCAAAGCCGGTACATGCAGGTCGATGACATTAATGCGGTAAAACAGGTCCTCGCGAAAGCGGCTTTCTACCAAAGCCTTCTGCAGATCCTGGTGGGTCGCAGATACAAAACGTACGTCGACAGGGGTTTCTTCGGTGGCTCCGACGGCCCGAACAGTGCGTTCCTGGATCACACGCAGGAGCTTGACCTGCATCGGAATGGGCAGTTCGCCGATTTCGTCCAGGAACAGCGTGCCGCCTTCGGCACTGCGGATGAGGCCACGCCGGTCGGCATGGGCGCCCGTGAAGCTGCCTCTTTTGTGCCCGAATAGTTCGCTTTCCATCAGTTCGCTGGGTATCGCGCCGCAATTGACGGGCACGAAGGCGTGGGCTGCACGCGGGCCGGAACTGTGTATGAGGCGGGCAACCAACTCTTTGCCGGTACCGGATTCACCGGTGATCAGCACCGGTGCCTGGCTGCGTGCTACGCGGTTGATGATGGCGCGCAATTCGTGCATCTGGGGAGAATCGCCCAAAAGCTGCGAGGCGGCGGTTGTGTCCGTACTGCCTTCTTTCGCCAGAGCCAGCGCATCACGGACGAGCGTGCGCAGCCGCGTCAGGTCGACAGGCTTGGCGATGAAATCAAAGGCGCCGGCCTTGAGGGCCTCCACGGCGGTATCCATGTTGCCGTAAGCCGTGATCATGGCGACCGGCACATTGGGTGCCTGTTCCTGTATCCAGCGGACATAATCGAGTCCGTTTCCGTCCGGGAGGTGCATGTCGGTCAGCACCAGTCCGAAGTGGTCGCTGACTAGTGCCCGCCGCGCCTGGGACAGATCGGCCGCTTCGACCGTTTCCACGCCCATTTTGGCCAGCGTGAGGGTTAACAGGTCACGCAGATCGGGTTCATCGTCGACGATGAGTACACGAGGCGTTTCGTTTATTCCAGCCATGCCTTGTCCTGTGCAAATTCAAGTCGAAAGCGTGTTCCACCGCCTTCGCGTGCAGAGGCGCTGAGTTGCGCGTTGTTCGCCACTGCCAACTCGCGTGCCAGATACAGCCCCAGCCCCGTCCCGTTCGCACGCGTGGTGGCAAAGGGTTCAAACAGCCTTTCCGGCTGGGCAATGCCCGGTCCGCGATCAATCACATCAAGATACACGTGTGCACTGTTAAATCCAACTCTGATGCCGACACCACTGTCGGAATCACCATGCAGGAATGCATTATCGACCAGATTGACCACTACATGCTCGAGTTGACCGGGATCGAAGCGAACTTCGATATCATCCATTTTATCTACATGCAGGTGCAAACGATTGACCAGTTCCGGGTGACGCTCTCCATAGTCGCGCAAAAAGCTGTTCAGCCAGGGTTTCAGTTCGATCAGTGCGGGTTGGACGGTATCGCGCCGCGACAGCTTGAGTATGCTTTCGACCATTCCGCCCAGTCGTGCGCTTTGGTTGGCAATGATGCGGCTCAGATGCTGCTGCTGTCCGTCGAGCGTGCCATCCTCGCTCAAAAGTTCATTGGCATGTGCAATAGCCGTCAGAGGATTCCTGACCTGATGGGCAATTCCGGCGGTCAAGCGCCCCAGGGCGGCCAGCTTCATGGCGCGAGCCTGTTCATGCGCCACTTCATTGTCCTCCAGGAAAACGAGCCGGCGTGCATTACGCGTCGAACCCAGGGGGACAACCATCAATAGCAAGCTGCTTGCGTTTTCCCGCTCATACAAGGAGCTGCCCGGATGCGCATCATGACCCGCCAGGCGTGCAATTGTGCTACGCAGCTGCGGCGTGATGTAACTCGTAGCCGACGGATTGGCACGCAGGATATCCCCGTTTTCGTCCGTGATCATCACGCCGGTCCTCATCTGCGCGATGATGCGCCGGTTGATGGCATCCAGTTCGCGCACTTCGATGCCCCTTTTTTCCGCAAGTGCTTCGGTTTCGAACAGACGTGTCGCCAGCTGATGCGCGGTAATGGCCACGGCAATCAAGCCCAGGGCGAACAAGCCGGCCCGGGTGTAGATCAAGACCGCCAGATCCTGGCTGAAACCGGTCCCCAAGGTGGCGCCCAGGGTGATCAGGGCGCAGAGTGCCGCGAAAAAAACGGCTCTTCTCAAATTCAATGCGCTGGCCGCAGCAACCGCGACCGGCGGGATTAAGAGAAAGACAAAAAGGGAAATCTGCGCGCCGGATGCCTGGGTGATGACGGTCAGGGCTACCAGGTCGAGCAGAGGCTGGAGCTCCGATTGGACGCCCAGTCCGGGCCATTGCCGCGCAAGAAGGCCGATCGAGATCAATCCCATCAGGAGGTACGAACTGCTCGCGATGGCCACAACATAGGGTGCCTGGATATCCAGATGCCGGGCAAAAATCGGGGTCAGGGACACGGCAATAGTGGCGCTGGCGACCGACATCCGATAGATGTTCAATAGCTTCAACAAGCGCCATCTTGCTTCGGCGGCAAGGATCTCGTTACGGAGGCGTTTTGCCAAAACTTGGCCAATGCCCCAAAATATGCGGTCTTTCGTGCCGGCAGGCATGATTGTTTCCTAAGATCCGTTTATTCCAGAAGGTTCTATAACATGAATTTGCATGAATTTCAGGCAAAGAAGCTTTTTGCCGAGTTCGGCATTCCGGTTCCCGAGGGCCGGGTAGCCGCGAGCGCGGAAGAAGCCGAAGCTGCTGCACGCGAACTGGGCGGTGACCTCTGGGTCGTCAAGGCCCAGGTCCATGCGGGTGGCCGCGGCAAGGCTGGCGGCGTGAAGCTGGTTCGCTCCCCTGAGGAAGCCCGCGACGCGGCGGCCGGCATGATCGGCCGCAAGCTGGCGACGCACCAGACCCAAGGCGAAGGTCTGCCCATCGAGCGTGTGTGGGTCGAGCGTGGTTCCGAGATTGCGCGCGAACTGTACCTCAGCGTGCTCGTGGACCGGGCGCGGGAATGTCTGACTTTCGTGGCCTCGGCCGCCGGCGGCATGGAAATCGAGGAAGTGGCCGAAAAGTCGCCGGAACAGATCCTCACCGTACCCGTCAATCCCGGCTCCGGCTTTTCCGGCTATGAGGCACGCCGCCTGGGATTCGGCCTGAACCTGGAAGCCGATCAGCTCAAGACTTTTGCCAAGCTTGTGCGTGCTCTTTACACCTTCATGTTGGAAAAGGACGCGAGCCTGGTCGAGATCAACCCACTGATCGTGACCAAGGGTGGAGACCTGCTGGCGCTCGATGCCAAGGTCAACCTCGATGACAACGCCCTGTTCCGGCACAAGGATACGGCCGCCATGCGCGACCCGAGCCAGGAAGATGCCGCGGAGGCCGAGGCGGCCGAGCACGGGCTCAACTATGTCTCGCTGGACGGCGATATTGCCTGCATGGTCAACGGCGCGGGCCTTGCGATGGCTACCATGGACCTGATCAAGCTGGCGGGCGGCGAGCCGGCTAATTTTCTGGACGTGGGTGGCGGTGCGACCGCTGAGCGCGTATCTGTGGCTTTCCGGCTGATCCTGTCCAACGAAAACGTCAAGGCCATCCTGGTCAACATTTTCGGCGGCATCGTGCGTTGCGACATGATCGCCGAGGGCATCATTGCGGCAGTGAAGGGGGTCGGCGTGCCGGTGCCCGTCGTCGTGCGCCTGGAAGGCACGAACGTGGAAGAGGGGCGGCGGTTGCTGGCCGAGAGCGGCCTGGACATCACCACCGCCGGTAATTTGACCGAGGCCGCCGACAAAGCGGTCGCCGCCGCACGTGAAGGGAAGCAGGCATGAGTATCTTGATCGACAAAGACACGCGCGTCCTCTGCCAGGGTTTTACCGGCAAGCAGGGAACATTCCACAGCGAACAGGCGATCGCCTATGGCACCCAGTTGGTCGGCGGCGTGACTCCAGGGCGCGGCGGCCAGAAACATCTGGATCGTCCGGTATTCGACACCTGCGCCGAGGCAGTGGCCGAGACCCAAGCCACGGCCAGCATGATCTACGTGCCGGCGCCGTTTGCCGCCGATGCCATCCTTGAGGCCGCAGATGCCGGCATCGAGACGATCGTGTGCATCACCGAGGGAATCCCCGTGGCTGACATGGTGCGCGTCAAGGCGGCCCTGAAGGGCTCCTCGGTGCGTCTCGTCGGCCCCAACTGCCCGGGCGTCATTACGCCGGGAGAGTGCAAGATCGGCATCATGCCCGGCCACATTCACCAGCCCGGGCGCGTAGGTATCGTTTCGCGTTCCGGTACGTTGACTTACGTGGCGGTTCACCAGACCACACTCGAAGGCCTCGGACAGTCGAGCTGTGTCGGTATCGGTGGCGATCCCGTCCACGGCATGAGCTTCATTGACGTGATCGACTTGTTCAAGGATGATCCGAAGACCGAGGCGATCGTGATGGTCGGCGAGATCGGCGGCAGCGACGAAGAAGCCGCAGCCGAATACATCGAGGCCAATGTGGACAAGCCCGTGGTGGCCTACATTGCCGGCGTGACGGCACCGCCCGGCAAGCGTATGGGCCATGCCGGCGCTATCATTTCGGGTGGCAAGGGCACGGCGGAGCACAAGTTCAAGGCACTGGAAGCGGCCGGCGTGACTACGGTCCGTTCTCCCGCCGAGATCGGGGCCGCCGTCAAGCGCGCATTGGGCTGATTTCAGACGGCCGTTCAAGGCTCCGGGGTCATCATGTCATCACTCAGGATTGGTCTGGCACAAAGTAACTGTCTGGTCGGGGACGTCGAAGGCAACACGCGGCGCGTTCTTGAACGCGTGGAAGCCTTTGGTGAACAGTGTGACCTGATGGTGTTCCCCGAGCTGATGCTGGTGGGCTATCCGGCCGGTGATCTTCTGCTGAACCCGGATCTGGAAAAACAGGTCGGTAAAGCACTCAATACACTGCGTGAGCAAGTGGAGAACACGCTGATCCTGATCGGCCATCCGGAGTACCAGGATGGGTTGATGTACAACGCCTGCTCGGTTATTGGCGACGGCCAGACACTGGCCACCTACCGCAAGCGGGCGTTGCCCCATTACGGTGCCTTCAACGAGAAACGCTATTTCGCCGCTGGAAGCGAATCCGTCGTAGTGGATATCGAGGGGCTTCCGATCGGTCTCTCGATCGGCGAAGACGCGTGGCGCCCGGACCCGGTGAGCGAACTCGGAGAAGCCGGCGCACGGTTGGTGCTGAATATCAACGCATCGCCCTACTGCATCGGAAAGCGCGCTAACCGCGAGCAGGAAATCGCCCAACGCGCTTCCGACAATGATTTGCCGTTCATCTACCTCAATCTGGTGGGTGGCCAGGATGACTTGGTGTTTGACGGACATTCTTTTGTCGTCAACAAGACCGGCGAGGTCATTGACCGCTTGCCTGGCTTTGAGGAAGACTTCGTCGTTCTGAGAGTGGCTAACAGCCCCGGTAGCCGCGGCCGCATTGTGGGCCGTGCGGTTGCCGACACCGGTTCCGCGGCAGGTGCTGGCGAAGAAGACAGCGGCGAGGAACTGCGTTCGGAGGTTGATGCGCCGGTCGATGCTGCCGATTCCGAGGGCGAGGTCTACAAGGCGATCGAACTGAGTCTGCGCGATTACGTGCAGAAGAACGGCTTTGACGGCGTGCTCGTAGGGTTGTCAGGCGGCGTGGATTCTGCCTTGACGCTCACCCTGGCGGTCGACGCCTTGGGCGCAGACAAGGTGGCTGCCGTCCTCATGCCCTCCCGTTATACCAGCGATCTGAGCGTCGAACTGGCCAAGGAGCAGGTCAAGCGGCTTGGGGTGAAATCGCACGTCATTTCGATTGAAGAGCCCTATCAGGCATTTCTAAACGTGCTCAAGGATGTTTTCGCCGGACGCGAACCCGACATCACCGAGGAAAACGTCCAGGCGCGTTGTCGTGGCGCTATCCTCATGGCGATTTCCAACAAGACGCAACGCATGGTCATGGCTACCGGCAACAAGAGCGAAAGCGCCGTGGGCTATGCCACCTTGTATGGCGACACCGTGGGCGGCTTTGCGCCCCTGAAAGACGTTTCCAAGACCCTGGTTTACAAGCTGGCGCGATATCGCAACCGCCTCTCGGATAACGCGCCCATTCCCGAACAAGTTCTGACGCGCGAGCCGTCGGCGGAACTGTCCGCCAACCAGAAGGACACCGACGCGCTGCCGCCTTATCCGGTACTGGATGCCATTCTCTCCGGGCTCATCGAAGCTGAGCAGACGGTGGCCGACCTGGTGCGCGAAGGTTTCGATCGCCGTACCGTCATGGAGGTGGTCGATCGCGTCAAACACAATGAGTACAAACGCCATCAGGGTCCGCCGGGCGTGAAAATCTCGATTCGGGCCTTTGGGCTGGACCGTTGCTATCCGATTACTTCCGGGTTCAAGCCTTCCCCTGTTGCGGAGGCCAATGATCTGGAAGAGGACTCGCAGGCCGCCGACTGATCGCACACGCTGTGTGCGATCACGAACAAATGGAACGCTCAGCGGCAGAGCGGTTTCTTACTGCATCCTTTAATGGTGATTGCTGTCGTTGTTGCTGGTCGTTTGTTCGCCGCCATGGGCTTTCGCGCCTGATCCGTAATTGTAGTCATACCAGGCTTTTGCCTGGGTAGCTAAAGCGTCTTCGCCAAGTTTCTTGTAGCTTCGCATCAGGATTTTCAGCGCCGGCTTGGCTGCCGAGGTGCCTGGAAATTCGGTCACGATCTTGTTGGCGCGAGAAGCGGCCGCCACCCATTGTTTACGAACCGCGTAAAAACGCGCGACACCGAGATTGAAATGTGCCAGACGGTTGCGGACGAAAACCATCCACTGACGTGCCTGTTTCGTGTAGCGGGAGTCGGGGTAGCGTTTGGCCAGTTGCTTGAATGCCGTAAAAGCCTGCTCCTGGTCGAGTGGATCACGCTGGGCAAGGCTGACTCCGAAAAGTGCATCGAGCGGCCCCCTTTGCAAGGCATTGGCATAAGCTACGCCCTTCATGAACAGGGCATAAGCCGCATAGGGACTGGCCGGGTTTTCCTTTACGAAGTCGTCTGCCTGCTTGGCGGCTTCGTCGGTGTTCCCTCCTCGGTAATAAGCATAAATCAGGTTGAGCCGGGCTTGCGTGGCATACTTTCCGAACGGGTAAGTGGAAATCAGGCTCCGGAATTGATTCGCGGCAGCTCTCCAATTTTCAACGGTCAGGGCGTTTTTGGCATGTTTATAAAGCGTGTGCTCAGGCGGGATTTTCTTGGGACCGCTGGCGCAGCCGCCGAGCAAGGCGGTGCCAAGCAGCGCGGCGAGCAATAAAGGTATGAGTGGACGCATGCGTTTGTCTGCACCTGAAAAAGACTATTCTAACGGCCTGAGACCGGGCGAGCAGCATGAAGTTCGCCATCACGAGCATGAAGTCGGTCCGGAACAGGCCGGAAAACGCCTGGATCGGCTGCTGGCGGATGTATTCCCGGAATATTCGCGTACCCGCCTGCAGTCCTGGATAGCGGACGGCCGTGTCACGGTGGATGGCCGCGCGGAGCGGGCCAGCAGCCGGCTTGAGGCCGGGCAGCAGGTGGTGCTGGAGGCAGTGCTCGAGCCGGTGATCGAAGACTCCCCGGAACCGATAGCGCTGGATATCGTTCATGAAGATGCCGATCTGATCGTGCTCAACAAACCCTCCGGCCTGGTGGTGCACCCGGGGGCCGGCAATCGGAGCGGGACCCTGGTCAATGCGCTGCTGCATCACGTACCGGAGTTGGCGCGCCTGCCGCGTGCGGGGCTTGTGCACCGGCTGGACAAGGACACCTCCGGCCTGCTGGTCGTGGCGAAGACCACGGCGAGCCATGCGGCCCTGGTGGCTGCTCTGGCGCAACGCGAGATTCATCGCGAGTACCGCGCATTGGTCCGCGGAGACGTCGTGGCAGGTTCGCGTATAGAGGCGCCTATTGGTCGTCATCCCACGGCGCGGACACGCATGGCCGTCAACCCGCGGGGCAAGCCTGCGGTGACTCACACCCGGGTGCTTGAGCACCTGGGCGGCTATACGTATCTGGCGGTCACCCTGGAGAGCGGCCGCACCCATCAGATTCGCGTGCACCTGAGTCATGCGGGAACCCCGATCGTCGGTGATCCGGTCTATGCCGGGCGCCAGGCTCTTGTGGCGGGCTTGAGCGCAGAAGCAGCCGAGGCAGTGCGCAATTTCCCCCGCCAGGCTTTGCATGCCGCCCGGTTGGAATTCCGGCATCCCGGAACCGGTGAGCCGTGCGCATTCGAAGCGCCGTTGCCTGCCGATATGGAGTCGCTGTTGACGGTGTTGCGCGAGTCGGCTGCATGAAGATTCAACCCGATGCCATCATTCCCGCGGCAGCATTGAGCCCGGGTTTGAAAGTGCTGACTACCGTGCGCACGGGCGGCGCGAGCGGTGGGCCTTATGCCAGCCTGAACCCGGCCCTGCACGTGGGCGACGACCCGCAGGCCGTGGCTGAGAATCGCAGGCGTATCCGGCAGGCTTTCTCGCTTCCCGGTGAACCGCTTTGGCTTGAGCAGGTCCATGGCACCCACATCGTCGATGCAGATGCGTTGGTCACGGGCGCCCCCCCGACGGGTGACGGTGCGGTTACGCGCGAGCACAATCGGGTGCTTGCGGTCATGACGGCCGATTGTCTGCCCGTGGTGCTGGCGGCGACTGATGGCCGGACCTTGGCCATCGCCCATGCCGGTTGGCGGGGACTTGCGGCCGGGGTGCTCGATGCGGCTTTGCGATCCATGAAGGTACGGCCCCGGGACGTGGTGGCCTGGATCGGTCCCGGGATTGGTCCGCGCCATTACGAGGTCGACGCCAAGGTGCGCGAGGCTTTCGTCTTGTTTCCCGGCCATGAGCAGGCCTTCACGAGCACAGGCAATGACTCGCACTGGCAATGTGATCTGGCACGGCTTGCGCAGGCGCGCCTGGAAGCTGCCGGTGTGGGCCGGGTGGAGCAAAGCGGTTTATGCACCTATACCGATGAGGAGCGCTTCTTTTCCTACCGGCGCGATGGCCTGACGGGACGTATGGCGACTTTGGCATGGCTGGAAACCTGAGTTTGCCCTGCTGCAGCAAGGCAACCCCACTGGCCGCGGGGCTTGACGGCTCTGTCAGCATTAATACAACGTCCGTGAGGAAGCATTGATGGCGAATTGGGTCTGGGTATTGACGCTGACGGGTGCAGGTGCCCTGGCCAGCACATCGGGAGCCATCCTGCTGGCCAGCCTGGGCTCGCGTTTGCTGGCCCGGCTGGTTCCGGCGCTGGTGAGTTTCAGCACCGGAGTTTTGCTCGGCGCGGCTTGCCTCGATCTATTGCCGACTGCATTCTCTGGTGCTGATCAGCAGCGCGGCGTCAACCTGGGGTTGACCCTGGCCCTGGGTGTGTTGAGTTTCTTTGCGCTGGAAAAGCTGATTCATTGGCATCACGCCCATGACATCGAACCCGGGAGTCAGGCGGCAGTTCCCCGTGCCGAGGAACGGGCTACCGCGGTGATGGTCCTGACCGGTACCAGCCTCCACAATCTGATCGCCGGAGTGCTGCTGGGAGCCGCCGTATTGGCCGATCATAAGACGGCCCTGCTGCTTTTTGCCGCGATTCTGGCCCATCACATACCCCAGCAGGTGGGGGATTTGTCGGTGTTGGTCATGACGGGCATGGGACGTCTGCGGGCTCTTCTGCTGACCATTACCTCCAGCCTGGCCCTGCTCGCCGGTGGATTCATTGCGCTGGTGTGTCTGCGCGGCGTTCCTGGAGCCTTGGCGTACGTGTTGACCGTGGCCGGGGCCAGCCTGATCTACATTGCGCTGGCGGATCTGATCCCGCGCCTGCGTGGCCATCATCCGGGGCGCCGTGCCACCCTGACCGTTACGCTGGTGGCATCCGGTATTGCCGTGATCTATCTCGTCGTGCGCTTGTTGCCCGGTTGATCGCGGATCGGTTACGCGCTTGAAACAAGGGATTCGCGCCCCCATTGTTTTTAAAGCTCAAGACGTGAACCGTTTCCATGCGACTCGACAAACTGACCAGTAAATTCCAGATGGCCCTTGCGGAGGCCCAGTCCCTCGCCGTCGGCCGAGATCATCCTTTTATCGAACCGGCCCATCTGATGCTCGCCATGCTGCAGCAGGATGGCGGCAGCGTGCGTCCGCTCCTGTCCAAGGCGGGGGTCAACGTCAGTGTGCTGGAAAACCGTCTTGACGCGATTATCGACCGCCTGCCCCAGCAGAAGGGCACGCCGGGCGAAGTGCACATCGGCAATGACCTCACGCGCGTGCTCAACATCACCGACAAGCTCGCGCAGCAGCGCAAGGACGAGTTCGTCGCGGGCGAACTGTTCGTACTCGCCTGTCTGGAGGACAAGGGCGCGGTCGGTGACGCACTCAAGGAAGCCGGCGCCACGAAGGCCGCCGTCGAACACGCCATCGACGAGCTGCGCGGCGGTGCGCGGGTGAACGATCCGAACGCCGAGGACAAGCGCCAGGCGCTGGACAAGTACACGTTGGATCTGACCGCACGCGCCGAATCCGGCAAGCTCGATCCGGTAATCGGGCGGGACGAAGAGATTCGCCGCGTCATACAGATTTTGCAACGGCGCACCAAGAACAATCCGGTCCTGATCGGCGAGCCCGGCGTGGGCAAGACGGCGATCGTCGAAGGCCTGGCGCAGCGCATTCTCAACGGCGAGGTGCCGGAGGGACTCAAGGACAAACGCCTGCTTGCGCTCGACATGGCGGCACTGCTTGCAGGTGCCAAATTCCGCGGCGAGTTCGAGGAACGGTTGAAGGCCGTGCTCGCGGAAGTCGGCAAGGAAGAAGGGCGCATCATCCTCTTTATCGACGAGCTGCACACCATGGTCGGCGCGGGCAAGGCCGAGGGCGCGATGGACGCCGGCAACATGCTCAAGCCCGCCTTGGCGCGCGGCGAGCTGCATTGCATCGGCGCCACCACGCTCGACGAGTACCGCAAGTACATCGAGAAGGACGCCGCGCTGGAACGCCGTTTCCAGAGGGTCCTGGTCGACGAACCGACGCTCGAGGACACCATTGCGATCCTGCGCGGGCTCAAGGAGCGCTACGAGGTGCACCACGGCATCGAGATCACCGATCCCGCCATCGTCGCGGCGGCATCGCTGTCGCAGCGCTACATCACCGACCGCCAGTTGCCCGACAAGGCCATCGACTTGGTGGACGAGGCGGCAAGCCGCATCCGCATGGAGATCGATTCCAAGCCCGAAGAGCTGGACCGGCTCGAGCGGCGGCTGATTCAGCTCAAAATCGAGCGCGAGGCCTTGAAGAAGGAGAAGGACGCCGCCTCGAAGCGGCGGCTGGATACCCTCGAGGAAGAAATCGATGCGTTGTCGCGTGAGTATGCCGACCTCGAGGAAATCCTCAAGGCGGAAAAGGCCGCGTTGCAGGGTACGGCGCAGATCAAGGAAGAGCTCGAGCGCGCGCGCATCGAGCTGGACACGGCGCGGCGCGCGGGCGATCTCAGCCGCATGTCCGAGATCCAGTACGGACGCATCCCGCAACTGGAAAAGCAGTTGAGCGAGGCTCAGGCCCGTGAGGATGCTGCCGAGAGCGAGGCGCCGCGCCTGCTGCGCAACAAGGTCACGGACGAGGAAATCGCAGAGGTGGTCTCGCGCTGGACGGGCATCCCCGTCTCCAAGATGCTGGAAGGCGAAAAGGCCAAGCTGTTGCGCATGGAGGAAGCGTTGCACAAGCGTGTGATCGGCCAGGACGAGGCGATCAGCGCCGTGGCCAACGCGGTGCGCCGTTCGCGTGCGGGCCTCGCCGATCCGAAGCGGCCCAACGGGTCGTTCCTATTCCTGGGACCCACGGGCGTGGGCAAGACCGAGCTGTGCAAAGCGCTCGCGGACTTCCTGTTCGACACGGAAGAGGCGATGGTGCGCATCGACATGAGCGAGTTCATGGAGAAGCATTCCGTGGCCCGCCTCATCGGCGCACCGCCCGGCTATGTCGGTTACGAAGAAGGCGGCTACCTGACCGAGGCCGTGCGCCGCCGTCCGTATGCAGTAATTCTGCTCGACGAAGTGGAGAAGGCGCACCCCGATGTCTTCAATGTATTGCTGCAGGTGCTCGACGACGGACGCCTGACCGACGGCCAGGGACGCACGGTGGACTTTCGCAACGCCGTGGTGGTGATGACCTCGAACCTGGGCTCCGACGTCATCCAGCGCATGGCGGGCGAGGAAAACTATACGGCGATGCGCGATGCGGTCATGGAAATCGTGCGCGGCCAGTTCCGCCCCGAGTTCATCAACCGCGTTGACGAGGTGGTGGTGTTCCATCCGCTGGATCGCGAGCAGTTACGGGCAATCACCGGTATCCAGGTGGACTATCTGCGCCGTCGCCTGGCGGCGCGCGAAATGATGCTCGAACTGGACGATGCGGTGCTCGACAAGCTGGGCGAGGCCGGATTCGATCCGGTCTATGGCGCGCGCCCGCTGAAGCGCGCGATCCAGCAGCAACTGGAGAACCCGCTCGCCGAAGCCATACTCGACGGCCGTTTCGGAGCAGGGGATACGATCCACGTATCGTTGGGTGCTGACGGTTTCGAGTTCGTGGCCGAGACGTCCAAGGCGCAGTCGGCGTAACGACGAGCGGGCCGGCTTCTTTTCGAAAATCTCGCAACGACGCAACGGGATCAAATACCCTTTGTAGGAGCGGCGGTCCACGCCGCGATTCGTTTTTCGATCAAACTTTCGCAGAGACGCCAAGACGCAAAGTTGCGCTAAATTTTCGGGTGGTGGCTTGGCGGCCTCTGTGTCTCTGTGAGAGTTTTACAAAGGATCATCATACGCATGGCATCGCCGGGCCACCGGGCCACAGGGGATTTGCTCATCAGGATGAAGGCAGTCGCGTTGAGTCATATCCCTTTAGTAAAGGTGGGTTATCATTGCGTCTTCAGGCGCGCATGAAACCGGCTGATGCATTACCTCGATCTGGGCATTCTTCTACTGGTCGGTGTGGCCGCGGGCGGTTTGGGTGCGCTGACGGGCATGGGAGGCGGCGTCGTCATCGTTCCCGTGCTTACCCTGGGCTTCGGTCTCCCGGCGCAACTGGCCGTCGGTGCCAGCATTTTCGGCGTCGTCGCGACTTCGATCGGTGCGGCCCGGCGAGTCATGGCATCCGGGTTGACCAATATCCGGGTAGGCCTCCTTCTGCAGGTGGCCGCTTCCGGGGGGGCGCTTATCGGGGTTGCCATTGCGCATCAGGTCTCCAGTCACGTTCTTATTCTCGTTTTCGGCATCATACTCTTACCGACCGTGCTGCTCTCGCACCAAGCCTCCCGCGTGCATTCCACACCCGTGTCGACCAGCAGTCGTATTGCACACTGGTTCGGGCTCGGCGATGCGTACCATGAAGCGGATGGCAGTGAATGCACCTACGGCGTGACCGGAGTCGGTCGGGGATTCTTCATGATGATCGGAGCCGGCTTGCTTTCGGCGCTGCTGGGTATCGGCTCGGGCGTATTCAAGGTCCTGGCTATGGATCGTTTCATGAAGTTGCCGTTTAGAGTCTCGACTGCGACCTCGAACTTCATGATCGGTATCACTGCCGCGACCGGCGCTGGATATTACTTGAGTCATGGTGATACACCGCCGCTGATTGTAGCGCCTGTTGTGCTGGGTATATTTGCCGGCTCTGCCCTCGGGGCTCGCCTGCTTCCGCGGGTACGCGTGGAAGGCTTGCGCCGCCTGTTCACTCTGGTTCTGGCTGCGGTGGCCGTGGAGATGATTCTTCGTGGCGTGGGGGTGGCATGACAGCGAATGCAACCGAAGGCGGACGATTGACGCGGGCCGTCATCATGGCCACCATTATGTTGGCTTCGGCACTCTTCGTGCTGGGGTTGATTCTGTTCGTGGTGCGGGGCGGGGGTGTTCAGTCACTTAAGTCCGACACGCTTGGGAGGTTGGTTGAGCACGCCATACATGAGATCACAAGCATGCAGCCAGGCGGTTTCATCGAGGCTGGCTTGTTGGTGCTGCTGGTGGCGCCGTTCCTCCGTTTGATTGCCGGCGTAGCGCAGAGCGCACGCGGCCGCGACTGGCGCTTCGTGATCGTGGGGATTGTAGTTGCGGGATTGCTCTTGACGGGGATTTTATTAGGTACCGGCGGATGATCGACTGACGCCGTGTGAGGGACGTATCAACGCCCGCGAAAAACGATGCGTCCCTTGGTCAGGTCGTAAGGCGTCAATTCCACCGTGACATTGTCGCCGGTCAGGATGCGAATGTAGTTCTTGCGCATGCGGCCGGATATATGGGCGGTGACAACGTGCCCGTTTTCCAGTTCGACCCGGAACATCGTGTTGGGCAGGGTCTCGATGACCTTGCCTTCCATCTGTATGCTGTCTTCCTTCGCCATGTAGCGTTTGGAAACCCTGTAAAACAATCGGCCTATTTTGCCGAAATTGGAGCAATAAGGCAAACGCGGGTAATCTCGATTATGATCGGGGCAAGAATAATGTAATCAGGAAATCCATCTAATGCTGAAAGTAAAGCCCTGGTGAGGCAGGGCTCGTTGCTGGGCCTCTGTTGTCTGTTTTTCATGTCCGGAGTGGCGCATGGCGCATCCAGTCTCGAATTCAAGGCGGTGGTATGGGATGCCGCCATATCGGGCAGTGCTTACGATACAAGGATTCAGATCAATGGAACCTCGGGCTCCATTGATTTTCGCAACGACCTTGCTCTGGCACGGAATCTGAACCCGGGTTTCCAGTTGACTTGGCGTCATGACAACATTTTTCTGCCGGACCTGGAGTTTGGATACACCCATATCAACAGTAACGGCGAGACAGTGTTGCGTGCGAATATCACCTGGGGCGGTGTTACCTATGCTGCGAATGGAAAAGTCTATAGCCAGGTCATGCTCAAAACCGGACATGCACTCGCATTCTGGAGTCCGATCGATAATCGCCTGGTGAATGTCCGGGTCGGTGTAGAGGCCCGCTGGCTGAACCTTAACATCCCGGTCTCGGGCAAGGCCGAACAGACCACGCCGATTCAGAAGTTTTTCGAGACGCATACGTCGAGCGGAAACGTGGCGTGGTTACCCATGGCGCACTTCGGTGTGATTCTGCATGCGACCCGCGGGTTGGATTTCTTGTTCCGGGGGGCCTATATTCAGTACGCCAAAAGTTACTTTTTTGATTTGCGTACCGGGCTTGCCTATCGCTTCGGTTCCGGTCTGCAGCTGAGTGCGGGCTGGCGGCGCCTGCGGTTGAAGTTCAACGACAGCCGCTTCACCGTCAACGGCAATATGGTATTCAAGGGGGCCTATGCCGGTATCGGCTACCGGTTCTGAAAAGGCCAGGGCACCGTAGCATCAAGGGCTGATTGCAGGGCTCCGGAAAACTCAGCTCTTGAGATCAGTTCGGCGCCCAGGTTGATGAGATGCCGCGATGGCACCTGGCAGTCGATCAAGGCTGTTGCACTTGCCTTGCCGCTTTCGCACAGGGCGTGTAAAGCGAGCTTGGACGCGTCGCTATCCCGGCTGAACATGGATTCGCCGAAGAAGACGGCACCCAGTGCCAGGCCATAGAGCCCGCCGACGAGACGGCTTTCCCGCCAGACCTCGACCGAGTGGGCGATACCCAATCGATACAGCCGCAGGTAGGCATCAATCATCTCGGGCGTAATCCAGGTGCCTTGCGAATTTCCACGCGGTTCTGCACAGGCATGAATGACACTGGAAAAATCGTTGTCGAATCGCAGGGCGTAATCACCTTGTCGGATGCGCTTGCGCAAAGTTCGCCCGACGTGCAAACGTGCCGGGCGCAGGATCAGGCGCGGCTCCGGCGTCCACCACAAGATCGGTTGGCCGGTTTCATACCACGGAAAGATGCCGCGCCGGTAGGCGGCGATCAGGCGTTCGGGGGCAAGGTCTCCGCCGATGGCAATCAAACCGTTGGGCTCGTCGAGGGCTGCCGTGTCAGGCGGGAATTCGCAAGAATCCCCTGGCTTCAGCACCGCAGGCTGCCGGATGTTCACGGATCGCTTTTACGGAACGGCAGATAAGTCGTCGCGGCTTCGGCGTAAGCATCAACCGCATGCCGTTCGCGTTCCAGGAATTTTGCCACAGCCTGCCGGAAGTCGGCATCGCGAAGCCAATGGGCGGAGTAATGCAGGTGAGGTTCGAAGCCCCGCAGCAGCTTGTGCTCGCCCTGGACGCCGGGATGAAATCGGGCGTAGCCCTGGTGTATGGCGTGCTCAATGCCCTGGTAGTAACACACTTCGAAGTGGAGGCAGTCGATCCATTCGAAGGCGCCCCAGTAACGTCCGTAGAGGCTATTGTCGCCGCTCAGGAAAATCGCCCCGGCGACCACTTCCGCGCCACGGCTGGCCAGACAGACCGAGAAGGTGTCGCCGAGTTCACGCGCAATGATTTCGAAAAAGCCCGGAGTCAGGTACGGACGCATGCCGTGTGCATAATAATTTGCGGCATAGAGTTCGTAGACGGTACGCAATTGCCGCGCGTCGAGCTGGTCGCCTTCATACCAGGTGCAGTGAATTCCGGCTTCGGTGACCCTGCGCCGTTCGCGGCGAATCGATTTACGGCGCGATGAACTGAGTGTGCCCAACCATTCCTGAAAATCGCCGACGCCTGGGTTGCGCCACTCGAAATGACAGCCCGTGCGTATCAAACAATCGTCCCGCTCCAGTAACGGGATCTGTTCTTCGGCGACAAAAAGCCAGTGCAATGAGGAAAGCTGGTCGGCCACGACCTGTTCGCGGGCATAGGCGATTAATGCTTCTGCCGCTGAGGTGCCGGACCGGGGTTCAGTGAGGATACGCGGCCCCGACACGGGCGTGAAGGGGATGGCGGCAACCAGTTTGGGGTAATAGTTGCGCCCCGAGGCGGCATAGGCCTCCGCCCAGTCCCAATCGAAGACGAATTCGCCATTGGAATGGTGCTTCTCGAATAGTGGCACCGCGCCGGCCAGCGTGCCGTCGTCGTGGCTGATCGTCAGGATGCGTGGTATCCACCCCGTTTCAGGGCCGATCGATCCGCTTTTTTCCAGCGCTGCCAGGTAAGCATGGCGCAGGAAGGGCTGCTCGCTGCCGATCAACGCGTCCCAGTCAGCCCGCGGGATCCCGGTGATCGAGGCGTGTTGTTTGACCGGCAGCAAAGGGCGTCCGGCTCAGCTCCCGTGGCTGAGCGATTTCAACCCAGACAAGCCACGAGGGATCGCGAGCGATGGTGGAGTTCGCAGCAAGCCGTGCGCCACTCTGGAGCGAAGTTCGTAGCTGTAGCCACGAACTGAGTGAAGAGTCGGCACGGCGCAGTGAGAGGCCGCCGGCGCCGCGATAGACCGGTGCGAGCCAAGGGCTGTAATGCCGGATGTGTCGTTGGTGCTGTATGCGTTTGCCATGGTTTCAATACCTCACCAATCAGCGCTGGCCGCCCTCCTGGCTTGTCTGGGTCAGATACCGTTCGGCATCGAGAGCGGCCATGCAGCCGCTGCCCGCGGAAGTAACCGCCTGGCGGTACACATGGTCCATGACGTCGCCGGCGGCGAACACGCCAGGCACGCTCGTGGCGGTGGCGTCGCCATGGCGACCGCTACGCACCACGATGTAGCCGTTCTGCATGTCCAACTGGTCCGCGAAGATGTCTGTGTTGGGCGTGTGGCCGATGGCGATGAAAGCTCCGGTGACCTCGACCTTTTCGTCGGCGGTTTCGCCGTTCGAGCCCTTCAGATGGAGGCCGGTGACGCCGTTGCCGTCGCCCAGCACTTCCTCGACGGTGCGGTTCCAGAGGATTCTGATTTTGCCTTCGCGTTCCCGCTCGAACAAACGATCCTGCATGATTTTCTCCGCGCGCAGCTCGTCGCGCCGGTGGATCAGCGTTACCTGCTTGGCGATATTCGCCAGATACAGGGCTTCTTCCACCGCGGTGTTGCCGCCGCCCACCACGGCAATGTCCTGGTCGCGGAAAAAGAAACCGTCGCAGGTCGCGCACGCGGAAACGCCTTTGCCCTTATAGGCTTCCTCGGAGTCGAGGCCCAGGTACTGGGCATCGGCGCCGGTCGCGATGATCAGTGCGTCGCAGGTATAGCTGCCGCTGTCACCCTCCAGGCGGAAGGGCTTTTCGCCGAGGTGTGCCTTGGCGATATGGTCGAACACCATCTCGGTCCCGAAGCGCTCGGCATGCTGCTGCATGCGCATCATCAGGTCCGGTCCCTGCAGGCCTTCGATGTCGCCCGGCCAGTTGTCGACGTCGGTCGTGGTCATGAGCTGGCCACCCTGCGCGAGGCCGGTGATCAATACCGGGTTCAGGTTGGCACGGGCAGCATACACGGCCGCCGTATAGCCGGCGGGGCCGGAGCCGAGAATGATGAGTTTGTGGTGTTTGGAATCGGCCATGAGTCAGGTTCCTTGCAGCTAACCGAAATGGGATATCGAAGATATTTTAAAGGGTGGCGCAAGAGGCCGGACGGGCGGCATAACCAAACGCCCGTGAAGACGGGTGAGCCTGACCGTGGGCCCCAATGCGCTATCCGAGTTAAACTCAGTACAGTCTCCCAGCATATTGTCCTTAACGGATGGCGAAGTCCCGCGAACCCGAACCCCGTACCGAAGGTCTGATTCTCGAACGCCTCACGCCGGCTGCGCGCGAAGCGGGTTTCTGGCTGACCGGCGCGCTGGCCGTCGTGCTGGCCGTGGCGCTGGCCAGTTTCAATGCATCCGATCCCAGCTTCACCGTGAGCACGAGCGCCACCCACGTGCACAACCTGATCGGCCCGGCGGGTGCCTGGGTGAGTGATTTACTACTCTTTCTTCTGGGGGCCAGCGCATACGCCTTCCCGTTACTGGTGGGCTATTGCGGTTGGTTGCTGTTCCGGGGGGTGGTCAAGCGCAGCCGCTGGGTCCGGGCGGCCCGGTTCGCTGCCCTGGCCATGGGTCTGGTTGCGTTGTCCAGCTTGCTGGCGCTGGTCGCCGTCCCGGGGCCGGATTGGCTGCCCGGTGGCGCTGGCGGCGTGATCGGCAAGGCGATCGGCACCCCGATGGTCGGGGTGTTGGGCGATGCCGGCACGGCGCTGGTTCTTCTCGCCATTCTGGTGGCTACTATCACGGTGGCGACGGGATTGTCCTGGCTGGGCCTGATGGACCGGGTGGGCGCCGTGACCTTGCGGACCTGGGAGTGGCTGCAAGCCCGTTACGCCCGCTGGAGCGAACGCAAGGAAGCCAAGACCGCGCGAGCTGAACGTGCCGAAAAAGTCCAGCGGGAGCGAGTGCGCCGCGAGAAGCGGCCTCAACCCAAGATCGAGCCTACGGTCAAGATCGTGCCGCCCAGCCCGCGCGCCGAGCGCGAGCGCCAGAAGCCGCTGTTCACGCCCAAGCCGGTGGCCGGCGGCCTGCCCTCGCTGGAATTGCTGGATCCGCCGCCCGAACACGCCGAGGGTTACAGCAAGGAAGCCCTTACCGCCATGTCGCGGCTGGTGGAAATCAAGCTGCGTGACTTCGGCGTGGATGTCGAGGTGGTTGCGGTACACGCCGGGCCGGTGATCACACGCTTCGAGTTGCAGCCGGCCGCGGGCGTCAAGGTCAGCCAGATCAGTCAGCTGTCCAAGGACCTGGCGCGCGCATTGTCTGCGGTGAGCGTGCGTGTGGTCGAAATCATTCCCGGCAAGACCGTGGTCGGGCTTGAGGTGCCGAACGAGTCCCGCGAACTGGTGACGTTCGGGGAAATCCTGCGTTCCGATGCCTATGAGCGTTCCGCATCGAAGTTGACGCTAGCACTTGGCCGCGACATATCCGGTCAGGCGGTGATTACCGACCTGGGCCGCATGCCGCACCTGTTGATTGCAGGCACCACCGGTTCGGGCAAGTCCGTGGCGATCAACGCCATGATTCTGAGCCTTCTTTACAAGGCTTCACCCGACGATGTGCGCCTGATTCTCATCGATCCCAAGATGCTGGAATTGTCGATCTACGATGGCATCCCGCACCTGCTAACCCCGGTGGTGACCGACATGAGCGACGCCGGCGTGGCCCTCAAATGGTGCGTGGCGGAGATGGACCGCCGCTACCGGCGGCTGGCGGCCGCCGGGGTCCGCAATTTGGCGAGCTACAACCGCAAGCTGCGTGACCTGGAGAAGAAAGGCGAGAGCATTCCGGATCCGCTGGGCGAGCCCGACGAAAACGGTGAGATACCCAAGCTCGAACCGCTTTACAGCATCGTGGTCGTGATCGACGAACTGGCCGACCTGATGCTGGTCACCGGCAAGAAGGTCGAGGAACTGATCGCCCGCCTGGCGCAAAAGGCCCGCGCTTCGGGTATCCACCTGCTGGTCGCGACCCAGCGCCCGTCGGTGGACGTGATCACGGGCCTGATCAAGGCCAACATCCCGGCGCGCATCGCCTTCCAGGTTTCGGCCCGCGTCGACTCCCGCACGATCATCGACCAGATGGGTGCGGAGAGCCTGCTCGGCAACGGTGACATGCTGTTTCTTCCGCCTGGCACCTCGCTGGTGCAGCGCGTGCACGGCGCCTTCGTCAGCGATGCGGAGGTGCACCGCGTGACCGCCTGGCTCAAGGAGTCGGGCGAACCCGCCTATCTCGATGATGTGCTCGAACCGGTCGAGGATAGCCGCAGTGCCGGAGGGGCTGCCGCGGGAACTGGCAGCGACGAAGACGATCCACTCTATGACGAGGCCGTGCGCATCGTGACCGAGACCCGGCGGGCGTCGATTTCCGCCGTGCAACGGCGCCTGCGCATCGGTTACAACCGGGCCGCGCGCCTGGTCGAGCAGATGGAGCGGGTCGGCATCGTCGGTCCGCTGCAGCCGAACGGCAGCCGCGAAGTCCTGGCCGCGCCACCACCCGAATAGGAGAAGCAATGTTTCGCACTCTGACCTTTGCCACCGCGACGGCGTGTCTTCTCGTCCTGGGCGCCCATGCCCGGGCCGGCGTTCCCGAACCCGCCCAACGGCTGGATCATCTGTTCAGCCGGACCCATACCCTGAAAGCGCATTTTTCCGAATCCGTGAAGAACGCCAACGCCGCTACGGTCAAGCAGTCCTCGGGCACGCTGGCGATTGCCAAACCGGGTCGTTTCCGCTGGGATTACACCAAGCCCTACCGTCAGTTGATCGTGGCCGACGGCAACAAGCTATGGCTCTACGATCCGGGCCTCCAGCAGGTGACCGTACGCGACGAAAGTCATGCCCTTGCCGCCGGGCCTGCGGCTTTGCTGGCAGGCACGGGCAAGGTTGAGGACCAGTTCATCGTCAGCGACGCGGGCAAGCACGACGGCCTGAGCTGGATCCGGCTGGTGCCGCGCAATGCCCAAAGCGACTACAGCGCGATGCAGGTCGGACTGGACCAGCACGGTCAGTTGAGTCAGTTGGTGCTGGAATCGAAGCTGAACCAGACCACCCGCATCATCTTCACGGAGGTCGAGCGCAACGTGAAGCTGGCCGATGGCCTGTTCAAGTTTTCGCCTCCCAAGGGCGCGGATGTCGTGCACCAAGGGAGCGGCTCGGGCGGCTGAAGCGGGCGTCGGCACGAGGAGGTGAGCCGTGCATCCAAAACTATCCGGAAGTCTCCGGGAGATTCCCGGTGTAGGCAAATCCATCGAGCGCGACCTCAACGAGCTTGGCTTCGACCGCGTGGAGCAACTGAAAGGCCGGAAGCCGGAAGCGCTTTACGAGCGCATGATGGCGCAACAAGGCGGACACATCGATCGTTGCATGCTTTACGTCCTTCGCTGCGCGGTCTATTACGCCGAGGGAGGTCGCGAGCCCAAGCGCCTGCTGTGGTGGAACTGGAAAGACGAATCTTCACCACAGAGGATACGGAGGGGAAGAGATTGAAAGGAGCCTCGGGAAATGCCGCGATTCCCCCGGTGCTCCGGAGACGGGTGTGTTTGCCCGGTGAGCTCTGTGTTCTCTGTGGTTGATCTTCCCAAACGAATAATGGTGGCGCTTCATGGCGGATAGCCAACCGCTGGCCGAACGCATGCGGCCGCGCACACTCGACGAGGTCGTCGGGCAGGCAGCGCTTGTCGGTCCGGGTGGCAGCCTGGCACGACCGCTGGCGGGCGGACTCTTGCCATCGCTGATTCTCTGGGGACCGCCGGGCAGCGGCAAGACGACGCTCGCCCGCCTGTTGGCCTCGGCGCATCAAGCGCGCTTCTTTCCCCTGTCTGCGGTGACCGCCGGCGTCAAGGACGTCAAGGCAATTATCGAGACGGCCGAGCAATTGCGGGCCGAAGGCCAGACCGTCGTCCTGTTCCTCGACGAGATCCACCGTTTCAACAAGGCGCAGCAGGATGCGTTGCTGCCGCATGTCGAACAGGGCACCGTCATCCTGATCGGGGCCACCACGGAAAATCCCTCGTTCGAAGTCCGGGGCGCGCTGCTCTCGCGTTGCCAGGTAGTGCGCCTTGCCGCGCTCGACGAAGCCGCGCTGGAGACCATTCTGCTGCGGGCTCAGACGGATAGTGAACGGGGACTCGGGCTGGCGGAAGACGCTTTGCCCGCCGCCTGGCGCACGGATATCGTCGCGGCCGCGGGTGGCGATGCCCGGCGCGCATTGAACCTGCTCGAATCGGTCGCGGCGGCGCACCGTTCCCAACCGCTCGACGATGGCGGCTTCCATGAATTGCTGGGCGAGCGTCTGGCGCATTTTGACAAGGGCGGCGATCTCTTCTACGACCAGATATCGGCGCTGCATAAGGCCGTGCGCGGTTCGTCGCCGGATGCGGCCCTGTACTGGCTGGCCCGCATGATCGAGGGCGGCGTCGATCCTCTCTACATAGCACGGCGCGTGGTGCGCATGGCGAGCGAGGACATCGGCCTCGCCGACCCGCGCGCCCTCACGATCGCCCTGGAAGCCTGGAATGCCTACGAGCGCCTGGGCAGCCCCGAGGGTGAACTGATGATCGCCCAGGCCGTGGTCTACATGGCCGTTGCCGCCAAGAGCAACGCGGTGTACAAGGCTTTCGGCGCAGCACGGCGCGATGCCCGCCAGTACGGCTCTGCGGAGGTGCCCTTGCATCTGCGCAATGCCCCCACGTCCTTGATGAAAAAAATGGGACACGGCGCGGAGTACCGCTATGCCCATGACGAAACGGAAGGCTATGCGGCGGACGAACGCTATTTTCCCGAGGGCATGCCCGAGCGCCACTATTACCACCCTGTCGATCGCGGACTGGAGCAGAAGATTGCCGAGCGCCTGCGCCACTTCGCGGAACTCGACGCCAAAGCAAGACGCAAAACCAAGGTCAGTGGCAAGGATAAATAGGCTATCTCTCGCCAAGGCGCAAAGACGGCAAAGGGAAAAATATGCCCCTTTATCCCCGGCTGAAGAGAAAATGACCATACTTCGCAGGAGCGGCGGTCCCCGCCGCGATTGCCTTTTGACTGGGTTCCGGATTGCTTCACGTCTGGTATGACCCATTAATGAGGGGCTTCGCCCGGCCATTTATTAATCCCCCTCCAGCTCCCCCTTCCTCGCTTCGCGAGCAAAGGGGAGAGTAATCCTTTAACCCTTTGTGGGCTCTGCTCCTTTGCGAGATTTCTCTTTCCGTTGCGCCGTTGCGCCGTTGCGAGAGTCCTTGTCTTTTCCCATTGGTAAGAATTGGGGCCCTGATCCGGGCGCCAGCGGTTAAAATATGCGCCAATTCGACACAGCGGTGCCGCATGCCAAGCGCCGTGACAACGGACTGATCATGATTTGGGTGGCTGTGGCCGTGGGCGGTGGATTGGGCGCGCTGCTGCGTTTCGGCATTTCGCGCTGGGCGGCCGCTGCGATCGGCACCGGTTTTCCCTGGGGGACGCTGTTCGTCAACGCCCTGGGGGCTTTTCTCATCGGGTTCCTGTTCGCGTGGTTCTCCCAGCGGCTGCTGGGCATCAGCCCCGCGGCGCGCGCGCTGGTGCTGACCGGCGTGCTGGGTGCCTTGACTACGTTTTCCACTTTTTCGCTGGAAACGCTCGAATTGCTGCAAAGCGGCGAACTGGTTCGCGCCGGCCTCAATGTGGCCGCGAACCTGGCCTTGTCGCTGTTGCTCGTCTGGATCGGCTATGTGTTGGGGGCACGTCTATGAATTTTCGCAGTGTGCGTATGGTGCGGGTCTTTCTGTCCCAGCGGGATCAGAAAGTCGAGGAGTTGCTCAACGATCTCCACGACCGCTGGAAGATACATGGCGTCACGGTCTACCAAGGCGTGGCCGGCTTCGGCGGCTCGCGCAAGATCCGCACGGCCCGCATTCTCGACGTCTCCTACGATCTGCCGGTGACCGTCGAGTTCTACGACAGCCCCGAACGTATCGATCAGGTGCTGTCCGAACTCGAGGGCATCAAGCCGGGGCATGTGGTGAGCTGGCTGGCCGACATGTGGATGGGGGAGACGCCGTGATCGATCCGCGTCTGCTGCGCAGCGAACTCGACAGCGTGTGCGCCAACCTGGCGCGCCGGGGGTTCGAATTCGAGCGCGAGCGTTTCCAGGCGCTCGAAAATGAGCGCAAACGCGTGCAGACCGAGCTCGAAAACCTGCGCGCCGAACGCAACCGGGTCGCGAAGGAAATCGGGCGCGTGAAGGCGCAAAAGGGCGATGCCGGGGAATTGCTCGCCGAGGGGGCGAAACTGGGCGCGCGTGAGGGCGTGCTCAAGGAAGAGTTCGCGACGCTGGAAGCGGATCTCAACGGTTTGCTACTCGCGGTCCCCAATCTTTTGCATGAGTCGGTGCCGCACGGGGCCGACGAATCCGACAACGTGGAAGTCACCCGCGTCGGCACGCCGCCCGAATTCGATTTCAAGCCGCGCGATCATGTGGAGCTGGGCGAACTGCTCGGCGAAATGGACTACGGCGCAGCGGCCAAGCTGACCGGCAGCCGTTTCGTGGTGCTCGGCGGCAACCTCGCGCGATTGCACCGGGCGCTGGCGCAGTTCATGCTCGACCTGCACCGCGAACGGCATGGCTATCGCGAGTTCTACGTGCCGTATATCGTTAACGAGGCGAGTTTGCTTGGCACCGGGCAGTTGCCCAAGTTCGCCGACGACCTGTTCCACCTGGACGGGGACCGCAACTGGTTCCTGACCTCAACCGGCGAAGTGCCGCTCACCAATCTGGTGCGCGACGAGATCCTCGATCCCGACAGTCTCCCGATGAAGATGATGGCGCACACGCCCTGTTTCCGCTCCGAGGCGGGCAGTCACGGCAAGGATACGCGGGGCATGATCCGCCAGCATCAGTTCGACAAGGTCGAGATGGTGCAACTGGTGCATCCGGACCACTCCTGGGAAGCCCTGGAAGAACTGCGCGGGCACGCCGAGGCCGTGCTCCAGGCGCTGGGTTTGGCGTATCGGGTCGTTACCTTGTGCTCGGGCGATACCGGGTTCTCCGCCACCAAGACCTACGACCTGGAAGTCTGGTTGCCGGGGCAGAACGCCTACCGGGAAATTTCCTCGTGCAGCAACTTCGGCGATTTCCAGGCGCGCCGGCTGCGGGCCCGATTCCGCGATCCGGACACCGGCAAGCCCCGCCTGGCGCATACCCTGAATGGTTCCGGGCTGGCCGTGGGACGCACCCTGGTCGCGGTACTCGAAAACGGGCAGCAAGCCGACGGCAGCGTCGTCCTGCCCGAAGCACTGCGCCCCTACCTCGGTGGCCTGGAACGTCTCCAGCCCGCAGGGGAAACCTGAGCATGGCGGCCCGGCATATCTACAAGGTGATTTTCCAGAGCCGCGACCAGCTCTACGAGATCTATGCGCACAAGCTCAGCCAGAGCGCGCTGTTCGGATTTATCGAAATCGAGGAGTTGAGCTTCGGCGAGCGCTCCAAGGTCGTCGTCGATCCGGGTGCGGAAAAACTGGCCGCCGAATTCGAGTCCGTCAAACGCACCTATATTCCCTTGCATGCTGTCGTGAGAATCGACGAAGTCAGCCGCGAAGGCACCGGCAAGGTCACCACCGTGAAAGGCGAGGGTGCGACGGTTTTGCCTATGTACACGCCCCCGAACAAGGGCGGTCAAGGATGAGGTTCGCGCTCGCTGCCAGCGGCAGTCGCGGCAACGCCACGATCATCCAGGCTGGAAACACGACGATCATGGTCGATTGCGGTCTGACTTTGAAGGACTGTGAATACCGACTCCAGCGGCTCGGGTTGGTCTTCGAGGACATCGATGCCTTGCTCATTACGCACGAGCACTCGGACCATATTGCCGGGGCGGCGCGTCTGGCCGGACGCTGTGGTTTCCTGCCCTGGGCCAGCGCCGGCACGCGCGATGCGGGCCGGCGGAAACGTTTGCCTGATGCCACGCAGGTCTTCGACAGCCATGCCGCCTTTGCCATCGGGGATATCGAGGTCACGCCGGTCATCGTTCCCCATGATGCGGCCGAACCGACCCAGTTCGTGTTCAGCGATGGGGACAAGCGGATCGCCGTCGTGACCGACCTCGGCCATTCCACCCCTTACCTTGAGCAAATTCTCGGAGGTGTGAACGGGCTCGTTCTCGAAAGCAATCATGACGAACACATGCTGGCCTCCGGGCCCTATCCGGCGCGGCTCAAGCGGCGCGTCGCCGGGGAGTACGGGCATCTGAGCAATGAACAGGCGGCCGGATTACTCTCCCGCATCGATACATCGCGCCTGCAGCGTTTGGCATTGGCGCATCTTTCGGAGCAGAACAACACGCCGCAGCTTGCCCGCGAGGGCGCAGTGCAGGCGCTGGGTTGCGAGCCGGACTGGGTAGCCATTGCGGCGCAGGATACGGGACTGGAATGGCAGACTTTATGAACAGCGGGAGAGCCACATGGCGGTGATTTTCGGTCGCGAAGCCTATGCCCCTTTCCGGCGCGAACGCCTGGCGACTGCGTTGGCGGACATCGCGCCCGAGCTGAAGATTGCCGGGGCCGTGTTCGTCTTTCTGACCGAACGCGAATTGCCTGCCGACGATGCCGCGCAGGCGAGGCTCCGCGCGGTGCTCCTGGAAGGCGAGCCGGCAGGCCCGGATATCGCAGCCAATGTATTTGCCCTCCCGCGTTTCGGCACCATCTCGCCATGGTCCAGCAAGGCGACCGAGATCCTCTGGCGCTGTGGGTACGAGGCCGTGGGACGCATAGAGTGTGGCATCGCCTTCCGCCTGGAAGGACCGTTGCCGCAGTTTGGCACGGATGAATGGCGCGCCGTGGAATCCGCGTTGACGGATCGCATGACGCATACGCTGGTGGCTTCGCTGGACGAGGCGGAGGCGCTATTTGCCCATCCGGCGCCTGTAGCATCGCGCACCATCCCGCTCGCCGAACAGGGCGAGCAGGCCTTGCTCGAAGCCGATAGCCGCCTGGGCCTCGCTTTGGGTGCCCCCGAGCGTGCTTATCTGATCAAAGCGTATTCGGAACTCGGCCGTGATCCCAGCGAGACCGAATTGATGATGTTCGCGCAGGTGAATTCCGAGCATTGCCGGCACAAGATTTTCCGCGCGCGGTGGACGCTGGACGGCACTGCGTTGGAGGCTTCTCCCTTCGATTGCATCCGCGCCAGCTACAAGGCCACTCCCGACGGCATCCTGAGTGCCTACAAGGACAATGCCGCCGTGCTGGCGGGGCCGCAGGGCAGGATGCTGCAGCGGGGTACTGCGACCGGCCGTTACGGGTATGCCCCGGTGAACCTGGATATCGCGATCAAGGTCGAGACGCATAACCATCCCACCGCGGTGGCCCCGTTCCCCGGAGCGGCCACGGGGTCGGGCGGCGAAATCCGCGACGAGGCGGCCACCGGGCGGGGCGGGGTCTCCAAGGCCGGCCTGAGCGGTTACGCGGTATCGAATCTGTGCTTTCCGGACGCGCCGCGCCCTTGGGAAGCGGGCGGACCCGCCGCGGCACCGGGCCTGGCCAGCGCCTTGCAGATCATGATCGAGGGGCCCATCGGTGCCGCGTCGTTCAACAACGAATTCGGCCGCCCGGCCCTGGCCGGCTTTTTCCGCAGCCTGTGCGTGCCCGATCCCGAAGAGGGCGAAGGGCGTTTCCGCGGGTATCACAAGCCGATCATGCTCGCGGGCGGCTATGGCACGGTACGGCGCGAACTGGTCGAGAAAAACCGCTTTCAGCCTGGCGCACGAATCGTGGTGCTCGGCGGCCCCGCCATGGAAATCGGCCTGGGCGGCGGCGCCGCTTCCTCGCGTGCCGGAGGGCAGGACGCGGAGCTGGACTTCGCTTCCGTGCAGCGCGGCAACCCCGAGATGCAGCGCCGGGCCCAGGAAGTCATCACCGCCTGCAACGTGCAGGGCGACAAGAGTCCCATCATCGCCATTCACGACGTCGGCGCCGGCGGTCTTTCGAACGCGGTGCCCGAATTGCTGGACGATGCCGGCCTGGGCGGGCATATCGATTTGGCTCGGGTGCCTTCTGCCGAACCCGGCATGAGCGCGATGGCGCTCTGGTGTAATGAGGCCCAGGAACGTTATGTCCTGGCTTTGGCCCCGGAAGACGAGCAGGCATTCGGCGAGCTGTGCGACCGCGAGCGTTGCCCGTGGGCGGTGATTGGCGAGGCCAGTGACGACGGCCATCTGTTGGTCGAGGACGGGCGCACCGGGGAAACGGTGGTCGACTTGCCGATGCGCGTGTTGCTCGGCGATTTGCCGCCGCTCGAACTATCGGGTACGACCCGCAAGCCGGCGGTTGCGGCCGTGAACGCGTCGCCGGATGTTCCGGTGGGCGAGGCGATAGAGCGTGTCCTGTCTCTGCCCGGCGTCGGCGACAAGGGTTTTCTCATTACCATCGGCGATCGCACGGTCGGCGGTTTCAGCGTACGCGACCCGTTGGTCGGCCCATGGCAGGTTGCGGTGTCCGATGTGGCCGTTACCACCGCCGATTATCACGGACAGGCGGGCGAGGCCATGGCACTCGGCGAACGCTTGCCGGTTGCCGTAATCGATGCACCGGCCTCGGCGCGGATGGCCGTGGGCGAAGCGGTGACGAATATCGCGGCGGCCGACATTGCCCGCTTGAACGATGTGCGGCTGTCGGCGAACTGGATGGCGGCGGCGGGTACGCCAGCCGATAACGCCGATCTGTACAACGCCGTGCGCGCGGTGGGCGCCGAGTTGTGCCCGGCGTTGGGCCTGGCCATTCCGGTCGGCAAAGACTCATTATCCATGCGTGTCGCCTGGCAGAACGAAGAGGAGAGCACCGAAGTTCGCTCGCCGCTTTCGTTGGCGGTGACCGCTTTCGCGCCCGTGCAGGATGCGGCCGCGACACTGACGCCCGAGCTGCAACGCGAAGCGGACACCGAATTGTGGTTGCTCGACCTGGGCAACGGGCGTAACCGTCTTGGCGGCAGTGCGCTGGCACAGGTCTACGGACGTACATCGGATTCGGTTCCGGACGTGGACGAGCCGGCCCG
>Ga0307440_1000036_pt1 | contig 49821 bp, 40 predicted proteins | sample SalMarWE160410MG_FD_202150 | JGI IMG/M metagenome (GOLD analysis project Ga0307440, IMG submission 202150) | Salt marsh sediment microbial communities from the Plum Island Ecosystem LTER, Massachusetts, United States - WE1604-10 | ecosystem: Environmental > Aquatic > Marine > Intertidal zone >...
AAAGGCCCAATCAAAGGTGATTGGGCCTTTTAAATTTGGCTCCCCAGCACGGACTCGAACCGCGGACCCGATGGTTAACAGCCATCTGCTCTGCCAACTGAGCTACTGGGGATTAAAAGCATTGCTTAAAAAATTATATCTCAATTCCCTTCCCAGCAAACCCGATGGTTAATCCCGCCGCCGGCGGGACGCTGCCAACTGAGCTACTGTGGATCAAAATAAACGTATTAAATAATAAAAACCAAATACCAAGTCAAGTAAAAACACAATATGGCTTGTCATAATATTTTCGATACCATCATAAAGGAAACCTGACGGAATGATCTATTATCAGTATATGGAAAGTCCCATAGGGAAATTTCTGGTGGCAGGAGATGGAAAAAAGTTGCATCACATCAACTTTACCGGAATCCCATTCCCATCGTCATTCCATGCCACCGGGTGATCGGCAGCAACGGCAAACTGACCGGATTCGGCGGCGGTCTTTCGATAAAACAGGCCTTGCTCGATCTGGAGCAGCAATATCGGTAATGTAAAAATTTCAGGAAGACCGAACCTAAAAATAGCGACATCTAAAAATTTTTCATTGCCGCTTTCAAGCGTTCGCGCGCCTCATTCGAATACCAGCTCTCGATGAAAACCGTCTCTTTCTGATCCTCACGGGCCTTGACCGCCTCCACGATTACTTCTACGCGGTTCTGTTTGATAATCTCATACCCGACCTTGGGAAGCCCGCCGATTGTATCGGCATGTTCGACGGCTGCGTTGACGACATTTTCGACGGGCAATATTTTATCTACGATGCCCATTTCAAATGCCTTTTCCGCCGGGTAGAATTCGCCGCTTTCCATCATCTCCCGTGCTCGCCGAATCCCTGCCAGCGCATGAAGCAATCTGTCCGGGAAATAGGGTACCGGCAAGCCGAGTTTAACTTCGTTCAGCCCCATCAGTTTGTGCCCTTGGGCCATAAACCGATAGTCACAACACAGTGCCAGAATACAGCCAGCAGCAATGGCGTGACCGGTCATCGCCGCGACCGTGGGTTTGGGCAGGGTAAACAGATCCATGCAAATTCCATTGAACGAACGATAAAATCCCTTAAAATCCTCCCTGTTCATTTCAAACAGTTCCGGGATATCAAAACCGATGGAGAAAAATTTTTCATTGGAACTTGCCAGAACAAGACCCTTTACGGCCTCATCTTCTTTAACCCTTCTCAAAATCGCTTCAAGCTCATAAACAACCTTTGGATTCAATGCATTGGTAACACCGTGATTCAGCTTTACCAAAGTCACACAACCCTGTTGTTCGACTGAAACCATTTCCATTGCGCCCCTCCTCCAACCCTGTTCCGAATAGAACGATCAAGGTGTTATATTCACACTCAAGTGCGAAACCGGATTTTTATTATACCGTTCATATGTTTAAAAGTGTCAAGATGTTTTTCGATGCATGGGTCCGTTGATGGTTTTTACCCCATGGGCTTTCGCAATCGAATGCGCGCGCAAGCTTCCAAAAGCCCTTGGGTGCATGCCAAAAATCTGACACTTTGCGGAATTCCTCGCCAATTCTTCCACCGATATTTGTCAATAAGATTTGATCATATTCTGTTATTATTAGTATTTTTTCATACACTGCCTTGGCATATTTCCTGCATCATTTTCCTGCGATACGTCGGATTTATTCATCGACGGATTCGGTTTTTTCGCAACAAGGCATCATAATTGACAGAGAGGAACACGGTATGCTGGTATCCTGTTCGAACTGTACTAAAAAATTTGACATCCCGGACGAACGTCTTCCAATGGGTAAAAAAATCGCCTTCCCCTGCCCGGTTTGCAAGGGAACCATTCAGCTCGATCTCACTGAAAATCCGTTTCAGGATAACAGCCGGCGAACGGATAAAAAACCCATTGATCACCCAACCGGTGAAGCTTTGAAAAAAAAGATACTACGACATGTGAAAGATTTGCCTCCCATGCCGCAAACCGTCCTCAGGGCCCGCGAGATCATGGCGAATCCGAATTCGGACTTCAAGGAACTAGCCAATCTTTTTGAAACCGATCAAGCCGTTGCCGCAAAGATTCTGAGGATGGCCAATTCTCCATATTACGGATATAGCGGAAAAATCACCTCCATCCAGCGCGCCGCTGTCGTTCTCGGGCATAAAACCTTGGGAGAACTTATCACCATGAGAGGTACCGCCGGTTTGTTGGGCAACAAATTGGTGGGCTACGGGCTCGATTCAGGGGCGCTTTGGAAGCATTCCCTGGCAGTCGCATTTGGTTCCAGAATTATCGCCAACAAGACGACACCGGCATTATCGAACGATGCTTTCACGTCAGGTCTTATCCATGACGCCGGGAAACTCATTCTTGATTCGTATATCGATGAGCGATGGGAATTGTTTGAAAAATTCATGACCGATTCCGAACATACATTTTTAGACGCCGAAAAGAAAATCCTGGAACTCGACCACACGGAAGTCGCTTCTGAAGTTTGCAAAACCTGGAACATACCGGAGCCGTTAACTGTTGCCATACGGTACCATCACTACCCTTCCCAATCAAACAACAGCGAATTGGCATACATCGTCCATGTTGCAGATGCCATCGCAATGATGACCGGGCTTGGGATGGGCATAGACGGCACATTGTATCAGATGGATGATACGGCCATGGCATTTTTGAACCTTCAAGAAAAAGACGTCAACGACATCATGGGCAACGTTCTGGAGGCTGTCCAAAAGATATCCGAACAATAATCGCTTTGTAGAATTAAACCATAAACGGTCACGGACCCGATTTGCCCTGGTAAAAGGAATTGCGGATGGCAAAAATCAATGAACAGGATTTGTTGGACGAGATCCGATTCGACATCAAGAAAAAGGACTTGATCAAGGCGAAACTGGTTCTTTCCGCCCTTGGACATGTGGGGCGAAACGTTCAAAAACAAGCCTTGTTTGAAGTCAGTAGGACAGACGATGATTTTGCCATTCCGCTCCTTTCCGGCGTCATCGCCGAACATCCGGATGTGACCGGGTGTTTCCCTAAACTAAAAGAGACCCTGTTTTCCAAACTCATTGACAATCCGGATATCCTTCTGGATTTACTAACAAACACAAAAGAAACTTCGATCAGGATGTTTTTGGCGGACGCGTCAGGTGAAATTCGCCTTAAGCAGGCAGTCCCGGTCTTATTGAAAATTTTGACCGAAGAAAAGGATGTCAACATCATCGAATCGGCCATCAGCGCTTTGGGAATGATCGGAGATCCTTCCGCGGTAAACCTCGTCAGCGAATATCTTTATTCAAACCATCGGAAGATTGTTGTCGCCGCCATACAAACACTGGGTGTCATCGCGACGCCCGCAGCCATCCAGAAACTGGCCGGCAGACTTGGCAAAGATACCGCACTGGACAAAATGATCATCGACATTGTCGCCAAAACCCAGGTTCCGGAAGTTCTGGAGATGCTCAATCAAATGCTGAAATCGCAGACCCCCCAATTACGCGCTGCCGTCAAGAAAAAACTCGGTGGAATCGGTGTAATGAGCATTCGTATTCTGATCAAAAACCTGTTTCTCGATAATTCTGATTTGGTGATTCATTCTTTGAATGTGCTGGGCGACATCGGAGACCCCCAGGCGATTCCGGCCATCAGAAAACTGATACACCATCAACCTGAAAATCCGAACATCCGATTCGCGGTTTACGAAACCCTGGGGAGATTGCCGCTGGACAAAGGGGTGTACACGCTGGCCGCCGGTTTGGACGATCCCGTAGATAACGTGCGAAATGCAGCAGCCAAAGCCATTGACCGCCACTATAACGCCGCCCTTGCCGGCGGTATCCGAAATCTTATCCGCTCCGGCAATTCGGAAGCATTGAAAACCATAACCGCCATCATTGATTCCCAATGCGACACCATTTTTTTAGATCTTTTGGAAGAAGACTACTTTAAAGGTCCGGCCATCGAGTATATGATCGAGAAATCCCACCCCGATGTCCGATATTATTTTGCGAGAATCCTTGAAAAGGCAGGGCGCAATGATCTTGCCGGAAAAGTCATGCCCAAAAAGCCGGCTAAAAGAAAAGCAACACTGAAAGTGTATGCCGTGGACAACTCCAAGATGATTCTGAACATATACAGAACCGTGCTTTACAATTTGGGGTGCGAGTCTCGTCTGTTTGAATTTCCTGCCAAGGCGCTTGAATGGGTTCAAAAAGAAAAACCGGACGTGATCCTCACCGATTTGATTATGCCCGATATTAGCGGTATCGATTTTACCAAAGGGGTCCGGCGATGGTACAGCAGCAGTAAACTTCCCATCATCATGGTCACCACCCAAAACGAAACCCACGCCAATAAAACAGCCTATTCCGCCGGAATCAATGACATCATTCACAAACCCTTCACCGAAACCCAAATAGGAAAAGCCTTAGCCAAATTTGCAGGCAGGCAACCCCCTTTTTAGGGCTCGCGCAAAAATAACTTCACAGAATTGGCGCCCGGATTTGGGTCAGATTTGTTCGATCCGAAATCGCCAAACCACAGGAATAGCGGGCCTATTTCGAGGATTCGGCGGTTGAGGATCGGGCAAAGATGGCCTGAAGACGGGATGCGAAAATGTGAAGGTATTTTTGCGCGAGCCCTTAGCACCTATCCATTGACACAATATCCCAGTTCTTCTATAGTGAACGTATTTGAAATCGACAGGGTCGCCATGGTTGAGAGACCTTTGAAAAATGTTGAATTTTGTTCAAGTTCAAGGGAGGCGAAAATTTTAACCGAAGGAATACATTGAGTATTTTGAGGATTAAAATTTGACCCTGACGCAGAAATTGGGCAAAAAGCGACGTTTTGCAAAGGTCTCGTTGATGACCCTCGGCGACCGTTGATACCATACCGACATCCAACAAATGAAAAAAGAGGATAAAAACCTGATGCCATTGCGACATCACATCAGTCTACTCAGCGGATTAATCCTCATTCCGTTGATGCTATCCGGTTGCGCAGGATTGGGCCGGCGCCTGGAAGCGCCTCGAATAACCCTGGCAAATTTTAGCGTTCAGGAAATAAAGGTCTTTGAGTCTGTTTTCAAAATCGAACTGCGTGTTTTTAACACCAACGAAATCCTTTTGGAAATCAAAGGTCTCAATTGCGATCTGGAGCTCAACGGCAAACATTTGGCCACCGGCGTGACCAATGTTAAAACAGATATCCCTTCCTATGAAACAGGTATTGTTCCGATGACGCTGTATTCATCGGTTCTGGATGTCATGAGGGTGCTGCGAGGGTTGGCCAAAACCGATAAACTCCAATATAAGCTCACAGGCCGCCTCCGCCTCGGAAAAGGCGCCATTCCTTCGACAATTCCATTTAGTTCCACGGGAGAACTGCCGTTGAAAGAATTTGTCGTTCCGACTGCGGGTTAGATGCTTATTTTGAACAACACCTTGTCATCATTAGGGCCATTGTAATCCAGCGATACTTGAATGCCGTCAACTTCACTGTTTCCTTTGGAAATGGTGAATCCGAGTTTTTTATGAAATGCGATGGAGCCTTTGTTTACGGGTGACGTACAGGCCCGTATGGTGTCACGGTGATGTTCTTTGCAGATCTTAAAAAAACGATGATACAAAAACTCCCCAAGGCCGATACGCCGATAATTCGGATGAACCCCGGCAAAATGAATATACCCTTCACGGGTTCTCGATGGTGATAGAAAACCGATTAAAAAAGAGATGAGTTCTTCTTCTTTTTCGATGACAAATGACGTATCGCAAAAATGATCAAGAAAAAGTTTCGGCAGCATCGGCGTCAGGTCTCTTCCCCCCCACCAGTTCTTCATTACGGTGATAATTCTTTGGTGATCTTCGGGGCAGGTTTTTCTGACGATTAGACCTACCGGCAATTTCGTGACCATAAGAGATATCTTTTTTAACAGTGCGATATTAAAAAAAGGTTGTCGGTCCTTCTTTCAAAGTTCAACGCAGTAATTGATATTCATATTTAGCTTGCATTGGGACGTTGGCACTATTGGATTCCGACCTTTCAACCCGATCAATCGAGAAACTTTTTGGCATCCATCCTTATTCCCTTTCCCGGCAATACCATAAGGGTTGACGTTCCATGGGCAATGAGGTTCCCTTCGTTATCTTCGACACTGGCTTCGGCATAATTGATGGACCGGCCGGCTCTGATGCAACGCCCCTTAGCGGTCATTATTCCCGAAGCGATTGATTTCAGATAGTTGAGCTTGAGATCGATGTTCACCAAACCGGCGTCTTCGGGCAGTCTTAAAAAAACAGACCAAAAGGTTGCGGTGTCGATAAGCGTAGCCATTACACCCCCGTGAACGATTCCGAAAGGCTGCAAATGGCATTGGGCGGTTTCCAGCTTCACCGTCGCCTGATCCAAAGAGATCGTGTCCAGTTTCATTCGAAGATGGCTGGGGAAGGGACTGGTATTCACCATTTCTATGAGTTTTTCGATATACGCTTCATTGGGTTGTGCCATTTAAAACCTCGAAATCTCCTTTTTTTGTATTTGCAGGCAAAGATTCAGAAACTATTTTTATCTTAATACTTCCGGCATAAGATGTGCGTGCTTAGGCAATAGCCATACTGGCGGCTGCCGCAATACGCTCGATCGCATGCGCGCGGTCTTTATCTGTCCGGATGCTTCCGGCGATGGGCACCTGATTTCCGTTTTTATCCGGATAGACAAACAGGCCTTTTTCTTCGGTAAAACGGCGGGGATCGGCTGATTCGCCGGCACCGGATATGATGTCTCCGTCGGCGTTGACAAGTGCCGTTTCTTCGGGTTTGCGCCCCAGAATCATCTGCTGAAAGAGCATTTCTGCGTCTGCTTGAACAAAGCTTACCCCGCCGGATCCTCGGCCCATAATTGACCATCCGTTGGGAACGGCCGTCTGCCTGCCGTTGACATTTCTATAAAGTTGCCCGACCATGGCACAGTGATCCGGGCTACCGGGCCGCGCCTGCAGCCATTGCCGGAATGTAACGGCATCACTGACTTCCCGGCCGTCGGAAATCCCATGTGTTTCGCGATAATGTTCTCTTGCAGCGTCCACGATGCCCGGCCACAGCGCTTCCATCACTTCCAGTTCCCTATGAAGCGCTTCTTTGGCAAATGCCTGCAGATCCGGATCAAGGTCGTCGATCTCGCTTAGGAACCCTAATTTTGCCAGCCCGTGATCCCGAAACCCGAATTGTCCGCCCACACGGATATACATCGATTTTACAACCGGTTCGCCGCCATCACCGCGCTTGACGGACCCGTCCGCATTTTGTTCATACGAAAAATCAGGCGTAATGACACATTTGGTAATACCGCCGATATCACCTGCTGTTACGGATTTAATGGGCCGCCGCGGCATTTTTTTCCCGTCCCAAAATTTTAAGCCCGGATCGACATTCTGCGTCACACCGCAAATTCCCATGATGGGGACAACATCGCGCATTTGCGAGATTTCGAAGAGTTTTACCAGGTTGCCCGCGGCAAACACAAATATGCCGCCCTCGGCCGCCACCGTGCCGTCCGCGGCCTCCAGCCCTTCGATGCGGCCGTCTTCGGCAAATCGTATGTTGGATATTTTTGTTCCGCGATGAAATGTCACATTGAAACCGGCATGCTGTTCCATATGTCGGAGTACGAGGCGGGCCGCAATCTCGGACTGAAACGCACCGCCGTCTTGAAGCAGGCAGGTTCCGCCCGCCAATCCCCCCTTGACGTCATCCAGTCCGTAAACACCGTCACATAAGGCGGCGATATCGTCATAGGATATCGTCCGGGAATTCAAGCCGTTTTCATTACATATTTCAAGTCCGCCGGTAATATAACCCGGCGGGAGTTTGCGGTCCATGAATTTGAGAATACCACAGCCATCGCTTTCATAGCCGTAAGTAAAATTGGACCTCAGCCTGAAATCGGGTATGGGGCCGTCCAGTTCAGCCATGGTTTCATGCCAGAGCTGCATGCTCCGGGTACCGATTTGGATCTGTCTTCCCAAACGGTTTTCAAATGCTTCCGCTTCAACCCCCTGATCAGCGGCAACATACTGCAGCAGCCATTCCAGCCCGCGATTTGAAAATGCTTCCAAGCGTTTTTCCAATTTCGCACCCGGAGACCCGAGCATGCGGCCGCCATCCACAAAGGTCAACTGTAGATTGATCCGGTGAATGCCATGCTCGAAATCATGCAATGTTTCATCAGGCTGCAAATGCGCACCGATCTGTGCGCTGATCTGTCGCGCCGCTTCACTATTTTTATCAAAGATGTGGATTTCCGGAAGTGTCAAGCCCTCGGCTTCATAGAGCCGGGTCAGTCGATAGGCCGTCCACACACCGACATTGCCGGCACCGACAATATAAATTACGCGAGGATATTCCTTGGAACCTGCCGTCATTATTTTTTCTCCTTTATAATATTGGCTTCGAGAAAAGGCATCCTGCACCCAAAAGGTGCTCCACAAAAAATAAAGAAATCAAAAAAATAATGCCTCATGGTTATACGCTGTGTCCTGAATGAATCAAATCATGACGGGCTGCTTTTCAAGCAGTTAATTTAAGTCGTTGATAATATGACATTTGATACTTAAATGGTAAGATTGCGTATTGACAGTATTCAATATGATTTCTATCATTTATATATAATGATGTCAATAAGCGTCAAAAACCGGTCCGACAAACGGACCGGAGGGCGGTATAAAGATTTTTACTCATAAAATTAACAAATTAGAGAAATAAATTCTCGATATTGCCCGACAACCAAAAACTATAGGATAACGATATGAAAAAGATACTCGTCTATTTTGCAGCCGGATGCCTGGGCGGGCTGGCCAACAGCCTGGCGGTATGGGCGTTCGGCGCGTACGGCATTACACATCAGTTCGGGGTGGCCATTGCCCCGACCTTGACACCTGCCTGGTTATACCCGCGAATCGTGTGGGGAGGAATCTGGGGCTTTGTGTTCTTGCTGCCCTTTTTAAACAGCAAGCTCATTACAAAAGGTGCGATCATCAGTATTTTCCCCACCCTTGTCCAGCTATTGGTGGTGTTTCCGCTAAAAGCCCACAAAGGTTATTTGGGATTGGATCTCGGGATGTATACACCGGCATTTGTGGTCTTTTTTAACCTGGTGTGGGGAATCGTAGCGGCGCTGGCCATAAAATTTTCAAAATGAAGCTCCCTGCAGCCCCGTAAACGGGATCTCCGCTTCGCTCCGACAAGCTTGCAGGGTATTCTGGCTCACGGGTGGTCGTTGACTCAGCGGTCATTAACTTTCCAAAAACGCCTTCAGTCTTTGCGCATGATTTTCTTCTTCTTGAATGATGACATGCAGTTGATCCAGCGTCTTTTGATCTTCGATCAGGGGCTGGAGCATTTTGTAAAAAAGGGCTGTATCTTTTTCAAACTCAAGCGCCGCTCTGATCAGGTCTTCGATCTTTTCCATGCTTGAAAAATCAGCGTCTTCAAGGGCAAAACTATGGGCGCCCACGGCATTTTGGAGCAGCTCCCTTCCCATTTTTTCCTGCTCCGGGTAATTCCCGCCCTCCGGGACTGTCGTTTTCAACGCTTTAAACCATTTGACGTGACGGGCTTCTTCATCGGCAAGCCAGTTCAACATAGACCGCAGGGGTTGATCGTCAATGTTTCCGGCGGCATTTCTATAGACGCGTTCGCCGTTTTGCTCGATCTGCACAGCAATATCGATAATGTCTTTTATAGAAAACATTTGTTTCTTTCCAGGACTCCGCGTCAATTACTGCCCGCAACGCTCTCGCTTGCGAGGCGGGCGGGTCAGTGCTTTCGACGTTGAACTTGCATCCGGGTTCAAAGCACCCGGTTTGTCTTGCACGAATGAACCCGGTCAGCTTTCCAAAAAGATTTCAAGGGGAATGGCGTGAATGTTGTTTGATATTTCCCGGGTAGATCCGAGCCGCCAGTCAACACACCGGACCTTGCCGTCTAAAAGCGCGTCGATGTTTTGAACCAGCCCTTTAATATCGATAATCGGATGACGGGAAAAAACTTCGGGCAGGCCGTATGTGAGACTGCAGGAAATGCATTTTCCGGGGCGCTGGATCAGGCGCAGCATGAATTCAAGCCGGTTTTTCCGGGTCCCGCTATATACTAGGCAAATATCGTAAGCGCCCTCTTCGGCATCCCCGTAAAGGGCATCAAAAAACCGGTCCGACCGGTCTTCCGGGAATAACTTTCTCAATACTTCAGGCGTAAATAGCGTATCAAAACCCTCGGTTGGTTTCATCTTCAAAACCTCACAGGATTATAACAGATGGTTATACCTTAAAGTAATTTGTCTAAAATTACAAATTCCAAGCACCAAATTACAAATAAATCTCAAATTCCAATATTCAATGACCAAAACCTTTAAGGGCGAAACATTGTTTGGATTTTCGAATTTTGGTCATTGTAGTTTGCCTGCCCTGTTAAATAAATCGAAGATTTCATGCGAAGCATTATTTAACAGGGTAAAATATTTGTAATTTGATATTTATAATTTCAGTAAGTCAGCGAACATCCAACAAAGCAAATCCCCTCTCCGAGGATAACCAAAGTTTGCGCTTCTGAACCACGGCTTTTATTCAATATGGGGCATCAATGTCCACTTGATTATCCAGGATTGGGTGACCGGATCTTTGTCCAAACATACGATGCCGCTGTTCTGGAATTTAAAAACCGGTTTTTCAAAAGATCCCGTAATCAAATAGGCTGTCAGCCGTTCCATAAACGGCAGATGTCCTACCAGCATACCGGCTTCCGTACTATCGATGGTGTCGGCAAAGACGGTCACGTCGTCCATAGGATTAAGGCCGCTGCGCTCATGAATCCCTCCCGGCGGCTTGAGCGCCGCTTCAAAGATTTCAGCGGTCTGACGGGCCCTGGTCTTTCCGCTGTGAGTGATCTTTGATACGCGAATCCCATATCCTTTGGCCACCTGGGCAATGCGTTCAGTTTCGGCAGCACCTTCCTGAGAAAGCCCTTTTTGGAGATCTTGGTCCTTGGGCAAGCTTCTGCCGTGTTGAACAAGATAAAGTGCCATAGCGCCCTCCTTGAGATTTCGTCACATCGACCATTTGACGATAATCCCTAACTCTTTTCTTTTTTCTCTCTCAAGGCTGCGTGCGCGGCGGCCAGGCGCGCCACCGGTATCCTAAACGGCGAGCACGAAACATACGTCAAGCCCAGTTCGTGACACAATTGAATCGAATCCGGATCTCCGCCGTGTTCACCGCAGATGCCGCATTCCAGGTCGGGTCGCACAGACCGCCCTTTTTGAACCGCGATTTTCATCAGTAAACCAACACCGTCCCGATCGATAATCGCAAAGGGGTTCTCCGGAAGGATTTCTTTTTCCATGTACTCGATCAAGAACCCGGCTTCGGCGTCGTCCCTGGAGATGCCGAAGGTGGTCTGGGTCAGGTCGTTGGTTCCAAAGGAAATAAAGGCGGCATATTCCGCAATCTGATCACAGGTAAGGGCGGCACGGGGAATCTCGATCATGGTACCGAACTTGTAATTCGGCTCTATACCCTGTTCCTTCATCACCTGTCGGGCCTCGGATTCCAGAACCTTCCGCTGTATCTTCAACTCATTCACATGGCTGGTCAGCGGAATCATCACTTCAGGATGCACGTCGATGCCTTCTTTTGCCACCATGCAAGCGGCCTCGAATATGGCACGAACCTGCATAACGGTCAGTTCCGGAATATGGATACCCAGCCGGACGCCGCGAAGCCCTAGCATTGGGTTTGTTTCGTGAAGACTTTCCACGCGCTTGAGGATGTTTTCCTCTTTTTCGATCTTTTCCAGCAGCGTATCGATTTCTTCGAGGGTGCCTGCGCTTTTCAGGCGAATTTTATGATCCGACAAATCGCGCAGCAAATCAACGTGGTTGGGCAGAAATTCATGCAGCGGCGGGTCGATCAGGCGAATGATCACCGGCAATCCATCCATAACCCGAAAAAGGCCGGCAAAGTCCTCCCGTTGAAAGGGCAGAAGCGCTTCGAGAGCCTCACGCCGCTCACTCGGCAGGTCGGTCATGATCATCTTTTGTACAAACGGGAGACGTTCAGCTTCGAAAAACATGTGCTCGGTGCGGCACAGGCCGATGCCTTCGGCACCGTAATCCCGGGCACGCTGAGCATCGGCAGGATAATCCGAATTCGTCCATACGCCGAGTGTCCGGAACTCATCCGCCCAGGAAAGAAGCTTCATCAGCCAAAGGTCCTTGATGTCCGGCACCATGGTTTCGACCTTTCCGGCATACACCTCGCCGATGGTGCCGTCGATGGAAATCCAGTCCCCCTCCTTGATAACCTTGCCTTTGACTTCTATGTGTCGCTTGACCATGTCGATTTTCATTTCGGAAACGCCCACTACGGCCGGTTTACCGAACTGCCGGGCGACCAGCGCCGCATGGCTGGTGCGACCGCCCCGGCTGGTGAGAATGCCCTGAGCGGCCAGCATCCCGTGCACATCATCCGGCCGTGTTTCGGGCCGGACCATGATCACTTTTTTGTTTTCCGACTTGGACCACATTTCGGCGATATCCGCATCAAGAGCGACAACGCCGAAAGCCGCACCGGGAGATACGTTCAGGCCCCTGGCCAGTTGGTCTCCTCTGGCCCTGACCGTCTTTACGGCATCTCTGTCAAACTGGGGATGCAGGAAAAAATCGACCTGTTCCGGGCTGATGCGCATCACCGCTTCTTCACGGCTGATCAACCCTTCCTCCACCATCTCAACGGCAATTCGCACCGCGGCCTGGGCCGTACGTTTGCCGTCGCGCGTCTGCAACATCCAGAGTTTGCCCTTTTCAATGGTAAACTCCACATCCTGCATGTCTCGATAATGCGCGTCCAGTTTATTGCAGATCTTTTCAAATTCTCCGTAGACTTCCGGCATCTCGGCTTTGAGTTTGTCGATATTTTTGGTAATGCGGATACCGGCGACCACATCTTCGCCCTGGGCGTTGGTCAGGTAATCCCCTTCGATTCGGTTTTCTCCTGTGGAACCGTCACGGGTCATGGCCACACCGGTAGCACTATCATTTCCCATGTTCCCAAAAACCATGGTCACGATACTCACCGCCGTGCCCAAGTCATGGGAAATTTTTGCGGCATTCCGATAATCCACCGCCCGCTTGCCGTTCCAACTCCTGAAAACAGCTTCTGTGGCCATAAACAATTGCTCATACGGATCGTCTGGAAAAAATCGGCCGGCATATTGTTTGAAAACAGTTTTGAACCTCTCGGTTATCTTCTTCCAGTCGTCGGCCAACAGTTCCGCATCGGTTTCCACGCCGGCTTTGATCCGGGCTTCGGTAATGATGTCTTCAAAGGCCGCATCCGGAACTTCCATCACAACATGGCCGAACATCTGAATCAAACGGCGATAGGAATCGAAAACAAAACGTTCATCGCCGGTCAATTTGACCATCCCCTCGGTTGTCTTATCGTTCAACCCGATATTTAGAACCGTATCCATCATGCCGGGCATGGAAAATTTGGCGCCGCTTCGACAGGAAACCAGCAACGGATTGTTTAGGTCGCCGAATTTTTTCCCGGTTTTTTCTTCAATTGCATTTAAATCTTCGAGCATTTGTTCTTTCATTCCTTCGGGAAAGGCGCCGCCTGAATCAAGATAAGCGTTGCAGGCTTCGGTTGTCACGGTAAATCCCGGCGGCACCGGAATGCCGATTCGGGCCATTTCCGCCATGTTGGCGCCTTTTCCGCCGAGCAGTCCCCGTACGTTTTCCCAATCCCCGCCGACATAGGCTTCTACTTCATCGACCTCATCCAAGAGATAAACCCACTTTTTAGCCATTTTGAAGCACCTCTCAATTGAAAAATTAAATTAGAATATTGAAACGACACAGTTAGCCATAAGGATGATTATCCATACTTTTTCTTCGGATATGATAATTACCAGTGAAATATCCGGGCTTGAATTCGGCAACCTATAAATGTTATGGGAGAGCGAACAACATGCGAGACTATTTAGTATAATAAAATCGATTTGCCTGTCAACGGAAAAGGCTTTTCGTTTTGAAGAACATTTTCAACCGAATAGACATAAAAAGGAGCTGCGCGGTGGACATCGTTCAGGCCATACAAACCCGAAAGAGCATCAGAGATTTCAAATAGGATTTTATATTTGTTTCGAATTTCGATATTCGGGTTTAGTATTTTTTGATAAAAGGTTTCGGTGTTAATTCGAAGTCGGTCCTTACTTAGAGTGATATACAGAACTTTAGATTCATCAACACCTTGTCCATCCGCATTCCGTATTCGAGCAAAGAAGACAACCTTCGGCCCGATGAATCGCTGCGCCGCATTCCGGGCATACCATATTTTTTATGCCGCCTGTATGGCCATCGTTAAAGTGGACATCCGCATTTTCAATCCGCTTTGCAACTTCTCGATACATATCCGCATAGGTTAAAGCGACTTCAAGCCCCTTTCCCATACCGGCCGCACAACTGTTCACTTCAACATCTTTGCCGGAAGATATGGCTTTGGTACACGCCGGGCAATGGATCGATTTCATGGAGCCGATAATCTTGTCGGGCGCCACCCCGGCCCGGAGGCAGTAAGATAATAAGATGCCCAGCGCCTTGGTATTGGCCGCACAGCCGCCGCCGACGGTCCTGATAAAAATTTCTACGACGCCGTCCTCGTCAAAATGGGGATCCACATAAAGTTTGCCGCAGGCGGTTTTCATTTTCAGGCTCGGGCCGGTGGTCGCCCTGGGCCGGTGTTTGAGCTCTCCCCGGGCCAATGTGTACGCTTCTTTTGCCTTTTCGGGGGTCCTTCGGGAGGTTAGGGCCTGAACCTCCCGGGAGCCTTCCCTGTATAGCGTAATTCCTTTACAGCCCATTTCCCAAGCTTTGAAAAATGCTCTGGAGATTTCGGATTTTTCCGTATCATAAGGCGCGTTGATGGTTTTTGAAACACCGGCATCCACGCCGCTTGACTGAAGTGCCGCCTGAACCATAATATGTTCATCGATGGAGATGTCTTTTGTGGTGACGAAATATTTAGGCAGCGATTCGGTCTTTTTTCTTTGCACCCAATCCTTGACGACAGCAGGAACGATATCGAGATGCTCATCTTCGAGGCACGCTTTGGTATAGTTGAATGCAAAATTCGGCTCGCAGCCGGATGAGCAGTTCGCAATCAAAGAGAGTGTGCCCGTCGGCGCGACGGTGGTCAGGGTACCGTTGCGTCTTTTTGGATCCCCAAGGGGATATTCTTCATATGCCGGTGCCATCCCTTTTTCTTTTCCCAGAGCCACGGAAGTCTCATTGGCGACGGAATAAATTTCAGTCATGACCGTTTTTGCCAGATCGATGGATTCGTCGGAGCCGTAACGGATATGTCGTTTGATGCACATATCGGCAAACCCCATGATCCCCAGACCGATCTGCCTGGTTTTTAATGTCATTTCTCTGATTTCCGCAATGGGGTAGTGGTTGACCGAGATGACAGCGTCGAGAAATCGAACCGCCGTCTTCACCGCATGGCGTAATTTTTCCCAGTCAATGTCCGCCTCACCTTCGATCCAGTCACCTCGAGTCATCTGTGAAAGGTTGATGGATCCCAGGTTGCAAGAACAATAGGGCAGCAGCGGCTGCTCTCCGCATGGGTTCGTCGCTTCGATTTCACCCATAGCCTTTAGCGGATTATATTTATTGATGGTATCCAAAAACACGATACCCGGCTCTCCATTTTCCCATGCGCCGTCAACAATTTTTTCCCAGAGTTTGGATGCGGAAAGGGTTTTGTATACCTTTTTATCGAAAACCAAATCATGATCCGAGTCATTTTTAACGGCCATCATAAAGGCATCCGTAATCCCCACCGATAAATTAAAATTTTTCAGGGTTCCTTCTATCTTTTTGGCCGCCAAAAAGCGTTCGATATCCGGATGATCCACACGCAATATGCCCATGTTTGCCCCTTCACGGGTCCCTCCCTGTTTGATAATGTCACCGATGGTGAAATCGAATATCTCCATGAAGGAGAGGGGACCTGATGCGATGCCCTCGGTTGAACGAATGTGGTCGCCCTTTGGACGAAGTCTTGAAAAACTCATTCCCGTGCCGCCGCCGTAGGCCTGGACATCCACGGCATCTGAAAGTGTTTTGAAAATGCTCCGCCTGCTGTCTTCCAACGGAAGGACGAAACAGGCACTCCCGCAACCTTGGTTGCGACCGAAGTTGCGCAGGGTGGGGCTGTTGGGCAAAAAGTCAAGGTTCAGCATGATTTCTTTATATCTTTTTCCCCATTTTTCGCGATCACTTGATCGTTTTTCATCTCCTGCGACTTTTTGCGCCACACGCTCACATAATTTTTCCCAGGTCTCACCCGGTGCAAAGTATCTTTTTTCTAATATTTTCATTGCATTTTTTGATATTTCCATTCTGTGTCCCCCGATAGATATCGTATCTGTCATATCTGAGAGATCAGGTATCTCCAAGATAAAATGACGTATGATTTCTTTAAAATAAAAACTCGAAACCCTACGATTATCATAACAAAAAGCAGATGGCAGGGCAAATAAATAAGACAGAAACAATAATGATCCTGCCTTGTTTGCGTTGAAGGTGGTTTCAAGGATTTCTTGTTTTCAGGCGATTTTAATGTGAGACCTTTGAAAAAGCCTCATTTTTGTTCAAGTTCAAGGAAGATGAAAATTTTAACCGCAGCAATACATCGAGTATTTCGAGGATTGAAATTTGAATCTGACGCAGAAACTGGGCAAAAAGGAGGCTTTTGCAATGGTCTCAGCTTTTCTTTTGTTTGGATCTATACATGTTTTCATCGGCCCGCTGAATTAGATCTTCGGCGCTGTCCCCTGGGTTCGAGAAGGCCACGCCGGCGCTTACCGTGACATCGACATCCCCCACCTGGTGAGAAAAAAATCGTTTTTGCTTGAGATCTTCTCTAAAATTTACAATTTTCCTTTTTGCGATGTCCGGATCCAACTTTTCAACGACAACGGCGAACTCGTCGCCGCCGTACCGCGCGATGAAATCATTTTTTCGAAAGGCATTTCTCAGGCAGCCGGCCATGATTTTTAACACTTTGTCACCGGCCACATGGCCCAATGTATCATTGATCCATTTAAAGTTGTCCACATCGAAAAGAATCAAGGAAACAGGTTCTCCCTGCTGGTTGGACATTTTCAGCGCATCACTGATTCGGATATCGAACGCGCTCCGGTTGAAAAGGCCCGTGAGTCCGTCTTTTGTAGCAGCCTTTTGAAAATAGGCGACTTTCTTTGCCATATGGCGTGCATCTTTTTCCGTTTCAAGAATCTTCTTTTTAAGTTTATCGATATTCTCCCGGGTTTTTTTGGCTTTTTCCGTTTCTTCTTTTTTTCTTAAGGCAAAAAGCGTTTTTATTTTTGTCAGCTTTTCAACAACGGCGCTTTTTATCTCATCGATGGTGTCATAGATATTAAACGAATCCGCGATGGATCCGACTTCGGTGTTGACTTTCGTTTCGAACCTTTCGATGTCTTTGAGTCTGACTTCCTGACCGAATTCGGCGGTGAGCGTCTTTTCCAATTCTTTGACATGATTCAGCAGCGTCAAGAATGTATTGTTTATATATCTGAAGTCTTCGGATATCTTGTTTTTAAGCAACCGGATATAGCTTAAAAATTCATTGGACGCTCCTTCCAGATCCATCTGCACGTTCTCTTTTCCGCAGTCGATGTCAATGAGGTCGGCCCGGGCTTTCAATTCGTCGGTTGTGGGATAAAAATCATCCACCAGAGTCACTACGATTCTTTTGATAATTCTGCACAGTCGGAGCAAACGCTCATTCAATTCTTCCAGCGTATTTTGTTCATCAAAAACTTTTTTTGTTTCCTGAGTAAAAATCTTGTTTTTGAGGATTTCAACCTGGGATTCAATCTTATCTACAGCCAGTTCCCCGGCCGGGTCAATCAGCCCGTTAAGCGCATTATATTCTCCCGATAACCCTTCATGCATCACCATAACCCTGCCAAGGGTATGGATGACGTTTGAAAGACATCTCTTTTCATCCTCCAGGCGCTGCTCGATGGATAGGCATTCTTTTTTTAAGCGCTCTATTTCATTTGATTTCTTGTTATCCACAAATCCCACCTCGTTCAATGCGGAACCGCCGTATGTGCCGGTGCCGCCGTCAGGATGATGTCTTTAAAAGCATCTGCGCTTTTTCCACAATATGGTCCGCAGTGAATCCGTATTTTTCCATCATAATATTGCCCGGCGCCGAAGCACCAAAACCATCGATACCGATAACGTCGCCGCCGGCGCCGACATATCGACACCATCCCATTGGCGATCCGGCCTCTACTGCCAGGCGAACCGGGACATCCGGCAAAAGGACACGATCTTTGTATTTTTGCGATGTCTTTTCAAAAAGTTCCCAGCTGGGCATGCTTACAACCCTCACGGCAATGCCTTTTTCATTAAGGAGGGACTTGGCTTCCAGAACAATATGAACTTCGGATCCCGTACCGATCAGTATGATATCGGGTTTACCTTCACAATCTTCCATGATATAGGCCCCTTTTTCCAAGCTGTTTTCTCCGGCACCGGAATTTAATACCGGCAGTTTCTGACGGCTCAGAATCAATGCCACCGGTCCGGTGGTGGTTTTCAGGGCCTGGCGCCAAGCCTGAGCGGTTTCCGTTGCATCGGCCGGACGAATAACGGTAAGGCCCGGAATTGCCCGCAGCGCGGCCAGATGCTCTACGGGCTGATGTGTGGGACCGTCTTCGCCCACTGCAATGGAGTCGTGGGTGAAGACATATATCAGCGGTATCTTCATAATGGCGGCCACGCGCAAGGAGGGCCGCAGATAATCCGAAAAAACGAGGAAGGTTCCGCCGTAAGGCCGAAGCCCGTGGTGAAGAAACATGCCGGACATGATGCCGCCCATGGCGTGCTCCCGAACACCGAAGCGGATGTTGCGCCCGGTGTAGGCATCTTTTTGGAATTCATGGGATTCATTCAAATACGTTTTGTTGGAAGGGGCCAGATCCGCACTACCGCCGATGAGTGTGGGAAGTTTCGGGGCAATGGCATTTAAAACTTTGCCGGATGCCGCCCGCGTGGCCAAAGGACCGTCCGATGCTTTAAATACCGGGATGTCTTTATCCCATCCGGTGGTGAGAAACCCGCTCATGGCATCCACCCATTTTTGCGTCATTTCCGGATATTTTTTACTGTAAGCCTTGAATTTTCCCTGCCATTCGTCCTCGGCTTTACTTCCGGCGTCAATGCATTCTCTGAAATGATTCGATGCCGCTTCAGGAACATAAAAGGAGGTATCTTCCGGCATGCCGAGGCACTTTTTGGTCAGACGGACCTCTTCTTCACCCAGCGGCGCGCCATGGGCGTCAGCGGAATTTTGCTTGTTGGGACTTCCGAAGGCGATATTCGTGCGAAGAACAATTAAAGACGGCTGCTTTGTGTTGGCTTTTACGGCCTGGACCGCGTCATAAACGGCCTGGACATCGTTGCCGTCGTCAACGCTGACGACATGCCAGTGATACGCCTTGAATCGAAGGGCGACATCTTCGGAAAAGGTGATCGATGTGGGACCTTCGATGGAGATCCGGTTGTCGTCGTAGATGCAGATCAGTTTACCGAGCCCCAAATGGCCGGCCAGGGATGCCGCCTCCGAAGAAATGCCTTCCATCATATCCCCGTCTCCGCAGATCATGTAAGTGTGATGGTCGACGATGTCATATCCGGGACGGTTAAACCGGGCGGCCAAGTGCCGTTCCGCCATGGCCATGCCCACGGCATTGGCAAACCCCTGTCCCAGCGGGCCGGTAGTGGTTTCCACCCCCGGTGTGTGACCGAATTCGGGGTGGCCGGGTGTGTTGCTGCCCCACTGGCGAAAATTCTTGATATCATCGAGGCTGACGGCATATCCTGAAAGATGAAGCAGGCTGTAAAGGAGCATGGAGGCATGACCGGCTGAAAGTATGAAACGATCCCTGTCGAGCCATCCGGGATTTAAAGGATTATGTTTCATCACCCGTGTCCACAGAACATATGCCGCCGGTGCGAGCCCCATGGGAGCGCCCGGATGGCCGGAATTGGCTTTTTGAACCGCATCCATGGAAAGTCCGCGGATGGTATTGACACACAAATCATCGACGTTTATCAGGTTTTCTGCCAGGCCTTCAGTCATCATTCATTTCTCCTTTTTTCAACATATGGCATGTGATGGTTGCTGATTTACAATGCCCGTAAAAATTCCGGCTTCAGGGCGATCTTGCCCGTCAGCGCCTTATCTATAAGACGCAACGTCTTTTGTTTATCCTTCGGCAATCTTGCCTTAATGGGAAGATAATTTGACGCATGGTTGGCATGGAAAAGACCTTTTGAAAGTTCCGTGGCGTCAATCATGGTTTTGAGCTCCTTTAGCATTTCATCCGGCTCTGGCAAAACGAATTCTCCGTTTTTAAAGTCCCGGTACATGGGTGTACCCGGAATGAGCATCAGCGTCAGCGCGCCGACATACTCCGGATCGATGGCGGTAAGGACCCGTCCGGTTTCACGGGCATGGATATTCGACCGGGTGGGACCGGCAATCCCCAGCAGCACGGTAATGGAAAGCTTGATTCCCGCGGCCCTTGCTTTTTTGCCCATCTGGATCATCTCTTTCGATGTCGCACCCTTGTTGATTTTTTTCAATGTGATGTCGTCCCCGGTCTCAAGTCCCATGTATAGGATGCCGAGGCCTTGTGCTTTGAGTGTTTCGAGGTCGTCAAGGGTTTTCATTTTCAGGCTTTTGCAATTGGCGTACGCCCCCACGCGGGTCACCCATGGAAGCTGCCGTTTGATCTGTTGCAGGATATGCAAAAGCCTTTTTTGGGGGATGATGAGCGCATCTCCGTCACATAAAAATACGCGGCGCTGTCGTTGGCAATGCGCTGCCGCAAAGGCGATATCTTCCATGATCACCGGATCCTTTTTTATGCGGAACCGTTCGCCTTTGTACGCGCCGCAGAATGAACATTTGTTTCTGGAACAGCCCACAGTGACCTGCAGCAGTATGCTGCCGGCCTCACTGGGCGGTCGAATGATGTTTCCTTCATAGTGCATATCAACGGTTCTCCAAAATGAAAAAATTCGACAGATTTTAACTGAATTTAAAACGTTTATGCAACCCTTTTTCTCACGCTGATTCATCGGATGGGAAATAGCGTTTACATTTGCTGTATAAGTTTGATACAGTTGAAAATATTTGAGTCAACTACCACCCGTGTAGCGGGTGGCGTGCGTTTTCGGCCATAGGCCGAAAATGCAAAAGCACGTCAGTGCTTTCGACGTTGAACTTGCATCCGGGTGCAAAGCACCCGATTTGTTTTGCAAGAATAATGGAATGCAAAGCGTTGCCTATGACACTTCACCTGCTCTTATTTGTAGTCGGATTTTCAATGCTCTATTACGGTGCCCACTGGCTGGTCAAAGGATCGTCGAGCCTGGCGCGAAGTATGGGCCTTACGCCCCTTGTTATCGGTCTGACCGTCGTGGCCTTCGGGACTTCTGCGCCGGAACTGGTGGTGAGTGTCGCTTCTTCCATTAAAGGCAAAAGCATGATCGCCGTCGGTAATGTTGTCGGGAGCAATATCTGCAACATCGCCCTGGTGCTCGGCATATCGGCATTGATACAACCCATCAGGGGCAACCGGGCCGTATTCCGGCGGGACATACCGATAATGATCGGCGTATCTTTGTATCTTTTGCTGATTTCGCTGAATTCGAAAATCGGAAGGCTTGAAGGCGCATCTCTTTTGGCAGGTATCGTATTGTATACCGCGTTCAATTATTACACCGCCGTCAGGGAAACCCGCAATAAAAGTCAGGATGAAGGTGCTGCTTTCCTGCATGTTGCCCAAAACATCGAATATATCACGTCCAGAACCCGGCAGGTGGCGTGGATAGCGGCGGGAATCATCGTTGTCGTTGCCGGTGCCGAGATCCTCATTGATGCTGCGGTGGCCATCATGAAGGTATTCGGCGTCAACGAAAAATTTATCGGCCTGACCATCGTAGCGCTTGGGACATCCCTACCCGAACTTGCCACTTCCGTTGTCGCCGCCATGAAAAAAGAAATGGACATCAGCATCGGCAATCTTGTGGGAAGCAATGTCTTTAACATCCTCAGCGTTCTCGGTGCCGCCGCCCTGGTAAAACCCATACCCATTCCCGGCGGTTTTGTTCAAAGCGGCCTTCTGATCGATTACCTTTTCATGATATTTGTCAGCTTTTTGCCGTGGCTGATGATGAGAAAAACATACATTGTGTCGCGCAGGGACGGCGTGGTGCTTCTTCTGTGTTATGTGGGGTATATCGTTTATCTCATCATCAAAACCTGACGGCTTTTTCTTGGCATTTTATGGCCGGATATCCATGGTTGGATACAGCCCTTTTTGGGGGCCTTTCCCATAGGGGTGAATAATATTAAACGTTAAATCCTGCCCCATCTGAGCGTGTCCCTTGTTTTGTTTTCCGTCAAAAAAAGCGCCGTTGGCCGCCAGAATATGCTCGATACGATGCTTGAATGCTTCGATGAACCCGGCGCCGCTGCCCTGGAATTTCATCGCGCCCAATGTCAGGCTTTTCTTGACCCTTGAGAGTTTTTTGACGGAAACGGCATGGGTTTTAAGATCATCGGCGTTTTTGATAAAGCCCCAGACGACGTAATCTTCCGGTATTTTAAGGGGTTCATCAAGGTCGATGATGGTATGGGGCATGACAATACACCGCTCTCCGATCTCGAGTGCAGATTCGGGCGTTCCCCGTAAAAACGCGTTGAACCCGACGAAAACATTTTTCCACAAGCGGGCGTGGATGATTTTCCCGCCGTGGGCCGTAACGTTGTTGCCTTCCAGGCGGGAATTGATGATATAGCAGTTTTCCTGGGCATTGGCGCCCTTCCCCAGCCAGGCATTTTCAAGGTAGGCGCGCTGGGCCACCAATACGTTTTCGCCGATAACGCTGTCACCTTTTACGAAGGCATACCGGTTTAAGGATGCGCCGGGCGGAATGGCAATGGGCGGCTTCAGATTGACGACATCAAAGATTTTCTGAAAATCCGTTTTGCGATCTCGTATGAAATCGATAAATAACCCCCGGGGCAAGGTCCCCGGCTCCAGGGAAATATACTTTTCAAGTACTTTATTTGAAAAAATATACCGAAAATCGAACGTATCCTTTGCATGAACCCATACGGTACCGGGTTCAATATTTTGGTGAGACAGCTCCCCGGCCTGTACATAAGAAAAAGCGCCAATGACGCTGTCGTGGACTGTTGTTAGATCCACGGTTGCGAAAGGGCCGATAAAACTTCCTTCCACCGGAGAACCGTGGATGTTGGCATAATGCATGGATACCGCATTTTGGATTAGAAACTCTTCCAATATTTCCGGGTCGTGGCTATAACAATGAACCAGGGTTTTGATGAGACAGGCATCTTTGATTCGGATAATTTCGTCATCGTAAACAGGAATGTCAGCCCCTTGAAAATGAAACCGGTCCCCTCTGGCTTTCAGCTCATCTCCCCGGATATCGCTCTTATAAACCACGGCGTGGTCCACCGTGCATCTGCCTAAAAAATAACTTCCCGATAGATTTGATCGAAATATGCGAAAATGAAACGGTTGTTGCGGGGTAATTCCGTAAAAAGCGTTAAATTTTACCAGCCGGTTCAATGGAATCGTTCGCCGCACAAAGGGGTCTGCGTCAAATTGAAAGTCTCTGAGATTGACATTGATGCGCGCAATGATTCGATCCATCAGATTTCCAAGCTGTTTCATGTGTTCTCCTCCGGATGCGGTATGGTGTAAAATTGTCAGTTGTCTTCAGATTCCAGTCCGAATCTTTTTATTTTGCGCCACAGGGAAACCCGGTCGATACCCATTATTTTCGCGGCTCTGGTTTTATTTCCCTCGCACTTATCGAGAACCCATTTGATGTAATTTTTCTCCTGTTCCTCAAGGCTCGGCAGTTTTTGATCATGCCGGCGATAGGTTTCAACGGAAAGATTGCTGATGTATTCCGGCAGTTCGTTGACGGTTATTTCCGGCCCGTTCGTCAGCGCAACCGCTCGTTCGATGACATTCTCCAGTTCTCTGATATTTCCCGGCCAGCCATACTGGCACAGCAATTCCATGCATTCTTTTTGAATCAATTGAACATCTTTGTTCATGTCTTTGCTCTTTTGGAACAAGAAGTGATACGCCAGAAGCGGAATATCGCCGTTTCGCTCGGTCAGTGACGGCAGTTTTATGGTGATAACATTCAACCGGTAAAACAAATCCTGTCGAAAATGCCCCTTTTCCACATCTTCTTTGAGCTCGCGATGGGTGGCCGCGATAAAACGAACATCCACGGGAACCGGCGTTTCGCCACCCACCGGTAAGACCTCCTTTTCCTGAATGACGCGCAACAGCTTCACCTGCATGCTCAGTGGCATATCCCCGATCTCATCAAGGAAAACCGTGCCGCCGTCGGCGGTCTTGATTAAGCCCGCCTTGGCCCTTGTCGCACCGGTAAATGCATCCTTTTCATGACCGAACAGCTCATTGGCCATGAGTTCTTCCGTAAAAGAACCGCAGTTAAATGCAATGAATTCTTTTTCCGAACGGGGACTGAACCGGTGGATGGATCGGGCGACCAGTTCTTTGCCGGTGCCGCTTTCCCCTAAAATTAAAACATTGATGTCCGAAGGGGCGATCTGGTGAATGGTTTTCTGAATCTCCATCATGACCTTGCTTTGTCCGACAATGGATGAAATCTTTTTCTGTTTTTTGAGTATTTCCTTGAGTTCGATGTTCTCAATCCGAAGACGCCGTTTTAACAGCGCCTCTTTGGTAATCTGACGAACTTCTCCGATATTATAGGGTTTGGCGATATAATAATAAGCACCGTCATGCATGGCCTGGACCGAGGTTTCTATAGTGGCGTAGCCGGTGATCATGATGACTTCGGTGTAAGGCTGAAGTTCTTTTGTTTTATGAAGCACCTGCATGCCGTCCATTTTGTCCATTTTCAGATCGGTAATCACAAGATCGAAATTTTGTGACAGAAGCATGTCAATGGCCTTCTGGCCGTTGTTTACGGCAACCACATCGTAGCCGGTTTTGATCAGAATATGCTCGAGGTTTTTTCTCGCAATATCCTCGTCTTCGACAACCAGAATTATCGCTTTGCGTTTTTCCACACTCATCCTTTTATAATTGCCGCTCTCCGGCCTGATGATACGGCAGGAAACCGGTGAAGGTCGTTCCTTTCCCGATTTCGCTGGAAACGGATATTTTCCCGTCATGTTGTTCCATGATGCCGTAAACAATGGAAAGCCCCAGGCCCGATCCCTTTCCGACGCCTTTTGTGGTAAAAAAAGGGTCAAAAATTTTTGAGAGAATTTTTTCATCGATGCCTTCGCCCGTGTCGATCACCTGGAAAGAAAATCCGTCTTCCGCCTTCTCATGTTTGGCGCTGATGGTAATCTCACCGCCATCCTTCATGGCATGAACGGCATTGACGATTAGATTGATCAACACCCGTTCTATTCTCTGCGTCCCCAGGGTAGCCCGGATATCTTCGGGGACATCGATGTTGAAATATATATTGTCCGGCACCTGAGCTCGAACTTGGGATATGGCGCTGTCTACCAAATTTTTAAACACTACCTGCTTCAAGGTCAAAGACCGCTCCCTGGCGAACTCTAACAGCGATCGAACGATCTCCTTGCCCCGCTCCACTTCTTTTTCAGCGCCGGTGAGCAATTCTTTTTTATATTCCAGGTCGTTTTCCGCCAGTTCCTCGATGAGGATTTGAAGGGAGGTGGATATATTGTTGAGCGGATTGTTCAGTTCATGGGCCACGCCCGAGGTCAGTCTGCCCAGAGAAGCCAGCTTCTGAGCCTGCACGAGCTGTTTGCTCCGCTTGTTCAATTCATCGATCATATTGTTGAGGCTGGTCACCAGAGATTCGAATTCATCCCCGGTTTTTATTTCCGGGATATTATCAAAATCTCCCCTGGCGATTTTGGTGATGGCGTTTTCAATGTTTTTCAACGGCCGGTTGACGTTAAAAATCAAAAACAGGGCAATTAAAACAGAGAGGATAAAGACCGGTATCAGCGCCAAAAAATGGATCGTCTTTGATTTTCCGATCAGATTTCGAACGAATTGGCTCTCTTTTGTGACGATTTTTTCCAGCTCGCTGGTGAGAATTCTACCCTGGGTTCGAATGCGTTCGACGGTCGTCGGAGGGACCGTCAAATACCCTTGTTCCTGAAGTTTCAGAAGATTGGCGAGAGAATTCTTGTATGTCACCAGTTCGGCAATCCTTTCATCGAGGTTCTGGGCCAGGGTATATTTTGAGTATCGGGTCAATATACCGCGAAGGATATCCTCGGCCTGGCCGATATAGTTCAGGGCTTCGATGATGTTTTTTTTATCAAAGGATAGAAAGTAGTTTTTCTCGTACCGGCGGGCTTCAAGAATGGTGTTTAAAAGGTCATACTTTCTTTCGATAATCTGGATCTTCTGATTGAGGATATACTGGCTGTAATAACTGCGTGCCCATATCAGGCCGCTGATGGCGATAAAGATGACAAAGGCTAAAAATATTTTCCCTCTGATGCTGATTTTCATCTTTGCATATGATGGGATACCGGATCCGATGCCAAAAACAGCGGTTATCAGGTGTAATAGGGCATTGCAATTTGACAGAATACGTTGTTGACGCCGGGGATGTTGCGTGCAATTTCGGTAATCTGCCGGGTTAAATCATCCTGATAGACTTCGCCGAGATGCCGCTGCAATGCCGGACTGACATAACCGGATTTTTTTCGCTTCTGAGCCGCGACCGTTACATGAACATCCCCGTTTTTAACAAAAATATCGGTCTCGCATACAGGTTGCAGGGCCGCCCGCAGCCGGCTCGCAATGGCAAAATCTTCCACGATTTGTTTCGACTCATCGGTCGTTCGGTAAGTCTTGCTCCGTGCCGCAAGACAAATGATTTCACAGGCGTCTTCAATTGTCAAGTTTCCGATATTGATTACAATATCATAAAGCTTGGGGTCATGGATATCTGTCTTGTACAGATACCGGGTCCAGTGGATTCGATTCTTGTCCTCATCTTCAATGATCCCGGCCGCCTTTTCTTTTGTGACGTTTTCACGTCGCTGCAGCAACTTGATCCGGTCGTCTTTATCGGCCAGGATTCTTACTTTGAGCACCTGGGGAATCTCGGTCAACAAAAGATGGCCGCCATGGCCGTGATAGACCACATTTCCTTTCCTGGCATAGTCCAATAGCGCGGCTTTGATATATTCAAGATACCGATCTTTGCCACGGACCATCCGCTCTAAAATGCTGGGAGCATCATTGAGCGATCGTATCAGTTTTTTTCCCGAGACATTAAAAAGCTGGGCGGCCTCGACGAGAATCTCTCGGCTCACACATTCATACCCGAGCATTTTAGCCGTCTTTTCGGCAATCTCCTGACCGTGGCTGAAACATCCTCTAGAAATGGTAATCACCGCCATTACCCATTACCTCCTGAAACGCCTTTTGTAAAAATCATTGAATGCCATAAAAGAAATAGAGAACGGTCAATTCCACCGCTAAAAAGAGGACCGTCATAATGGCTCCCGCCTTGGCATAGTCCACGGTACGATAGCCGCCGGGCCTCATAACAAGGGCGTTGACCTGATGCGTCGGGAGGACGAATGTATTGGATGCCGACAATCCCACGACCAGCGCCGCCATTCGCGGATCTCCTCCTGCCATGACCGCCATGTTCATGCACAGCGGGACCAGAAGCACCGTTGCGCCGACATTGGAAATCACCAATGTGAAAAAAGAGGTCATGATGCCCACCGTCGCCAGCAAGACGATGGGCGAAGGATTACCCAGCATCCCGAGAACGAATTTTGCAATAAACGCCGCCGTGCCGGTTTTTTCAAAAGCGATGCCCAAAGGAATCAGGCCGGCCAGAAGAAATACGGTCATCCAGTCCACGGCGCGATAGGCTTCATCCACCGAGAGCACACCGGTGATGATCATGCCCAGCGCTCCGGACATCAGCGCCACGGAAAGCTGGATCTTGAAAAAAATAATTTGCGCCAGGGCCACGGCCAGCCAGGTCACTGCCAGTCTGGCCTTTTCCGGACGCATGATTTCACCTTCAAGGGCCGTCGCAAAGGTGAGGGCCCGGGGCTGCGGCTGATTTCTTAAAATATGGAATTTCTCCCAGGGCGCCTGGAGCAACAATGTATCGCCCATTTGCAGCCGGACGTGAGTTAAGTTGCTGTAAATAATCTTATTGCCGGTAAACAGCGCCACCGGGTTTACACCGTACATTTCCTTAAAATTAATCTGGCTCATGGTTTTGCCGATCAGTTCCGATCGGGGAGAAACCACTGTTTCGGCCATTCCCGCATTGATAACCGCGAGACTCTCTCCAAAAACATCCAGTGTGCTCTTGATCTCCCAGCCGTATTCATCGGCCAGCATTCTAACCATTTTTTCCTTGCCGATAACGGCTATGTCATCTCCCGGAGAAATGGCATCGCCGCTTTTCGGCACAAAGGATTTTTCATTTTCCGCTGAAAAACTGACGGCCACCACGGTCACCAAAAACTTCGGCCGGATGGCCAGCTCTTGCAGTGTTTTAGGGCCTTCAAAGGTATCTGGAATATGAATTTCAAACGTATTTTCAAGCCCTTGATAGGCTTCCATCAAAAGCGCCGTAACCCCTTTTTCCGCTTCTCCTTCTGCCGCAGGCAAGATAAATTTGCCGAAAAAGATAAAATAGATGATGGCACTTAAAAGCAGGCAGACGCCGATGGGGGTTTGGGTGAAAAGGCCGAAAGGTTGCAGCTTTTTCCCGCCGAGAACCATCAGATCGTTCAAGAGAATCGTGGGACTGGCTCCCACCAGCGTGATGGTTCCGCCGATGATGGCACAAAACCCCATGGGCATCAGGATCCGAGATATCGGTATTCCCATTCTTTTGGAAATTCGCTGGGTCGCCGGAAGGAACAGGGCCGCAGCGCCGATATTCTGCATCATGCTCGAGATAATGCCAACCGTACCGGATATAAGGGTAATGACTTTTTTCTCGCTGCTGCCGGCCAGCTTGATGATGGGACCGGCCACTTTGTTCATAACCCCTGTCTTGTCGAGACCGGCGCCGATGATAATGACCGCCATGATGGAAACAACGGCGTTACTGCTCAAGCCGACAAATGCTTCTTTCGGCGAGATCAGGCCGATAAGCGGGAGCAACGCCATCATGATAATTCCCACGACATCGACCCTTACCCATTCAAAAATAAACAGAACGACGGCAAAACCAAGTACAATCATTGTCAAGATCATCTCAGGTGTCATCGCTAAATATCCCTTCCTGTGTCATCACGTGTGATTTTCGAAATCTTAATGACCTCTCCGATTATTTCTTTTTTCTGAACTTAAAACACAGCCAGAAAGCAAAACCAATAAGCACAAGACCAAAAAGGAAATGTGTATCCACGCCATCCTCCCTCTTTTGATTTTGAAAAGAGTCATATAATGCATAGATTTAAAATTTTTGCAATATGGAATATGGTTTCCGATTAAAAAAAAGAAATTCTGAAATCCACATAAAATCAGAATCTTCTGTTTCAGGGGTACGGTCGATTCATGGGGATTGATGAGGGTATAACGTATTTTGTTTATGGGTAATAATGACCTTGCCGCCACATCAAGTTTCATATTGAAACAAATACCATCTCAACAGCCAATCTCTGGTTTCAAACTACATCGAGAAAATTCATCGGTTCGTAAAAGCGATCCTTTGATGAACATTCCGGTTCAGGGATTTTATTTTGTCCCGAAAGATATCGATTTGAGAATTGTTTCAATATTTTTCGATTGAATCCTATAATAATTTTTGCTAATGGCATATGAACTGTTCATTCTTTGAAGATCATTAAAAAAAAACCGTTACCATGTGGACTGAGTTGATTCTTGCGCTAATGTAATTGCTGATTTTAAAAAATTCACCGGGAAAACTTTATCGCTTTTTCCGGTGAATGCCGACAAAGGAGAATGCATGGACTCAAAAGAAATAATCGACAAACTCGAGGAAAAGAACCTAAAAGCCATGGAAGGCGGGGGCCTTGACCGAATCCAAAAACAGCACGATTCAGGGAAGCTCACCGCCCGTGAGCGGATCGACAAACTTCTGGATGACGGAACATTTGTCGAGTTCGACCGATTCAAAGTGCATCGCTGTACCGACTTCGGAATGGAGAAAAAAAAGATCCCCGGCGACGGCGTTGTTACAGGGCATGGGCTGATACATGGAAGACAAACATTTGTATTTGCACAAGATTTCACAGCTCACGGCGGCTCTCTTTCTCTGGCCCACGCTGAAAAAATCTGCAAGATTCTCCAGCATGCCATGCGAGTCGGTGCGCCGGTCATCGGCCTCAACGACTCCGGCGGCGCGAGAATACAGGAAGGGGTCATGAGTCTGGCCGGATACGGCGATATATTTCTTCTAAATGTCCTGGCATCCGGCGTCATTCCCCAAATCAGCGCCATTATGGGCCCCTCGGCCGGAGGCGCCGTCTATTCTCCGGCGCTGACCGACTGGGTTTTTATGGTCGAAAATACGAGTTATATGTTTATCACCGGACCCGAAGTCGTCAAGGCCGTTACCCGAGAAGACGTCACCATGGAAGAACTCGGCGGTGCAATGGCGCACAGTGCCAAAAGCGGTGTGGCGCACTTCCCCTGTCCCGATGATGAGACCTGTATCGAAAAAATTCGAGAACTCATGTCATTTCTGCCCCAGAACAACATGGAAGATCCGCCGCGCCAATCCACGGCTGACGATCCCATGCGCCGCGAAGAACGCATCCGAGAGATCGTCCCTTCGGACCCCAACAAGCCCTATGACATGCGCGATGTCATCACGGCCTGCCTGGACGACACCTATTTTTTTGAAGTGCATGAACACTGGGCGCCCAGTATCGTCGTTGGTTTCGGCAGATTTGACGGTATGCCGGTGGGGGTTGTCGCCAATCAGCCCGCGGCAATGGCCGGGGTCCTCGACATCAATGCCTCCAATAAAGGCGCCCGGTTCGTCCGTTTTTGCGACTGTTTTAATATACCGTTGGTTATTTTTGAAGATGTCCCCGGATTCATGCCCGGCACTCACCAGGAACACGGCGGGATTATCAAGCACGGCGCTAAATTGATCTATGCATTTGCCGAATCCACCGTACCCCGGGTGACCGTCATCACCCGCAAGGCTTACGGCGGCGCATATATTGTCATGAGCTCGAAACATCTCAGGGGTGATGTCATTCTGGCTTATCCCAATGCGGAGATTGCGGTCATGGGCGCTGACGGCGCCGTAAATATCATCTGCCGGAGTCAGATTAAAAAAGCCGAAGATCCTGAAGCGGAAAGACAGCGACTGATCGAGGACTATCGGGATAAATTCTCGAATCCATACAGGGCCGCGGAACACGGTTATATCGATGAGGTCATCGATCCGGCGGACACCCGACTGAAAATCATCCAGGCGCTAAGGATGCTCAGCAACAAACGAGACAGCAATCCTCCGAAAAAACACGGAAACATTCCCCTTTAAACCTTTAGAAAGGAGCGCGTTACATGAGCTGGGATCAAGTATTGGAACTGATTAAGAGCATCCTTTTAACGCAGACAGGCATACCGAACCTGGATATCGGCCAAGTGATCATGATCCTCGTTTCCTTTTTTTTCCTTTACCTGGCCGTCGCCAAAGAGTATGAGCCGCTGCTGCTCGTTCCCATCGGCTTTGGCATATTTTTGGTGAACTTTCCCCTGGTACCGCTCATGGGCTTTACCGAGCACGGAAACCCCGAACTCATCCAGGCATTTTATAAATACGGTATTCAGTGGGAAATCATCCCCTGCCTGATCTTTTTGGGTCTGGGAGCAATGACGGATTTCGGGCCGTTGATCGCCAATCCGAAGACGCTGATCATCGGCGCCGGCGCGCAGCTAGGCGTATTTATTACCTATTGCGGAACCCTCTTTTTCGGCTTTACGTTAAAAGAAGCGGCTTCGGTGGGAATTATCGGCGGTGCGGACGGACCCACCACGATTTACCTGACCGCCATGCTGGCGCCGCAGCTTTTAGGGGCCAATGCCCTGGCCGCCTATTCTTACATGGCCATGGTTCCCCTCATACAGCCGCCCATCATGCGCCTGATGACCACCCCCGAACAACGCCGGATCAAAATGCGGCAGCTCCGGCCTGTTTCCGCCAGGGAAAAACTTCTTTTCCCGCTTATCGCGTCAATTTTTATTATCCTTCTGATCCCTGCGGTGGCCCCGTTGATGGGAATGTTCATGTTCGGAAATTTTATGCGCGAATGCGGTGTGGTGAAGCGCCTCAGCGATACCGCTCAAAATGCCATGATGAACATTGTCACGATACTTCTGGGGCTTTCGGTGGGAGCGACCATGCAGGCGGATGTTTTCTTGAGCTGGAAACCGATGCTGATTTTCGGCTTTGGGCTTTTGGACTTCGTTATATGCACGTTTGGGGGCATCCTTACCGTCCACATCATGAACAAGTTTTTAAAAGAAAAGATGAACCCGCTCATCGGTTCCGCAGGGGTTTCCGCAGTCCCCATGGCGGCCCGGGTTTCTCAGGTGGAAGGCCAGAAAGCCGATCCCGACAACTGGCTGATCATGCACGCCATGGGCCCCAACCTTGCCGGCGTCATCGGTTCCGCCTCCGCAGCAGGAATGTTCATTGCCATGTTCAAGTAGGAGGGATTTATGAATCGTTTAACCCACGAAATTTTCAAAAGCGCAATCCGGACGTGGCTCATTTTGGCTTGGATGCTGGTGATCCTGGTACCTCGAACGACTGTTTATGCGGCGTTTGGTGAAGATCTGGAAAAACCCAAGCCCGAATTCACCCGTGAGGGAAATGTGATCACGGCCAAGCTCATTCCTCGCGCAAAAAGCACCAGCGTTTCGATTCACTTTCAGGTGTCAGGCGGCCGCCTCGTCAGCGTCGAAGGCATGGATTTTCAAGAGGCTGCGCGTCCCGGCGTCGACAATAAGGATTTCAAGTCCGAACTTTTTGCAATCAAGATCGACGGGGTTCCGCCGGATGGCGTGGCGAAGGTATCCGTCACGTCGGCTTTTTTCAGCAGTTCGACCGAGTACTGGGTATTCAACCGAAACTTGAAAGAATCCTGGATGAATGCCGACGCAAAGAACATCAGCCTGCCTGACATGATCCAAAAGCTTGTGGTTTCCGTAAAGGATGGCGGGCCTTTTGACAGCGACGGTGCGGTAGACGGCCGGATTACGTTTACAGGGGGACCCAAGGACTCTTTTTGGGGATATGCCCTGGGCACCCTTTTTATCCGGTTCTTCGGTATTTTCCTTGTTCTGTCCATTCTTATGATCGGCATGATCATTTCGGGCAAAATTTTTCAAATGTTAGACAAAAAAAAGGCGAAAAGGGAAAAAAAGATTCAATTGCAGCCGGAAACCCCGGCACCCGTTATTCAACCGGCCGAGACCGTCGAACCGGAAATGGCCGCAGCCGTTTGTGCGGCGTTGCATTTGCACTTTTCCGGGCGCCGGTCCGGGGCAAGTTTCCAATTTTCCACGCCGGCGATCTCGCCCTGGGTCCGGCAGGGCCGTGAACGGGTCATGAACGCCCGGTCCATACCTACAAACCGATTTAACCGCTTACAGAATCGATGAGGCTCTTTCATGAAATACAAAATTGCAGTCAACGACCGAAAGTTTGAAGTTGAAATCAATGACATAAAGGAAGGTATTGCCCAGGTCAACGTCGACGGCCGGCCTTATGACGTTCTCATTGAAAACTACGACGACATCGCAGCCGGCTCAAAGACTTTGGGCCCGGGATCGTCACGCGCTGCTGCTCCGGCATCCGCGACGATCCCGTCATCATCGGCGAAACCGGCGCCAATATCTTCCAAGATGTCGACCCCGGTAGCAGACGGCATTGCAGCCCCGGTGAAACCTGTAACGCCGACCCTTGCTCCGGCGCCCAAAAAAGTGCAGGCGGCAGGTGAAATTGTCGCGCCGATTCCCGGACGTATCATGGATATCAAGGTGAACGTTGGAGATCCGGTGGCCAAGGGTCAAACCGTAGCGACCATGGAAGCGATGAAAATGGAAAATAATATCACCAGCACCCTGGATGGTTTTGTTCAGACGATACGGGTTCAAAAAGACTCGGAGGTCGCCACCGGGGAAATCATTATGGTCATCGCATAATCGATTCCCTTATATATCCACAGGATTTGCTTCTGCCCGCGATATCGGCGTAAAAGAAAATCCGGCCTTTTTTGAAAGGCCGGATTTCAAGATTTTATGCAGGCAATATCATTTCATCTCAATCGAGCAAGAAACGCTCGATTGAAGGTATTGGTTATATTAAATATCCGGGTTAACCGACATCGAAACAATATTATACCATGGAATAAACATAAAGATTTCGACGGAGACGTTCTCCCTCCTCGACTCTGCTTTCCGCCCGGTCTTCCACGCTTTCCGAAACCACAAAAGCGATATCTTTTTGCTCTCTGGTGATGGATTCCAGTGCCTCTTCGGGTTCGCTGAACATCACGATGTGGTGAAACGGAATCCCTTTTTCGGCGGCTGCTTTTTGAAACAAACCGGCATTTTTTTCAGACATGCTCTTAAATTCTTCACAAACCTGGTTGCGGGAAGATGAAAATAGCTTGAATGTTTCGCAGGACAGCGGCGCCGTATTCAGGGCCAAAATTTCATAGGACATCCGCTGCGCCATTTCCAGGGCATAATCCATGATCTCTTTTGAAAAATCGCTTTCCCTGCCCAAAACCAGCAGTTTTGTGGGCGCCTGAGTTTCTTTTTGGTCCGCCATTGTTTCCACGGCATATTCGGATTCCCCGGCTTCGGCAAAGGTAATCGCTTCTTGATATTTGTCCATTTTGTTGCCGGTTCTGCTCATTTTTCGTTTGATTCTTCCTAAAATTCCAGCCATTTTTTTGCCTCCTCCTGAAGTCATCTATATTTTTTCATTTTTTTGTTTTCTAACTGTGAACCGTGACCACGGGAACGGATAAATCTTTTTTTATGTTCGCAAGGGTGGTTTTCTTTTCAAAAATATTTACGCTCCCGCTGCCCCCAAAAGCATCGTAGATGGTCAAGATAACGTCCCGATGGTCGTTGACATAGTCGACGATCTCTTTTTCCGGATTTCCCGACGTGATCGAAAAGCGACACTGGACGCCTGCTTTTTCCGATTCTTTCAAGAGATGTTCAACCTGCTCCGAGCCTTCAGCCATCATATCCAAGGCTGTCTCGTGTTCTCCGGCTTCCGCAAAGGTTGCCGCTACCATGGTGCTTTCCATAACCTTTTTTGCAATCATGGCGTTTTTTCGTATCTTTTTGATATACTTTCGATAATACTGGGGTCTGATGATCTGGAATATGCTCAGCTCCGCACTGATCCGCTTGCAAAGCGAAATCGCATAATGAAATACTTTTTGGTCGCCGCTCATACCGTCTATGGTCAATAATACTTTTTTCATGGTGATCCCCTTTTATCCGCTGCCCCTTTCAGCCCGTTTAAACATGCATCTTGGGACGGGTCTCTTCGCTTCGGCGAACACGGTCTTCGACCTTTCTTCGGGACTCGCTTTCCGGGCGATCATGCATGATATCGAGCGCCGTCTCATGCTCGTTGGCCTCGGCAAAGCTAATTGCCGCCATCAATCTGTCGAAAGTCTCTTTGAATTTAAACATGGTGGAATCCTCCGTTGCTTAACATTGTTTTTGCTGTTGATCATTGTTAGAGCAATTCCTGTGCCGGTATCGTCAAAAAATTATATCTTATTGATATTATTGTAATTATATCGCTATAAGCGTGTGAATGACATCCAAACAGAGTGTTGCAACATGCAATAGTTTTTTGAGTGATAAAAATATTTTATTTAATATGAGGAGGTTATACAATATTGCAAAAAGGAATGCTTCGTTGCACATTGTAACGCTAAAATATCGCTTAAAGTCCGGTTGTAAAAAATTATTGCGAAGGGCAGTTGAATTTGATTGTATGCAAGAAATGAAGCTCCCTGCAGCCCCGCTGAAACGGGATCCTCCAAAGGCGGATAGATCTCCGCCACACGACATAGGGGAACACGTCCGCTTCGCACTGGCAAGATAGCAGGGTATTCCGGCGAAGGCGAATAAAGGAATCCGATTATGCGAATATTTAGAAAGGAAAAAGGGCAATTGAAGGAACTGCCGGCGGAACTCAATGAATTAAAAGAAGACGTACAAAGTGCCAAGATGCCCGAACCGGTGGAAAAAGTCGTTTATAAAGAACTCGAGCGGCTGACCAAAACCTCGCCTTCAAGCGCTGAATATACCATCGGAATCAACTATATCGATTATCTGTTGAGTCTCCCATGGAACAAAATGACCAACGACAACCTCGATATTAAGCGGGCGGAATCGATCCTCAACGAAGATCATTTTGGGCTGGTCAAAATAAAAGACCGAATTCTGGAGCATCTTTCGGTCAGGATTTTGAAGATGTCCGGCCGACATAAGATCCTGGTGGTGGATGATGAAAAAATTACCCGCCAAAACCTGGAACATGTTTTTAAAAAAGACGGCTATCACGTCAATACCGCTTCGGACGGCCAGGAAGCGTTGGATTTTCTGGGAAAAAGCGCCTTTGATGTTATCGTCACGGACCTCAAAATGGGCAAAGTCGACGGCATGACGGTTCTGGAAAACGCCAAAGCGGTCAACCCGAGCACCGAAGTGATTATCATCACAGGGTACGCCACCGTATCCACGGCCATTGAGGCCATGAAAAAAGGATCGTATCATTATCTGACCAAGCCGCTAAAACTCAATGAAATCCGTTCAACCCTCCAAAAAGCATTGCATAAGAAAACGGTTCGCTTAGAGCCCAAAGGTCCGGTGCTTTGTTTTGCCGGCCCGCCCGGAACCGGAAAAACGTCTCTGGGCATGTCCATTGCCAGAAGCTTGGAACGAAAATTTGTCCGCATATCTCTGGCCGGCATGAAGGATGAGGCTGAAATAAGAGGCCATCGTAAAAGTTATGTCGGTGCACTGCCGGGAAGAATTATTCAGGAAATTCGCCGTGCGGAAACAAAGAATCCCGTGATTATGCTCGATGAAATCGATAAAATCGGTCGTGATTTTAAAGGAGACCCTGCCGCGGCACTGCTGGAGGTTCTCGACCCCGAGCAGAATACGCATTTTGTGGACCATTACCTGGATGTTCCTTTTGACCTGTCCCGCGTGATGTTCATCGCCACCGCAAACGCACTGGATCTCATACCCGGCCCCCTGCTGGACCGGCTGGAGGTGATCACCCTCTTGGGATATACGGAAGAAGAAAAAGAGAAAATCGCGAGCCGGTATTTAATCCCTAAAGAAATTGAAGAAGCGGGACTCACTGAAAATCCGCCGGTATTCACACAGGAAGCCATCCATAAGATCGTCCGGGAGTACACTCGGGAAGCAGGGTTGAGAAATCTTAAGCGCCAGATAGCTTCCATCTGCCGTAAGATTGCCCGTGAAACTTTACGCGGCGGGTATAAAAACGAGCCGAATATCTTAAAGCCTGAAATGGTGGAGGAATTTTTAGGCCCTCGAAAATTCTATTTTGAAGTTGCGGAAGCCAAAGAAAGGGTGGGCGTGGCCACGGGGTTGGCATGGACGGAGGCCGGGGGACAAATCATCTTTATCGAAGCCGCCAAAATGAAAGGAAAAGGAAATCTAATGCTCACCGGGTCATTGGGAGACGTGATGAAAGAGTCGGCCCATGCCGCGATGAGTTACATTCGAAGCCACGCCGCTGATTTCAATATCCCGGACAGCGTATTCGAAACCCATGACATCCACATTCATGTACCTGCCGGCGCGATTCCCAAAGACGGTCCGTCCGCCGGCCTCACCATCGCCGTTGCGCTTCTCAGCCTGATAACGAACCGTTCCTGCAAAAGAAACGTGGCGCTGACCGGCGAACTGACGCTGAGCGGAAGGATCCTGCCGGTGGGCGGGGTCAAGGAAAAGGTCCTGGCCGCACACCGGGCCGGTGTCAAATCCGTGGTTTTCCCGGCCAGAAACGATTCGGACATAAAGGATATCGCGGAGGATATTAAAAAAGATATTCAGATCATCGAAATCGATGAATTGGAGGAGGTCATCGATTTGGTGCTGAATTAGCGGGAGGGGTTTATCAGATATACTTGAACATGGCAAAACTCAGGTCTTTTGGGGTAGGATTTCCGGTTTTTACAAACCCGCGGCTTTGATAGAACGCCTCCGAGGAAGGAAATTTGGGAACTTCTACTTCCAACTCCTTCATTCCCATGAGCCTGGACAAATTTTCACACTGCTCATACAACAGCGAACCATAGCCTTTTCTGGAGTAAATCATTTTGAGCTGCAATGTTTTGATGACGACCTTCACACCCCTTCGAACCACGAGCGCACAGCCGATAAGATCTTCCTCGTCGTTAAGCAGCATGGCCAGATACCCCCTTTTCATCTCTTCTTGAATTTTTTCGGGCGTTGCAAAGGCCACCAGTCTTTCAAGATCTTCCGGACGATACTCGCCTTGATGAACATCCTGAGTATTTTGCCGGATCAACACCGCAACTTTCTTTGCTTCGGAATCACTCAGCGGTGTTGAATTTCCCCTTAAATTGTCTATGACTTTGATTTTCATTTGTCAGTTTTTGTTTTAAAAAACCCGGACCTTTATCGTTTATTTTGAATTGAGGATATTGTGGATGTCTTTTTCGATCTTTTGCTGATAATGGTTTAAAGCGGCATTGTTGCTCATGATCATATCAAGCTGTCGGGTATGAAGCGTCAGATAACCCAGAATTTCAAGACGTTTTTTCATGTAATCCACATCAAGGTATTCTGCTCGTGCAATGAGATTGTCTTCCCTTACATTTACCCTAAAGCCCTGCTCTTGAAGTATTTCTGCAATAAAATGAACTCTTCCGAGTCGTCGCTGATGATCTGCCGCGCCGCCTTTAAATTGGAAACTGATGTAATTTTCCATAGAACGCTCACTGACCAGTGCCTCCAGGATGGAAAAGTGATACCCCAGCCTTGAACTTAAGCTGCAATAATTCTTGGAGATCATAAAATAATTGCGGGCGGCATAGTTTGAACGAAGACCGGAGATTAAGTTCCTATTTGTGGTCGATTGAAATACAACCGACGCAAAACCCTTGCCGTCGATCGCCGGCGGGCCTTCCCATGGAACAGCACAAAATCCCTTCCAGAAAGCCAGCATCGGGATTGAGGCGATATTTTCCAGCTTGACATATCTGCCGTCCACTTCTTCTTTGAATCCATCGTCCAGATTCAAAATCCACCACTGCATAGGTACGTTATATAAAAGTTGTTTGCTCGATTTCTCTGAAAAGTGATGTTCCTTACCAAAATTGAACATCTCATATACTGCTTTTTCATGGATAAACCGGGTGATATCATGGAGGGTTTTACAGTTGACCGGACTAAAATATGGAGAGTCCGGATCGAGCAGGTTTAAAGGGGTGATAAGGCCGCTCACTTGTTTCAAGGTTTCATAAACCGGGCTGCCTTGCATAAGGTATTTCTTTTGCCCGGATTTCACCAGTAACGACTCAATTTTTCCTTTATAAATGGTTAAGGAGTCGGCATCAACAGTGACCAATTCACCATGATTCAATCGAGCCATAGCATCGGGCATTCCAAAGAGCGCAGGGACACCGAACTCTCTGGCAACGCTGGCGAGATGCCCGGCAAAGCCGCCCTGTTCCGTTATAACGGCAGCAGATCGATTTAAAAGGGATGCCCATATGGGAAGTGCCTGCCGGATAACCAGTACCGCGCCTTGAGGAAACCGCAGCATATCTATCCCCTTGTCCACCAGATAGACTTCCCCGCTGGCTACACCCGGATTTGCGGTGATTCCTCCCCTGGCAATGACATCGTCATTTATTGCCTTAAATTCGGGTTCAGGAAAATCCGTCTTTAGCGTCTTAATTTGCTTCAAAGGCCGGCATTGCAGTATATATATCGTGCCATCCTCAGTAACGGCCCATTCAATGTCCTGGGGCATTGCATAGTATTCTTCAATTTTAGCCGCAAGTTCCGCCAAACCCAATATCCTATTATCATCAATGGAGGCCAGATCCTTTTTATCTCCGGTCAACGCCATTCGGCAGACCCCTTCTTCCGGCAAACAGATAAATTTTAATTCTTTGGCATTTACTTTTTTACGGATAATTTCTCTGGGAAGTTTTTTTGAAACTTCAAAAAGATCGCAGGCACCGCTACCGTCAACAACCGACTTGGGCAACCCCCATGCGGAATTTATAAAAATCGAATCATCGGCCATGTCAATGGGATTTCGGGTATAGATGACACCACCGGCTACGGCATCTACCATGCGCATGCATCCCACACACATGGAAATATCTTCATCCTTAAATCCCCTGTTCAACCGGTATGTAACGGCCTGAAACGAGTATTTGCTGGCCAAAATCTCCTTATATGCATGAAAAATGCTATCAAAACTTACGTTTAACTCGCTACGATACTGGCCTGCAAATGAACTGTCCCGAGTATCTTCTCCTAAGGCACTGCTCCTTAAGGCCAAAGTTATTTGGCCTTTTGTTTCTGATTCAAGTTTATTATAGGCATGGTTGACGGCATCGACCAGATCATCCGGTACTCTGGATTTAATAATAAGCTGCTGGATTTCTGAACTCAGGGTAAAAAGCTTTTCTATATTATCCACCTCAGCGGATTGAAAACGCCGGTCAATTTCCGCCTGCAGGTCATTTTCTTTGATAAACCTTTCATAGGCTGCCGAAGTAATGACAAATCCTATGGGAACCCTGATGTGAAGTTTGTTTTTTATTTCCCCGAGATTGGCCATCTTGTTCCCCACAACATCGTTCATTTCCTTATCCACAGCATCTATGGGTACAACAAGCCTTTCATCCTTCATCGATTTCTTCTGTAAAAGCACGCCATCGATCTTGTGTTTGATATTATTAAACCGGACATTGAGTTCCCCGTACTTGTCCTGAGCGAGTTTCTCAATATGACTTATCATATTAAAGACATTGACGGAAACCGCCGTGCAACTTGCCCGGACAAAGGCCATGCCAAAGGGTTGTCTGCCGTCAAGCGCCCGCTCCATATCAGCCATAATTTCTAGCGCCCTGTTGTTGGCGTTTAGCAGAAGCTTGAAACTGTGATACCGATCCTTGAAGTCAATGCGGAGTTTTTCGACATCCGCATCCGAAGGTTCCGGCTTTTTAACAAAAAGCTTTTTAAAATAGTCTAACAGTGCGCCCATAATTCCAAGTTCCGGAGTTTCAATAGAAGCAATACAAGACGAATCCTCACATTTTATAGCCTAATTGAAAAAAAGGCCAAAGGCAAGACGGATGCCGTTTGCTCTCAGCCTTTTCAATGGACAAACCTCAATCCTTAATGTCCCAACTTCATGCCCCACCCCTCAAACATGAACATAATTGCAAAACCATACCAGAGGGTATAGATGACATAAAACACCAAAGAAAATAAGACAATGAAAGCGCGGTCGGATATTTTCTGAGGCTCGATCCGGTAGTAGTTGTACGACGTTTCCACCGCTTTTTTTACAACCAAATCGACAGTTTTTGCTTCCTGAAACTGTTTTTGCTTTTTTAAAACCTTATCCATCGCAATGAGTGACTGATGCCAGTTAAAGAGGACCTGTCTTTCGTTGTACCCGTATTTTGAAGAAATGGCCTCCCCGTCGTTCATATACATTCTGTCTGCATCCGCAAGGCAATTGGCAAGGATTTTCCCCAGATCCCCCTCAATTTTCAATTGGGTTCCGGATATATTGACCAGTGCGCCGCTTTTCATAAACAAAGCGGCTGTCTGTTGGGTCTGGCTTTCGTCTGCCATCTCAATGGTCGTGCTGACTGATCTGCCGGAAAACGGTTCTGTTTCCGCCTTAACTTTTGGGATGTAATAGGCCGATCCCTTTGAAATAGAATTGTATAGGTCGTCTAAATATTCCAAACCGTTTTGCCCCTTAAAGACCGGAGAAAAGATGACGATCAAAACAACTGTAAATCCGATCAACAACGCAAAACCGCCATAAAATTCTTTCTTTTTTTCTATCATAATTCAGCCTCCGCACCTTTAAGTACTCGGATATTCATTAAAAACGTGCCGATTACCCACACCGCAAATATTAATATCACCACGAAAAATGCCCATATTCCGATTTTTTCCAGAAACGCTCCGGTTCCTTTTGATATCTTAATGATATCCATGGCACCCAATTTGGCCGGCAGCGCAAAGACACGGTTAACAAAACCGGCGAGAACCGCCATGGCATAGAAACCGCGGATCGTGATGCCGTGAACGACCTTAGTCACAATCGCCCCTATCTGGATCCCCAATAGAGAGCCTAATAGCATCCCCATGGCGAGCGTGTAGAAAATAAACCCGTAAATCGCGTACTGACTGATTGAGGCATAGCCGGCAGTGAACACAATCTGAAAAATGTCGGTTCCCACCGTGGTCATGGAGGAAACGCCCAGAACATAAACAAATATGGGAAAAGTTAAAAAGCCGCCGCCAACACCCATGATTGCAGCTGCAAGTCCAACCAGAGCGCCGCTTAAGACCAGAAAGACCCACGAAATACTTCTCCCTTCCGGTGTAAGATCATAATCGAATTTGACTTTTGGAGGAAGATTAACAGCCTGGATCTTTTTGGGAAGGCTCCCTATTTCCACTCCCTCAGCTTTTTTGCCATGGACTTCCCTTCCGTGAAACCCTTTGCGTTCGGCCCTTTTGGCCTTTAGAAAGTCGGTCATGGCATAACTACCCAGAAAACCGAGCATTAAAGAATAGACGGTCGTGATAAATGCGTCACTGAGGACGGGATTGATTTCATATAATAGGCGGTTGATGACACCGCCGACGGTGGCGCCTATAATGGCGCCGATTAAAAAGACCATTGCCAGGGCCACGGAAACATTCCCCAGCTTGCGGTGGATAACGCTTCCCATGATGGCTTTTGCAAAAATATGGAAAAGGTCGGTTCCCACTGCTAAAATACCTTTAACGCCGGCACTCATCAGGGCGGGTGCAATGATAAATCCGCCGCCGGCACCGATGCAGCCGGTAATCAGGCCCGCGCCCAGCCCGATGAGAATGGAGACGACAAATATGCCTGTACTGTAAAATGCGGGGCTGTAAGCCTTTTTACCACCCAATAATTTTGGCAACGCCCCGCCGATCTGGTCTGCAAACGCGATGCCTCCCAAAATAATGGGGATGGTCAGCAAGCCTAAAATTAGCAGTCGTTTTTTATCGCTAAAAATGGTATTGGATACACCAATCTCCCAACGTGCATGGGCCCTTGCACCCATCATCATAAATTGCCCCCACTTTTTGAAAAAGTTCATGTTGATTTCGCTCCTTTCTTTTGATCCGCCAGTTTGAGAACCCCGAGTTTTTCAATTTTTTGTTTCTGTATGGTTCTCTTTTTAAAAGCGTCCTGAATCTTGTAAAAAAGCTCATCAAAATCCGCCGGTTTCATAAGATAATCAAAAGCGCCCAGTTCCATGCCTTCTATGGCCGCTTCTATGCTGGCATGGCCGGTTAACATAATGACTTCCATCAAAGGGTCTATCTTCTTAATCTCTCTTAACGTATTTATTCCGCCGATCCCCGGCATCCTGACATCCAGCACAACCACATCTGCCGGCTGTCGGTTCAAATAATCGAGTGCCTCTTCGCCGCTTCCGACCCCCGCAACATCCACGCCGCGTTTTTTCATGCGCTTAATCAATGTTTCCAAAAAATCGATTTCGTCATCCACAAAAAGAACTTTCAAGGATTCCAACTTCCTCACCTCCTAGATGAAACAACGTCTTTTAATTTTACAATGAGTTCCTCAAAATCACAGGGTTTTGTCAGATAATCCGAAGCCCCGAGCCCAATGCCGTCTCTGGCCGCTTCTTCGGACCCGTGCCCTGTGAGCATAATAACGGGGAGATCCGGAACGATTTTTTTAAAGATTTTTAAAATTTCGATGCCGTCCATATCTTCCATTTTCAGATCCAGAACCACCGCATCAAAATCCGTCTTCCTCAAAGCCTGCAATGCCTCCTTGCCGCTGTAAGCTTTGGTGACGTCAATGTTCCGTTTGGACATCCTTTTGGATATGACGTCAACAAATCCTCTTTCATCATCCACGAGAAGGATCTTCAGCAGCTTGTCTTTTTCCTCAAACATGAAAAGCAACCTTTTAAATACGTTTTTAATAGAAGTCTTTCTTTACTTTGAGCTTTCAGCTTTGAGCTTCCGATTTTCAGCCTTCAGGCGGCCCTTGCACCGGAATCCGGATGTAAAACGTGGTCCCCGAATCGATGACGCTTTTTACATCTATTCGACCTCCCATTTTTTGAATGATACCGTAACAAATGGACAACCCAAGACCGGTTCCTTTCCCCACCGGCTTCGTGGTAAAAAACGGCTCGAATATTCTCGAAAGATTGGCTTCCGGGATGCCGGACCCGTTATCCGAAACACCAATAATAATAAACCCTTCTTTAAATTCAAACTGGGTGGATATTGTCAGTTCACCCCCTTGGCTTTCCATGGCATCGATGGCATTGTTGATCAAATTCAAAAGAACCTGCTGCATTTCCGACTGGGCGAGATACGTAGCGGGAAGATCATTCTGAAAATCCGTATGAATCGCTATTTTGGCGTATTTTGCTCTTTGTTCCGAAAGCGCAACCAGTTCTCCGATCAACTCGTTGATATGGGTTTCCTGAACCCTGGAGTCCGTCTTTCTTGCAAAACTCAGCAGCTTGTGCGTAATTTCTTTGCACCGCCGTCCCTGGGTTTTAATCTGATTTAAAGCCCTTTCAAATTCATCCAGGTTCTCGCTTTTTCGGAATTCCTCTTCCTCCAGTAAATCTTTTATCCATCCGGCCTCTTCCACCATAATGGCCACAGGGTTGTTGATTTCATGGGCGATACCTGCGGCCAGTTTACCGATGGATGCCAGTTTGCCGGTTTCTATAATCTGTTTGTCCATCAGTTCCTTTTCCTGGTCAGCCATGGTAATACGACGGACCATTCTTTTGGAAAGTATAAATGCGGCAAAAACAATTCCCAAGGCGCCGAGCACCATGATCATGACGGCAACGATAATCGCATTGTAGAAATCTAAATATGCGTCACGATGATTCTGCTGATAAACCAGAAGCCAATCCCCATCTTTTAAAAAGGACGCCACGTAGATCATCTTTTTACCCGAATTATCCTTCCTTTCTACGATATGGACTTTTTGCGGATCTTCTTCCTTGATCTTCAGAAAATCTCGATAGGGTTCATTTTTGGGGACGATATCAAAATAGGGTTTGGTTTGAAATTTTCCTTCTCTGTTAAGGATATAGGCAAATCCTGTTTCACCGATACGGATGTTTTTAACAAAATCATTAAACGCCACGAAATCAATGGTCGCCCGCAAAATCCACGGATCACCCTTCCAGTTATCCTTCACTGCGACGATAAAATGAGGAAGTCCGCGAAGACCCAAAAAAACATCACTGATAAAATACCTTGTTTTCATGGCCTTTTTAAACCAGTCCGCCTCAAAATATAATGCTTCCCCGAGTCTGAAGGGGCCGGTATACGCCACTTGGAGACCCTGTGAATTGACAACACCCAAGTCTACGAAAACAGGGCCGAAAGACTGTTGCAGCATATCCAGCCTGTCCTGGAGAAAAGACGCATCTTTTAACTCATCGAAACAAAAAGTTCCCGCCAAGAATCGGATATCTCCCAGCTTTTCCTTTAAAAAATTATCAATAGTCTGTTTATGCTTGAGCACCAGCTCTTGAAGATGCGCTTCCACTTTTTCATGATATGACACGTGGAACCGATAGAGAATAATACTTCCCACCAGGATCAAAGGCGTGAATGAAACAATGATGATGGTCAGGATCATTTTCCGGGTTAAAGATCGGTAATAGTCGTTTTTTTGATATCTGGCCTGCTTCATTTGCGGATGTCTCTGAATATTTATTTCAATCATCGGGCGTCTTGAACTTCTTCAAGTACGAGTCCTTCAAAAGGCTCCGGACCACATCTTTCAAGTCTTCGCTGCTGCTTCCTTGTTTTGGAACAAACGCTGCTTTACTGGCAGATGAAGTGGATTCGACATAATCATTTAGATCGCTGTGAATGACAAACAGCAACGGCGGAACTCGATCTTCAAGGCTCCTGAACAGATTCAACTCACTGACATCGGGAAATATCGGATCGATAATAACGAGGTCGATGGGTGCAGGTCCGTAAATCAGGTCTGCCAATTCCCCGCTGTTTTTTGCGAGATGAACCGTGTATCCTTCGGATTGAAATTCCCGCTTCAAAAAATTTCTGATATGCGGATTTCGATCAACAATCAGTAGATTAAATTCTCTTTGCATCAGCCTTTATGGATAAATTAAAATGTTTCTCTAGTAACTTCACGACGGTCTACCATATATAACAATCGTGCCTTCTCTTTCAGTGCTGTCTTGAGTCTATCGATCTTGAACCGATCGATGCCGTACATACGGATATACACCCGGCGCAATCCTTCCGGAACCATGTCGTAAGACGTCAGGATGCTTGCCGTACGACCGCCATATTCCCGGATGATATCCATCACTTCTTTTATGGCGCCCGGCCGATCCTCCACCTCCATGCCGAATTGAATCCCTCTTTTTTCTGCGCCGGTCAGTGAAACAATGGTTTTGAAAATGTCATTCTGAGTCACCACACCCGCAACCATCCCGTAATGATCCACCACCGGCACCCCCGAAATTTTGTGCTTTAAAAGAACTTCGGCTGTCTCTTCAATGGTATAATCCGGAGGAACCGTAACAGGATTTTTGGTCATAATCTCTTTAATTGTAATGTTTGAAATTAAGTATAGCAGTTCATGAATTTCCAGTGTCGTGGCATCGGAAGCGGACGCTCTTTTGATATCCCGATCCGTTATAATTCCGACGAGTTTGCCTTTTTCCATCACCGGCAGCATCTTGATGTCGTATTTTTTAAGCAGCTTAATTGCATCATTCATGGACGCGTTCACATCAATGGTAACGGCCGGTTTGCTCATCCAATTTTTGACCAGCATAATACTCCCTCCTTTATGTTTTGTACGTGTATAATAAATTCGATCCTTTATAAGCATGTGCCCGATTTTTAAGTCTTCGGGAAGCTTTTCTTCTAAATCCTTACAAAGAGCGGAATGGATAATCTTTTTTTTAAATCGGATGCTGTTTGAGCGGCTTAGGGATCGTTGGAAAGAACAGGCGCATTTTGAAATTGTGTCTTTCAAAAAATTTAAAATGATGAATTTAACCGATTGATATGTTAAAGATAATATCCTGTTCTTTCTTTACGACCCCTTGCCGCGAGTTTATGCGTTTTAAAAAAAATATTATCCATGGAGCGACTGTTCGAGAAACACCCCGACCCCTCAGGTTTTCAAGCCTCCATCTTTGTCAAATCTATATTCAATTCATAATCGCTCTCTCCAACCATCTTTTTGGCCGTAAACCCCAGCTTTTTTCCCAAAGCCAGCATTTGGGTATTTTCCGGCAAAACGATTCCCCGAACGTTTTCAATTCCGCGTTCTTTTGAAATCAAAAGACATCGTTTGAGAAGTTCTGCACCGATGCCTTTCCCGTGCCACGCATCGCTCACGACAACAGCAAATTCCGCACTTTTTCGATTGTAAATATCGGTAATCACACGGGCGACTCCGAGCATTTTCTCACTGAGTTCGGTTCCTAAAAGCGCAACCAGTGCAATTTCCCTGTCATAGTCAATCTGTGTAAAGCGAACGAGCATGTGGGAAGGGAGCATTTTTAGCGAACTGAAAAACCGAAAATAAATACTCTGTTGTGAAAGAGATTCAAAGAGCTGCACCAGCAGCGGGGCATCCTCGGGCCGAATGGGCCGGATAAAAAGCTCTCCGACACCTTCACGTATCGTTCGCGTCTCATACTGGTTGGGATAAGGACTGATGACCAGATGATCATGCGCCTTTATAACGGTTGAGGCTAAAACGATCCTGGCATTTTTCACGCGGATATCGTTTTCAGTGACGAGCAGAGGATTGATATCGATTTCTTCGATCTCGGGAAAATCCGTTGCCATCTGAGCCAGTCGAATTAAAACTTCTTCGAGCAAGGACAGATTGCATGGAGGATAATTTTTAAAACCCTTCAGCAGTGTGTATATTTTTGTTTTTTTTATGAGCTCTCTGGCCAGCAGGCGGTTTAACGGCGGCAGCGCAACGGATCGGTCTTTCAGAACTTCAGCCAAAACACCCCCCAACCCGAAAAAAATAACAGGCCCGAGATCCCGATCCTTTTTCGAACCGATCGCCAGTTCGTATTGCTGCTCTTTTTGTTCGACCTTTTGACTGGAGCGTGCGGTTTTTGCCGGACAAACAGGAATTCCGTAAGCGTTCAATAGATTGTTTGCTTCTGTTGAAATCAGACACAACGATTTTTGGGAGAGTTTTTTTTGGATCTGGATTTGCGCGCTTTTAACATCAAATTCGATCTTTCTGTCAAATCTGGGCGGAATCTCCAGAAGCACTTTTAGATTTTTCGAATAACGGTAAAGATCCATAAATGCCCTGACCGCCCGTTCCGGTGTTTCAAATGTCGGGATTCCCTTACGGTTGAAGATATCCCGCCCGATCTCCATTTGTTTCCCACCCATCCATGAAACAAATATCGGAAAAGATGTTCTTTTTATAACACCGGCCAACGATTCGGCCACCTCGGTCGGTTGCGTCAAAGCCTGGGGGGCGAGGATGATCAGAAGCCCGTTCACTGCGGGATCTTTTAGACAGATTCCCACGGCTTTTTCATACCGATCGGGAGAAGCGTCTCCCAGAATATCGACCGGGTTTGTACGGCTCCATCCGGAAGGGAGAAAATCATCTAAGTTTTGAATGGTTTCAACAGCTAATATCGCCGGATCTACACCATGATCGGCAAGGGCGTCCACGGCCATAACTCCCGGGCTGCCGGCATTGGTGACGATGGCCAACCCGGGTTTCAAAGGTCGCGGCTGTTTGGCCAAGAGCTCAACACAGTCGAGAAGTTCTTCAAAGGTTTTGACCCGAACGATGCCGGCCCGCTCGAAAGCCGCATCATATACGGCATCATCTCCGCCCAGCCTGCCGGTATGGGATGCAATCGCTAACGCCCCCGCCGCGGTCCGACCGGCTTTAAGCGCTATGATCGGTTTGATTCGGGATACGGATCTCGCCGCGCTCATGAAATTTCGAATCCGCGGAATACTTTCTACAAATATGACAATGCTGCCGACATGGGGATCTCCTCCGAGATAATCGATGATATCCCCGAAATCCACATCCATCATGGATCCGAGACTTACAAAATAGCTGAAGCCGATATGTTCTCTTAGGCAGAGATCGAGAACCGAAACGCAAATCGCGCCGCTCTGGGAAACAAACGCCATTTTTCCGGAATGCGGGGTATGACTCGAAAAACTGAGATTGAGTTTGGAACCGGAACAGATTATCCCGAGACAACCCG
>Ga0307440_1000037_pt1 | contig 49490 bp, 50 predicted proteins | sample SalMarWE160410MG_FD_202150 | JGI IMG/M metagenome (GOLD analysis project Ga0307440, IMG submission 202150) | Salt marsh sediment microbial communities from the Plum Island Ecosystem LTER, Massachusetts, United States - WE1604-10 | ecosystem: Environmental > Aquatic > Marine > Intertidal zone >...
GGAGGCTGCGCGGAAATCATCCGGGGTCAACGGCCGGTAGGCAAAACCCGTCGCGAGTGTCTTCTGCAGTTTGTCCGCCTGAACCATGCGCGGCCGGGCATATTCCGGCAACCGGGCGCATGCGGGGACGAGGGCCATCGACAGGGATAGAACCGCGTATGTGAGGAAACGATTCATAGAAAAGCAATAAGGCTATCCTTCTTGAATGGGGAGATCAAAGGCAGAGCCATTACTGACCCTGCCTTTGTTCCCAGCTTTGAGCCGTCCCCCAAGGGTTGTTCGTTTCGCCGACCGTTGTGGCCTCAGGAGAGAGCTTGGAGAACGAGGGAATCGGCTGACTTCTAGTACTCCCATTCCAGAAAAAGCCATTTGTTTTCTTCCTTAATCAAGCTGAAGATACTGGTTTTGGGCCGACCATCAATCGACATCGGCACACGGACAGTTGCCTTATCACTCTTCAGCCATATAGCGGGCCTACCAAGCCTCAAGTATCGTTGGTCACGCATGATGTCGCGGAGGTAGAAAGCAAGTTTACTTTTGCTGTATAAGATACGTCGTCTGCCTTTTTCCCAAACTATGAAATCATCATGCAATAGATGTAATAGTGCGGACTCGTCGTGCGTATTCCAAGCCTTTTCAAAAGCTACCAGACTGGCTTTTATAGCTTCTTGATCTGGAGACGCGACCTTATAGGCTTTTCGGGGCCCCCCAGCACAGCCGAAAAGAGCAAAGCAGAGGGCGGAGAGGATTAGAAGCGGGGCGGTTATGTGGAAGATTGTTTTAAGTGGCTTCATCATAGGACGACCCTTCGAGGGAAAAACCGCACCTCTCCACAACCGCTGTAGATATTTTGCCAAAAACATCAACCATACCTCAGCCAGCCATAACATCCATGCAAGTTCTGTGGGGCAGAATTATTGCCAAATTCAAGCCAGACTCTCTGGCCAAGGATAGTCTAGGACGCTTTCGGCAGATCTAGATATGCTTTGCCTCAGCCACCAATTTGTCAAACTTTTCGACTTCCACTACCGGCGATGTCGTAAAGGAGATACCGGTTAACTTATTCAATGCAACCGACGTTGCCATTGCTTTTTCTGCATCAGGGAAGTCCAGGGTAAAAACGAGGTCATGTTCTCCGAGCACGGCGTACATGGATACAACCTTTCCGTCGTGCTCTTTGACCAGGTTGACAACTTTGCCTGTTCGTTCAGCACTGATTCCTTTAAAAGACTCTGACGAATATTTTCCGAACATCATGAAGATGGGCATGGCAGTCCCTCCTTTCTCTTTTCAGTCATCCCTCATAGGTTGAGAGATATGTGAATATGCTGGTTCGCTCTCTCCTTGCTATCCGTTTGACTCGCGGCTGGCTTTGTATTTTTTTCCTATGCTCCATGCCGCGGCCACCGGTTCTCCCAGGCGCCAATAGGACGTATCCGGCTGGGAGAGGATCAGGGGGTTCATTTTTCGAAAATCCAGTTTACCATCACTCAGATATCTCTCTTCCGTGTAAGTTCCCATGATTTCGCCTATGAAGATCTCATTCATACTGCTCTCCACGACATCCACCACCTTGCATTCCATACACAAAGGACAGTCCTTGATCATCGGGGCTGTTTTCAGCTCCCCGTAGAAAAGATCAAAGATCTCCGATTTATCGGTTTTCTTGCCCGACACAATTCCGCAATAATCCGTCACCTCCACCATATCCTCCGAAGGCAGGCAAACGCTGAAGGCTTTGTTCTCTTTGATTCCCGGATTGGTGTAATGGCCTCTCCCGAGTGCAGCAGCAATCCTTGGCGGGTTATAGCTGACCATGGTGAACCATGCGATGGCCAGGAAGTTCGGCTTACCGTCCACGTGGGCGCCCACAAGGGAAACAGGCATAGGATACGCGGGGACAGTTGATCCCAAATTAATCTTCTCCATTTGATATAACCTCCATTGTCTTTTTCGTTTATCGTGACAACTGATGGTTGTCCCACTCTATCATCAAACTCGAATCAATTCAAATGATCTCCAAAACCCCTGATCTTCAGGATGTATCCGCTAATCAAAAGCCCAGCTCTGAAGGATTGGCTCTACTGTTTTATCTCTTTGAAATTGGTGGACAGCTAGATGCATTTACCATCCTTATAGGCTGATACCAGATTAGTTATCATCAATGTAAAGGAGGGCGGGGTTGCATTTATGGGGATTTGGGGGCAGGTCTTGAAACCTGCATGAAAGTTAATGGGTAACTCCATACACTATTCATAACATGCCGATTCATCCTCCTATGTCCACTTGAGATATTTTCTGAAGATCACAGCCACACCCCAACCTGAGATAAGAGAATATCCGAGCTGGCAAACAAGGGAGGACGGTTGCCTGTCGTGGCAAGTGATCTGCAATCCCACTGTATCCATCTAGACTACAATATTTGTTCGAATAATACGGCTTTGGTAAGTGGAGACTATGATCTTTAATGCTTGGCTATGAGGGACAGAGGCTAACCGAGGGCTATTGGCAATAGCCCTCGGTTTGAAGAAGATCAAGTCGACATCGTTACATTTCAATTAAAGCAAGTTTTCTGCCTTTCACCCCCATTTTTCAAACGATAAAAACTTTCATGCTTGACAATCTCAGGTGTTAACCTGTAGACTTATGGATAGACATTATCTTTTAATATAGAAGTTCATTTGGAGAACGATGGCACCACATTTCAATGAGTTAGATGCCAAACAGCGCATGGATCAAATGGTCTCGAAGCTGAGAGAGCATGATTTCAGGATCACGCCGCAACGGTTGGCCGTTCTGAGAATATTGGCGGCCAGCGATGGGCACCCCTCCGTGGAAAGGGTCTATGAAACCGTGAGGCGCGACTTTCCGACGACCAGCATTGCCACCGTCTACAAGACGGTCCATCTTCTAAAACAGCTCAACGAGGTGCTGGAACTGGGGTTTCCGGACGGCAGTAATCGGTACGACGGCAAAAAGCCCTTTCCCCATCCTCATGTCATCTGTGTCCGGTGCCAAAAGATTATCGATCCGGATCTGGAATCCCTGAAGGATATGACGGCCGAGGTGGCCGATGAAACCGGATTCGACATACTGACCCATCGCCTGGATTTTTTTGGTATTTGCGGTGACTGCAAAAGAGCAGAAAGGTCGACCAAGACCAAAAAAGAGGAAAGCATGAAGAGATAAACATTTAGAATTTTTCAAGGAGGTATTACCATGAAAAACGACGACCGCAAACCCACTACAACCGATGCCGGGATCCCTGTATCCAGCGACGAGTACTCGCTCACCGTGGGGCCCGATGGACCCATTCTGCTGCAGGACCACTACCTCATCGAGCAGATGGCCAACTTCAACCGGGAGCGGATTCCGGAACGCCAGCCCCACGCGAAGGGTTCCGGGGCCTTCGGATACTTCGAGGTGACCAAGGATGTCAGCGCCTATACCAAGGCCGCGGTGTTCCAGCCGGGTACGAAGACGGACACGTTGATCCGGTTCTCCACGGTAGCCGGCGAGCGCGGCAGCCCAGACACCTGGCGAGACCCACGTGGCTTCGCGCTGAAGTTCTACACCAGCGAGGGCAACTACGACATGGTCGGGAACAACACGCCGGTGTTCTTCATACGTGACCCCATGAAGTTCCAGCACTTCATCCGCTCCCAGAAGCGCCGTGCGGACAACGGCCTGCGCGACAACGACATGCAGTGGGACTTCTGGACCCTGTCGCCCGAGTCGGCCCACCAGGTCACGTGGCTGATGGGTGACCGCGGGATCCCGAAGAACTGGCGGCACATGAACGGCTACTCAAGCCACACCTATATGTGGGTCAATGCAAAGGGCGAGCGCTTCTGGGTGAAGTACCATTTCAAGACCGACCAGGGCATCGACTTCCTCACGCAGAAGGAGGCCGACCGCCTGGCCGGCGTTGACGCCGACTACCACCGGCGCGACCTGTACGAGGCCATCAAGCGGGGTGATTACCCCAGCTGGGCGCTGAAGGTGCAGATCATGCCCTTCGAGGAGGCCAAGACCTACCGGTTCAACCCCTTCGACCTGACCAAGGTGTGGCCGCACAGTGACTACCCGCTGCACGAGGTCGGCCGGCTGACGCTGGACCGCAACCCGACCGACTTCCACACCGAGATCGAGCAGGCTGCGTTCGAACCGAACAACCTCGTGCCGGGGATCGGTGTCAGCCCGGACAAAATGTTGCTCGGCCGTCTCTTCGCCTACGCCGATGCCCACCGTGCCCGCCTGGGGGTCAACTACAAGCAGATACCGGTTAACCGGCCCAAGGCACCGGTGCACAGCTACAGCAAGGACGGGGCGATGCGGGTCCAGAACGTGTCCGATCCCGTGTATGCACCGAACTCCAAGGGCGGCCCGAAGGCTGACGGTGAGCGCTATCCCGAGGCAGCGGTCTGGGAGGCCAGCGGCGAGTTCATCCGCGCCGCCTACACCCTGCACAAGGACGACGACGACTTTGGCCAGCCCGGCACCTTGGTACGTGATGTCCTGGACGATGCGCAGCGAGACCGGCTGGTGTCCAACGTTGTCGGACACCTCAAGGGAGGCGTGTCCGAGCCCGTGCTGCAGCGTGCGTTCGAGTACTGGCGCAACATCGACAAGAAGATCGGCGACCGCATCGCCAAGGGCGTGAGCGGCGGCTGATCGCTTCGAAGCCCGTCCTGGCCCGTCATTTGAGGCTCTGGCGGGCCAGGACGGGCCTCACCTCGAGAGAGGCATTCTCCTTACCATCGGCTGAGGAATACGATCATAACAGTGCCCAGTCACAGCAAAGGATGCAAGCGCTATTTTTCTGTAGTAAAGGTGGCGTTTGCATTCTTCCTCAAAAGGGGGCGATCCGCCTCGGCCGTCAGGAAGGTACCGCCATTCTCCTTGTGGAGATGGACGCCCATGTGCTGTCCGTGAAGAGTTCGGCAATGTAAAAAATGATGATGGGGAAGATGGCCTTCGGAAATGTATGGGCAAAAACCATGGACCAAATGGCCACCGATAAGGTGAGCGGTTTTTCCGAACAGATGATGGTGGTTGCCCGGTTGACCCGGTCGGAGATTTTCAGGATGTACTTTCCCCCGAAAAACGACAGACCGAAAATAAAATAATGAACACACAGGCATGGAACCAGGATGTAAAGAACCTCCGACAATTTGAGTTCATTCATGATCACGGATTCGGCGGAGCATGAGGCATAGATGATAAGGGAGAGGCATATCACCGGCAGATAGCTGAAGTAGGTTTTGCCCTTTCTTATCAACTTCGGGCTGGAAAACCGCAGAACCTGGCCTATGATGATGGGGATGAAGAGATAGAAGATGAGCTTCAGGATGAGGCCCACGTCATCCACATGGGTGGCGGCGCCGAGCCAGACTTTGAGGTTCTCCGGATAGGTGAAAAGCCCCAGCAAATTCAGGAAGACGATCAGAATAATAGCGGTCAACTCATCTCCGCCGGCTCTGGCTGCCACGGTCGGTCCCGCCGCCAGAGTGCATGGTGCGGCGCATATCAAAATGAATCCCACCATTGTGGCATCTGGCATGGAGAACACCTTGGCGCCCACCCAGGCTATGAACGGAAACAAAATAAGGGAAAGAAAGACGGCCCAGAGGATCACCCGCAGGAATTTCATGGCATGGATGAGCTGTTTGAAATCCAACTCTGTGCCCTGGCCGACAAAAATCAGCGCCACCAGAAAACCGGTCAAATCCAGTTTATCGAGAGCTTTTCCCGGTCCGGGGACATGTATGGACAGGATCAAGGCGATGAAAATGCCCATGAGGAGCAGATTTTTCTGCACAAAATGCTCTATGTGGATCTCCAGGGGGTGCTTCAATGTTCAGTCCTCCGAATGGTGTTTGTATTAAGGCAGTCCACCTCTCGGAACAAATCCAGGTGCGTCCTCTGGGTATGAAGTCTTCACTATTTCAAAAGATGTGACCGGCCAGCGCCTCTTGGCTCTGGCCATCGGTCATTTGACGTTTCAAGGGGGATGTAATAACCGGGCAGTAGGGCCAATATGAGGGTATGTGGTGTTGAGGCGCCCTGGGCGTTATGCCCTACGTCTCACGCCCCATGTCCACGCCTCTTACAAGTCATACAACGTTTCATCTACTCTCGGCGGATCGTTTTTTCGTATCTTGGACCCTTTTCCCTTCAGAAGAAAAGGGTCTTCACCTTCCAGGAGATCTCCCATTTCCGCCTCGATGGCTTCCGGATCCTCCCCGGCCTCCATCCGCTGGAGTGCCTCCTGCATACCGGGGCCCAGATCGAGCCCTGTCATATCCGTCAGCTTCCGCATGAGATTCGCGGCCTGCCGCGGATCGTCCTCATCCATATGCTCCATTTCACCGGCCAGAAGCCCCATGGCCTTTTCCATCTTGCTTTCGTCCAGGTCAGGCATATCCATTTCCGCTTCTTCCCCTTTGTTCTTGGGGCTGGCAAAGACCGACATGCGCCGGTCCAACTGGACCTTGCGGCACCTGGGGCATTGGGGGTTTTTCCCCGTGTTGATGCTCTTTGAAAAGAAATTGAAGATCATGTGACAATCGGGACAGTAGAATTCGTAAATGGGCATAACTTCCTCCTCAACTCCTAAGCCCAGATTCGAAACGCCCACTTTTGCCCAATCTCTACGTCAGACTCAAATTTCAATCCTCGAAATATTAGATATATTCCTGCGGTCAAAATTTTCATCTTCCTTGACCTTGAACAAAATTGAACGTTTCGAAACCGGCCTTCATTTTTTCTGAATTTCACCATTTTTCATACAGAACCGAAGCAAAAGAGTCAACGGCTTTGTCGTCAGTATCCACGCTGAAATTTCTGAATTTCGAAATACAGAGGAAGGCAGATGACTTTTCGAAAAGTCATCGCCGTGCCCATGGACGGGCACGCAAATCAATGGGGTGATTTACAACCCGTTGATTTGTAAGGAAACCGAAAACCACGCTTTTCGGTTTCCGTCAATAAAAAGTGGAGGGACGGACTTCCAACGAAGTCGTCTAATTCATCGGAGCTCAGGAGGAGAGCCTGAGGGTCTTTTTCGGACACTTTCTCATAGTGCACTTGGCACGGGGCTCCGACATGGACGGCTATTTGGGGTTTACGCCTCTAGAAGCCCTGGCGCTCTCCAATGGTTACTCTTAAACCCCAAATGGGCGTCCATCTCCTCAGGAGTGTTTAGAAAGGGTCTGAAAAAGAGCGTTAGGCTCTCCTCCCATTCGTTGCTCATAGACCGCCGCTTGCGGCATAAACCAGCTTTTTAAGATTCCATCAAGGTTGACTTATGATAAAAGCGCAAAAGTGTAGGGGCAAACTTTTCAGGATGTCATCAGAAGTTGAAATAAATAAATCAATTTATTGGAAAAGAGGAAGTAAGTAATACAGCGAAATCCTTTGATAAATAATAGAGATGATCAATGAAAGTAATAATGGCGGTTTGCAGAAATTTTTCTTGACAATAAGATGTGAATGAGAATATACAAAAAAAAAGACAAATGTAAGAAAAATTTCATCCAGCCGATGACACCAAAACGTTGAGGGAGGAAATGGAAAAGAAAGAGATACTGGAGAGGATGAAGGAGGGAAAAATAGACACGTTACGTATCGATTTCCCGGACATGTATGGTGTCAGTCGCGGAAAGATTGTCCCCGCTAACCGTCTTGAAGAGGTATTGGAAGAGGGTATCAACTGTGCAAAGCCTACTTTTTCATTAGACCTTGCCTACAACATCCCTCCAGGGACTGGAACCGCTGAAGAGGTCAATTACGAAGACATGACGATCGTTCCGGACCCCGAAACATTTACCATTGTTCCCTACCAGGAAGGTACGGCCCGGTTCATTGGAGATATTTATGTGAATGGAGAACCATTTCCCTATTCGCCGAGATGGCTGCTCAAAAGGGTGATCGGTCAGTATCAGAAAAGAGGTCTTGAACCTATTGGGGCCAGTGAACTGGAATTTTTCGCTTTCCGAAAGGATGGGGACGGTTTTGAACTCTACTGTGATAAACCAAGCAACGTCTACACCACCGGCCCGAGAGTCGATCCTCTCGATCTTCTGCGAAGTCTTCAGAATGCCCTGCTGCAGATGGGGATAGATGTCATCTATAGCAATCATGAGTTTTTTCAAGGGCAATTTGAAATCAATTGGCGACACACCGATATGCTCAAGATGGCGGATCAGACCTTTACGTTCAAGACCGTGTGCAAGGAAATGGCTTTTATGCATGACCTGTACCTCACGTTCATGGGGCGGCCCAAGGATGAGATGGGTGGAAGCGGCTTTCATACCCACTATTCCATCAATGACGCAAAAACCGGAAAAAATGTATTTGACGATCCTGCAGGAAAAGAAGGTGTGTCGGATTTGATGCGCTATTTTATCGGGGGCCAGATGGCCCATGCAAAAGGGATGACGCTCTTCTTTGCCCCGACCATCAATTCGTATAAACGCTATGTGCTGAATTCCTTCGCACCTTACTACCTTGCCTGGGGTCTCGACAACCGCAGCACTTACATTCGCGTACCGGGAGAGCGTGGGATGGCCACCAGAGTGGAAAACAGGGCCGCATGTGCCTCTGCCAATCCATACTTGGTCCTTGCCCTCGGATTGATTGCCGGGCTTGACGGTATTGATAACCATATTGATCCCGGAGACTACTACGTTGGCGATATCTATAGCGAGGAACCTGGGAAGTTTGAAACAGTACCCCTTTATTTGAGGGACGCCATAGAGGAACTTGAAAGAGACAAGGTGCTCTGCGAAGCCATTGGCCCCCAGATCATTCAAAATATCCTGACCATAAAGAGGAATGAAGAAGAAAGATTCAGGACTTATGTGACCGATTGGGAATTCAATGAGTATTTTTATCACTTGTGATGGGCAATGGTAATGGATACCCGTCATTCGGGAGGTAGATCATGTGCGGTGTAGCTGGAATTATTTCCAAAAAATCAGCTTATCTGGGAAACGATCTCATCAACATGCTGAAGGAACTCCTTCACAGGGGAAAAGATTCCACCGGGATGGCCATTTTTGAAGAACGCGAGAATATCTGCCTCAGGGTTTCTTTGACCGATCCTCAGTATCGGCAGCAACTTGAAGACATCATTAGAAAACACGGGGCAATTTCCGATTCGAGAATCTATCAGGGAGTGGGCGTGTTCAGCTTTTATGAGGCATCTTTGGATATGGCGCCCGAAAAAATTCTGCAACTGAACTGGGATATCGACAGCGATCCTCATCTTTGCGTCCATTCACTGGGGAAGCGCATCAAGGTTTATAAAGATCAGGGGTCCGCCGAGGACTTGCAAAGGTGTCATGAGATCCCGCCGACCAAGGCTACCCATGGGATAGGCCATGTTCGTCTGGCAACAGAAAGTGTTGAAAACATCAACTTTGCCCACCCATTTGTGTCTTATCTCTATCCTGAAATGGCTCTTGTACATAATGGTCAATTTACCAATTATTTCAATATGAGAAGGAAATTGCAAAGCCTTGGCGTTCGGTTCAAGACCAACAACGACTCCGAAATGGCGGCACACTTCCTGGCCTACCAGATGAAGGAAAACGGGATGAATCTGGAGGAGGCACTGTATCAAGGGCTGGAGGCCTTCGATGGTGTCTTTACCCTCCTGGTCAGCACCGAGAGCCAGGTCGGGGCCTTGCGGGACAGGCTGGGGATCAAACCCATGCTGTATTTTGAGCAGGGCCACAGTACCGTTCTTTTTGGCTCGGAACAGATTTGTCTAACCCCTATTGTCTCCGACGTCTATGCTACGGAGATGGATCCAGGAGGCGTAATGACATGGTCCGTCTAGACTTGGCTGGAATGCTCCCCCGTGAGATCAACAGGAAACTCAAAGATCTGATAAAGTCTGAACAGGAGATTGAGGTGGTTCACACACATTCCGTCCACAATTTTGCAACGGCTCTCATCGGTCATGGGAGGATTACCGTTGAAGGCAGTACCGGTTTCTATACCGGCGGTTTTCTGGAGGGGCCGACCCTGCTGATCAAGGGCAATACGGGGTGGTACACCGGTGACAATATGATGTCCGGAGAGATCATCGTCGAGATGAACACCGGGAGCAACGTCGCGCCCTCAATGCTGGGCGGCACTATTTTGGTAAGGGGAAACAGTGGGAGCCGGGCGGGATGGGGAATGAAAGGCGGGAATCTGATTGTCTGCGGTAATGTGGGCAGATGGACGGGAAAGATGACATTGGGCGGCAGGATCATTATCCTCGGCGAGGTGGGAGAGGGTATTGGCGAATCCATGTACAACGGCGTTATCCATGTCCTCGACCAGGCTGTGGAGGATAAACTTGGAGGAAACAGCAGGATCATCCCCATTGATGACAAGGAAAAGGCTGAAGTGGCGGCCCTGTTTAGAAAATATGAGATTCATCAGGAAGTTGATGCATTGAGGAGCATTGTTCCCGATGTGTACGGGCACCATGAATATCTGCTTTTTAAACCGACCCACAAAAAGGGGAGGCAGGGATAATGGAAGCGAAGGCGAAAAAAACCAGGGTCAAAGATGTCCAAAGAGGTGTCTGGAAACCCGAGATCGTTGCAGAAATCAAGCATAAAGCCGAAACCGGCAAGCATCGCATACGAGGATGCGGCACACCCAGAAAATTTCCGGATTTCGATGACCTGCTCGTGCTGCCGTCCCAGTTGACACGTATGTCCATTGATACATACAGAGAAGACTGCAAGACGCAAACGGTCCTGGGAAGCAGGTATGCAAAAAGGCCTCTCGTCATCGAGACGCCCATCATGATTTCAGGCATGTCTTACGGTGCGGTGAGCAAAGAGGCCAAGATCGCCATGGCAAAGGCGACTGATATAGTTGGAACTTCAATCAACAACGGAGAGGGCGGACTCCTTCCCGAAGAAAGGGCGAATTCTTATAAACAGGTGGTACAGATTCTCCCGAGCAGAATGGGATTCTCTCTCCGCAATATTGAGGCGGCCGACGCACTTGAGATCATTGTGGGCATAGGTGCAAAGCCCGGGCTGTCCGGCCATCTGATGGGGAGCAAGATAACAAAAGAGATTGCTCAATTCAGACAACTCCCTGAAGGCATTGATCTGCACAGTCACCCCCGCCACGGGGATATATTCGGGGCCGATGACCTCTGTCTGAAAATGGACGAATTGAGAGATATTACGGACAATGAAATTCCTATCTTTATCAAGATAGCCGCAGGCCGGGTATGGGAGGATGTAAAGATTGCGGTCAAGGCAGGTGTCGACGGCATCGTCATAGACGGCTCGCAGGGGGGGACAGGTGCGGCACCGGTGGTCGCTGCCAACAACCTGGGTGTTCCTACTCTGCCGGCCCTTGTACAGGCCGTCCGAAGCCTTGAAGATGCAGGAGTAAAGGACGAGGTCAGTTTAATCGTCTCGGGTGGTATCAAGGACGGTGCTGATGTAGCCAAGGCAATCGCTTTGGGTGCCGATGCGGTGGCTATCGGTACGGGTGCAATGGTTGCCATGGGCTGTGTGGTCTGCCTCAAGTGCCACGAGGGAAAATGCGCGTTCGGGATCGGCACTCAGGATCCCGAACTCAGGAAAAGGCTCGATATTGATAAGGCGGCCGAGAAAGTGGCCAACTATATCAAGGGTATGACCTATGAGGCGGTGATCCTGGCCAAGGCGGCAGGAAAAACACAACTGCACAGCATGGAAAGGGAAGACCTGCGTTCCTTGACCCTGGAGGCCTGTGCTATGACGGGTATTCCTTTGGTGGGAACCAACTTTACCTTTACCGAACCCTTTGGGTATTTCTAGCGGAAGGATCAGAAACTCTGTCTATTGGTGAGAGCGAGACGATGCGTATTGATGAACATCCTATTTTGGGGACATTCGACAAGGGTAAAAAAGTACAGTTTACCTTCGACGGTCGTGTCATGGAAGGGTTTGAGGGTGAACCGGTTGCCGTGGCTTTGAGAAGTAACGGTGTGTTGGTCCATCGATATACCACGAGGAGAAATGAACCCCGTGGCGTATTTTGTGCGATAGGGCGTTGTACAGATTGCATCATGGTTGTTGACGATGTTCCAAACGTCCGTACCTGCGTCGAACCGTTGAAAGAGGGCATGGTCATTCATACCCAGGTCGGCAAGGGACCGGAGATGTCGGAGTAAAACGTGCGAAGATGTGAAATGGTCAGTATCGGTGCAGGCCCGGCTGGGCTAGCCGGGGCTATTGAGGCTGCCAGGAATGGCGTGGAGGTGGTCGCCTTTGATGAAAATGAAAGGCCGGGCGGGCAGCTTTTCAAACAGATACACAAGTTTTTCGGATCCAGCGTACATCAGGCCGGGGTACGGGGTTTCAATATCGGAAACAGCCTCCTGGATGAAGCGCGAAAGCTTGGCGTAGAGGTTTCGCTCAAGTCGGTAGTTCTGGGTATCTATGAGAACAATGTCATGAATGTTATGATCCGGGACAAGATCGAGCAGGTCAAGGCTGAAAGGATTCTGGTGGCCACGGGGGCATCTGAAAACATGATTCCTTTTCCGGGCTGGACCTTGCCGGGGGTCATAGGCGCCGGTGCGGCCCAAACCATGGCCAACCTCCACGGTATCAGGCCAGGCAAAAGGCTGCTCATGGTGGGTTCAGGGAATGTGGGGGTTGTGGTGGCCTATCAGATGCTCCAGGCAGGTTGTGAGGTGGCAGCGGTCATCGATGCGGCGCCGAAGATTGGGGGCTATGGGGTCCACGCGGCGAAAGTGGCCCGTCACGGTGTTCCTTTCCTCATGTCCCACACCATGAAAGGAGCACACGGGAAGGAAAAGGTGGAAAAGGCGACCATTATCCAGGTAGATGAAAAATGGAAGCCGATCCCCGGCACTGAAAAATCCTTTGATGTGGACACGATCTGTATCGCCGTGGGTCTCAATCCCATGAATAAACTGGTGAGGATGTCCGGCTGCAAGACCGTTTATGTGCCGGTTTTGGGTGGTCTGATCCCGGCCCATAACCCTAACCAGGAGACATCCATTCCAGGCGTCTACGTTGCCGGGGACGTGTCCGGTATCGAAGAAGCCAGCACTGCCATCATCGAGGGGCGGATTGCCGGTCTGGCCATCGCGAACAGTCTGGACTATCTGGACGAAGGGCCTTTCATTGAACAGCGCAATCAACAATTCCAGAACATGGAGGGGTTGCGGAGCGGCAGTCACGGCGATGCGCGGAGTAAGGCGAAGGAATATCTAAATGCGGTGATGAAAGGGTAATTTCATGTCACAAGAATTATCTACATCCGGATATCTTTCAGAAGAAGAACTCAAGGACAGCCCCGGTATTCCCTCAGAAGCCAGGAGAAAGAAAGGGCCTGTGGCGGTTATTGAGTGCACGGAAGATATCCCCTGCAACCCCTGTGAGGCTAGCTGCAAAGTGGGGGCCATATCCGTGGGCGAAGACATTACCAACTTGCCGCATCTCGATGAGGACAAGTGTGTCGGGTGCAGAACCTGTGTTCCGGCCTGTCCCGGTCAGGCGATCTTCATGGTGGATGAAAATATTGGGGAGGGCAAAGCCACGGTGACTTTTCCCTATGAGTTCATGTCCCTGCCGGAAAAAGGTCAGACCGTTTCCGCACTGGATCGTTCCGGAAAAGAACTCGGAGATGCTGTGGTAGTTGGAGTGAGAAAGACGGAAAAGATGGACCAGACTTCGTTGGTTACGATAGAAGTGCCAAGAGAATGGTCCATGAAGGCAAGAGGATTCAGATTCAAGAAATAACATCAATCAGGAGGTAAGAAAGCATGGCTGAACAAGCGTTGGGTATGGTGGAAACAAGAGGTCTGGTGAGCGCAATTGAGGCTGCGGATGCAATGGTTAAAGCAGCCAAGGTGAAATTTGTCGGCAGGGAATTTGTCGGGGGTGGGCTGGTAACCGTATTCGTGCGAGGAGATGTGGGTGCGGTAAAGGCGGCCACGGATGCGGGCGGCGCAGCGGCTGACCGTGTCGGAGAACTCGTTTCCGTGCATGTCATCCCGAGGCCCCATGGCGACATAGAAAACACCATTCCAAAAGGTGAGAAATAAAGTCCTATATCCGTAATTGCCTCCGTTTGCGGGAACGACTGTTTTGCTTCATGGGTGATTGAGGCGGTACCGGAAGCTTGCCACGCTCTCGGGTCCCTTATGGATCCATTGGCTGCGGCCATGCACCCGTCGACAGGGAAGGACCGATGGCATCCGGAGGCTTCTTGTTAAGCCCAGACAAGTCCGAGTTCGGAAGGGACAGTTTGGTGTAGAGGTAAAGAATGGCACTGAATGTTCAATTCATAACACATCCAGGCCCAGGCGTTATAGATATCCTGATGAGCAGGATGGGGGCTGGAGGAAAAAAGTCGCTGGACCTTATCGACTTCAGCGCTGTGGGATTGGTTCAGGGGAAATTGGTGGACATGATGCATGCTGCAGATATCGCGGAGAAAACGGCAAATGTCCACGTTTTTGATCTTAAGGGAACCTGCCCCCAGCACTTGACGATGATCGGCATTTTCGGGGATATCGCCGCCGTAAAGGCAGCGTTGGATGCCATAAGTGCCGAGGATCTGTGATGGTCTGCTGGGACCCATTATCAGATCGAAATAAACTGTCCAGGTTTGAGGTGACTATCTAAATGATACTCGGAAGGATAGTGGGCGACGTCTGGTCCACCAAAAAAAATGAAAGGATGTCTGCCTTGAGGCTGCTGTTTGTGCAGCCTCTTGGAAGAGATTTAAAGCCGGCGGGTGAGGTTTTTGTCGCTGCCGATGAAATCGGTGCCGGGACCGGGGAAATGGTGATCGTTACCCAAGGTGCGCCTGCCATGCAGGCATTTGAAAGGGATAAGCCCGTGCCCGTGGATGCGGTTGTCGTAGGCATCGTCGATAATCTTGATATGACAGAAAGTTCCTAGGTGTTGATACGTGACCATGAATCCTGAAATCGTAGAAATGGTGCGAACTGCAGGGATCGTGGGCGCAGGTGGTGCCGGTTTCCCCACCCACGTGAAACTCAACGCCGAGGTCGAGAGGGTCCTGGGAAACGGGGCATCCTGCGAACCGTTGCTTATGAGCGACCCCTATCTCATGGAAAGGGAAACAAAAGGGATACTCCGCGGACTTTCTATCATCATGGAGTGTACCGGGGCCGGCCGAGGCACCATCTGCTTGAAAGGCAAGCATGTCAAGGCAATGGATGCGGTTCGAGGGGCACTTGAGAGTGGACGCTTCAAGAACATAGATGTCTTTGAACTGGGAGATTTCTACCCTGCGGGAGATGAGCAGGTCCAGGTGTACGAGGTCATGGGAAGGGTGGTCCCGGAAGGGGGCATTCCCCTGCAGGTGGGAGTGGTTGTAAGCAACGTGGAGTCACTGCTCAACATTTTCCGAGCAGTGGAAGAGGGGCAGCCGGTCATTGATAGATACCTCACCGTAACCGGAGAGGTCGCAAACCCACTAGTCATGAAGGTCCCCATAGGGGTTAGCATTGGAGAAGTCATCGAATTTGCAGGCGGCATCACCGTCAGCGATTACAGGGTGGTCTTGGGGGGGCCGATGATGGGAGTGGTCACCTCTGATTTCTCCACACCCGTGACCAAGGTCACCAGCGGGATCATCGTTCTGCCTGCGGATCACCATGTCATTACGGGAAAAACAAACGACCCTGACAGGTTGATGAGAATCACCAAGGTCGTATGCTGCCAATGCTCCCGGTGTACTGACCTTTGTCCACGATATCTTCTTGGCCATTCCCTGGAACCACACAAGATCATGCGCCGACTTGGATCAAGAGGGTCCCTTTCCAAGGAAGTCATGGAAGACGCGCTGATCTGCTGTGAGTGCGGCATTTGTGAGAAGTATGCCTGCCCAATGATGATTTCTCCGAGAGAAGTGAATGCGCAGATTAAGCGGGATCTGTTAAAGGACGGTGTGAAACGACCGGCGAAGCGGAGTGAATACCGGCCCTCCCCATTCAGGGATGTTCGTAGGATTCCCACCCGAAGACTGGTGGAGCGTTTGCGGATCGGACAGTATGAGGACCATCCACCGTTCATGAAAGAGAGCATTTCGGTAGAAGAGGTCAGGATACCGCTGAAACAACATCTGGGGGTCCAGGCAGAGCCCGTGGTCAAGGCAGGTGATCATGTAGCGCGGGGTAGCCTTATCGGCGAAATCCCGGACGGCGTGCTGGGGGCCAGAATTCATGCCAGTATAGAAGGGAGTGTCATCTCCGTGGATGATGCCGTGGTTATCAGGAGATAGCAAACCAAGGCGTCGAACCACGGCACAGGCAGGAAAATAGGATATGGAATTCAAGGCAATAGGTCTCATCGAAACGAACAGTGTTGCAAAAGGCATCGAGTGCGCGGATGGAATGCTGAAGGCCTCCGATGTGGAGATCCTTCTCGCCCGTCCGGCCTGTCCGGGCCGTTATCTGGCGATGATTTCAGGGGATGTGGGATCTGTTCAAAATTCCATTGATATCGGAAAAGAAATTGCCGCTGAATTCATGGTGGACTCTTTTGTTCTTCCAAACGTTCACCCGAGCATTTTTCCCGCCTTGAGTTGTGCGACCCGGATTTCAGAACTCCAGGCCTTGGGCATCATCGAAACCTATTCATGCGCGTCATGTATCACTGCGGCAGATGCGGCGGTCAAGGCGGCGGATGTGGATTTGATCGAGATACGATGTGCCACAGGTCTTGCCGGGAAGTCATTTGTGACTATGACGGGTGATGTGGCCTCCGTCAATTCGGCAGTGGATACGGGTGTTGGAGCCCTGGCAGATGAAGGATTGATCCAGAGCTATGTCGTGATTCCCTCTCCAAGCAGGGAACTCTACGAGAGTCTTGTATGATAAACGCTGTCAGAAAAGTGAAACAGATATTGAACCGGCCCGAGAGGTGGGATTTTTCGGGTGCACTATTCCTGTATGCGGGAGTCGACATTGGAACTCACAAAACCATAGCCGTCGTGGTGGACGAAAACGGCGAGCCACGTGCAGCCAATATGCGACGCGCCCAAGTGGTTCGAAGCGGCCTGATTCTGGATTACATAGGCGCTCTGAAGATCGTTCGCGAACTTTTGGAAGAGATCAGAGGACGCTCTCCCCAACCCATTGAAAAGGGGGCTACCTCCTATCCTCCCATGACGGAATCCGGAAATATCGCAACCACGAAATACATCCTTGAAGGGGCAGGACTGGATGTGCTTGCGGTCCTGGATGAGCCGACTGCGGCCAACCTTGTTCTCAGGGTGAAGAATGGGGCCATCGTTGACGTGGGTGGCGGGACCACGGGTGTTGCCGTTATAAAGGACGGAAAAGTCGTCCGCACCAGGGACGAGGCAACGGGAGGCCTCCATCTCTCCCTCGTCTTGGCAGGACACCTTAAGGTGAGCCTTGAAGAGGCGGAAAAGATCAAGACCGACAACCGTATGAACTCATCGGTTCTGCCCGTTGTCAGGCCCGTCATTGATAAGATATCGGGTATTGTGGACTCCTCCCTTCAGGATTTTGATGGAGTTGAGAGGGTTTGCATGGTCGGCGGAACCTGTGAACTGGAAGGCCTGGCAGGAATCGTGGGTGCCAACCTGGGATTGGATGCATTTCAGCCCGAGGCGCCGCAGGTCATCACCCCTTTGGGGATCGCTTTGTCATGTCTTGGCGGGAACGGGGACGGTCCTGTTTTGATGTAATCGTAAAAAGTCCGTCCGTGGACTTTTTACTGACGGAAACCGAAAAGCGTGGTTTTCGTTTTCCTTACAAATCAACGGGCTGAACTGCACCCCATTGATTTGCGTGCCCGTCCATGGGCACGATGATGACTTTTTACAAAGTCATCAGTTTTAGGGGCGAGGTCTGATGGATAATATTGACCCGGAAAATGTGAAAAAAATAGTTAAAGATGTTCTTAAAGAGATGCGGTTACCCTTATCTCAAAGCTCGGAAACACGGAGCAGGGTGTCGGGAAATGACGGCCCAAAGGTATTGATCGTATTCCATGCGGGGGTGTCGAAGCTGGATGAAGCCATGATTCAGGTACGGCTCATCCAGGAATTGGCTGGAAAGTCCAGTGTCTTTACTGATGAATCCGCCCGGAGTTGGGTATGTGGGGATGATGTACGAAAACAGGCCGGGACACGGTGTATTCTTGATACGGTCAGGCCCGATGGTCTGGAAAAGGTCCTGGAGCGGGCGGATGTGCTGGTTCTCCCTACCTTTTGCCTCAAAATTGGTGCAAAGGTGGCCAATCTGATTTGTGACGATCACGCTTCGGGTATTGTATGCTCGGCCCTGGCACGGGGCAAGAAGGTTTTGGCCTCGCGGGATGGGTTTCTCATCAGTGAAACCCTTGCAAACCTGAAGATACGGGAAGAGATTGATCGGATTCTACAGAAGCTGGAAGACTACGGCGTAATTTTCAGCCCTACCGATCAATTGAGTAACGTGTTCCGACAGGTAGCTCTCGATCCCCAAGAATCAGGGGGTCATGAGGGGAAAAAGGATCAGGATTCAGGGGATGAGCGTTTATTGGGAATCGTTACCGCGAGAGATATCAATAAAGCCGCGAATGACAAAAACAATTCCATACGCGTGGCTGCCGGAGGTGTCGTGACGCCCTTGGCCCATGATCTGGCAAAAGAATATGGAATAAGGATTGTTGAAGAGGTATGAAGGAATTCATTTCATGAAATCACCAACTCTGTTGGTCAGGGGTGTTCATTGAGGGGTCATCGGGTTGAGCCCGTTAGCAGGTTTGCCGGTGATCAGCAGGAGAAACCACGAAATCCGGCAGCCTTTGATCTCTTTTGGATTTGGATAACAGACAGCCTGGAAGAGGAGATAAGTGAATGGGAGAATTAAGGGCCTATTGCAACCTGGACCGGTTGCAACCGCAATTTGCCTCACTGTTTGCAACGCGTTGTCGAGGTTTTCTCTGCGTGGAGGGGATGGCCTCCCTTTTCGTGGAAGTTGTACCGGGTATCGAAGTAAACCACTTGACCGATGTCGCCCTCAAACTGACCAATGCGAGGCCCGGGGAGATGATCGTGGAAAGACGTTACGGCATGCTTGAAATCCATTCCTTTGACCAGGAAGAGATTCTCCACGCGGGAAAAATGATTCTGGAAGAACTGGGTGTCAAGGAAGAGGAAAGGTTGGCCCCGAGTATTCTTGCTACGAGCATCATAAACAAGGTCGATTCCTATCAGGCCGTCATCATCAATCGCAACAGCAAGGGGATGCTGGTCCTTGGGGGCGATGATGTCTATCTCCTGGAAGTAACTCCTGCGGCGTATTCATCCATTGCGGCGAATGAAGCTGAAAAGCACTGTAACGTCAGGCTGGTGGATATACGGTTTTTCGGGGCTGCAGGACGTGTTTACCTGGCGGGAACACAGGCGGAAATTCAGGCCGCAGCCAAGCTGGTCGTAGATACCTTGGCGAATGTAAAAGGCAGAAAGGGATAATAGGGAGAAGCCAATGGCACCTGTTTTTGTTTTTGCTGAAGATATTGCCAAGGCCCTTCGAGAGGGTAAAAAAGAGATAAGAGTGGCCGAAGATACCAGATTTTCCGCGGCCGCACTTGATCTGATCAAAGAGAAAAATATCCGGGTTATACGTGGGGCCGACCGGAAGAAGAATCCAGGCAATGAGGCGCATACCGTGGATGCGCGCGAGGAGAAAGCGGAAACCGGAACGGGGATCCGCCGTGACCCGGAAGGTGGTGCATCGCTCCCGTATCGGGATGGATCCTTGTCCGAAGAAGATGTGGAGATCATAGTCAACAAGGTGATCGCACGTTTCAGGGAGCTGAAAGGGCAGAAGCCTGTCGAATCAGTGAAGAGAAACGCCGGCCCCGAAGACGATGATGACTTGGTGATCTGCCGGTGCGAGGAGATTACAAAGGGAGAAATAAAAGAGGCAATCAGAAACGGTATGGGCACCCTGAACGGCATAAAGCGGGTTACCCGGGCCGGAATGGGGCTCTGTCAGGGACAGACCTGCCAGCGTCTGGTGAGCCAGATTCTGGCTAGCGAACTGGGAGTGCCTCCTGGTGAACTGGAACCCACAACGGCCAGAGCGCCCGTCAGACCGCTTAAATTGTCTGCCTTTGCAACTGGTTGAACCTGAAACAAGGCAGAAAGGGTTGGTTACATTGATAAGAAAATCGACGGACATGAGGATCGGGAAATAGAATGCCAAGTACAGCAGATGTCGTTATTGTGGGCGGCGGAGTCATGGGGTGTGCAACCGCTTACTATCTGGCCAAAGAGGGCCTCAAGCCGATCGTTGTTGAGAAGTCTGATATAGGTGGAGAGGCCTCGGGAAGCAATGGTGGTGGTGTCAGGCAGTCGGCAAGAAACCTGAAAGAGATGCCACTGGCCATGGAGAGTATAAGGATGTACGGCGAACTCCACGAGGAGTTGGGTATGGATGTCGAGTATGTCCGCAAAGGCAATCTCCGCCTTTGCACCACCCAGGATGAAGTGGAAACCATGAGAAAGTCCGTGGAGAACCAGAGGACGAGCGGACTTGAACTGATGATGCTTGACCGAAAAGAGGTCCTGGATATCAACCCTTTTATCGGAGAGAAAGTCATCGGCGCCAGCTATTGTCCGACGGATGGACATGTGAATCCCTTCCTGGTGACCTATGGGTATTTTCTAAGGGCCAAGGACCTTGGAGCCCGATTCTTCACCCAAGAGGAAGTCATTGACATTAAGCTTCGCAAAGGCAAAGTGACTGCAGTTGTGACGGACAAGCAGGTGATTGAGACCGATCTTGTCGTGAACGCAGCAGGGGTGGCGGGTCGAAAAATCGCCAACATGGTGGGACTGGATATTCCCTTGCGACCCATTTTTTCAGAGGCCATGATTACCGAGCCCTATCCCCCACTGTTCCCTCAGATGTTTGGACACGCAAAGGCCCTTTTTTACGGGCGGCAGACGGTTCACGGTCCCTTTTTTTGGGGCGGGTTTGTCGGCAATGAACAATTCATCCATCGGGGAGGAAAGCCTCTCTTTCATTTCATCGGCCCTGCCGTGGCAAAAGCGGTCCTCGACTACTTCCCAATCCTGAAAGATATTCACGTGATTCGCATGTGGTCAGGCCTTATCGCCGCAGTGTCTGACGGACTCCCTGCACTGGGGTTGACGGAGGAAGTGCCAGGGTTTCTTTTCTGTACCGGATTCAGCGGGCATGGCTTCGGGCTCGGCCCGGTTGTGGGAAAGACCATGTCGGAACTCATTATGGACTGTGAAGTTTCCATTCCGATTCATGATTTTTGCTATGGACGTTTCAGTAAGGGTGGGGACGAGGAATGTGTGTGCCAAGGAAACGCCACATGCACCCTTACAAAGGCGATCTGCCCGAACAAGAGGGATCTGGCAAGAAATATCTAAAATATCAAAAGTAATCTGAAAAGAGACAGCATATGATAGATCTTAGGGCGTTTGCGATCATTGATCAAATTCAGAAACAATTTGCGGGTTACATTGGCAGTACTGCGATGGGCTATTATCCCATAGCCGGGCAGTCTGCCTTTTTTGTTGAAATCGCTCCGGGCATTGAGATCAATTCCATCACCAACGTGGTGCTCAAGCGGGCCAATGTTAAACCGGGGGCGATGGTTGTTGAAAGGACGTTCGGCATGCTGGAAGTCCATGGGGATTCACCTGCGGATGTGAGAGAAGCTGCCGACGCTGTCCTGGAATACGCGGGAATGAAAGAACATGACAGGATAAAACCGAAGATCCTGGCCTCGGACACAATCGATAGAATAGAGGCCCACATGACCCAGATTGTAAATCGCTTTCGGTCTGCCAACATGATCCTGGAAGATGATACCCTCTATGTCTTGGAAATGGCCCCGGCGGGATACGCAGGATATGCCGCCAACGAGGCTGAAAAGGCTGCTGATATCAAACTCATCCATGTCACTGTGTTTGGGGCTTCCGGTAAGGTGTATCTGGCCGGGGAGAGATCGGACGTCCTGGCCGCCAAGGAGGCGGCCGAAAGCGCTCTTGCATCCTTAAAGGGCAGAGATTATTCCTAGGGGTTTCGTCGGGGATACGGAATGAAATCGGCAAGAAAAGACCTTTTTGAACGAATCATAAAGACCTATCCTACCCTGTCTCCGAAAAAGCGGAGTGTGGCTGATCTGATCATGAGGGACTACAAGAAGATCTTTCTCATGACCGCAAGAGAAATCGCCGCCGAATGCGGGGTGAGTGAGCCGACGATCATACGATTTGCCGTGGATCTGGGATTTTCAGGATATGCGGAGTTCCTGCAGTTCATGAAGGGGTTGCTCCATACGGAGCTGACAAGTGCCGAACGGTTTGCGAAGGCAAGCCGAAAAGAAAAAGCCGGGACAACCATTGAGAGATACTGTCAGAATGCAATCAGGAATCTCGAATATCTTTCCCGTTTTATCTCCGACACTGAACTGAAGAGAATTGCGAGAACAGTCTTTAAGGCCGACACGGTGTATGTGGTGGGATACAGGGCTTCCGCAACGCTGGCCTATCATTTTGGATATCTGCTCAAAAAAATACGGAAGAACGTTTTCATAGATACGAATTTGTCTTGGGAACTCACGGATATGCTGAACGACGCTGATAAGTCCACACTGCTTTTCGTGATCGGATTTCCACGTTATCCGAGGAGGACCATAGAAATTCTCAAGTATGCGAAGAAATGCAAGGTGAAGACCATAGGTCTCAGCGATAATCCCAAGTCACCGATCATTAACCTTGCAGATGAGTATGTCATTGTGGACATTGAAGGTGTTTCATTCATAGACCCTTTCGCCCATATCATTGTCTTGCTGGGAGCCCTGGTTCATGAAATCGCCTTTCTGGACAACCAGGAGGCGATGAACCGTCTTTCAAAATTCGATGAGGGCGTAAAGAGGACCAATGAATTCTATTCGACTGAGGCATCCGAAGAAAACCTGGAATATCGATTCGACGGCCCTTACGTTACTTCGCTTTGGCCCCGGAAGGAGGGGGAATGAAAGCATTGGGACAAAGATACCGATTGGTGAGGAAATAGAAACGACCGGAAATATTCAAGAGAGGTAGACATGGGTCTTGACGAGAAAATAATTACGCAAGTTGTTGAGCAAGTTGTTAAGAAGTTGATGGAACAACAAACTGATATCCGCGATTCTGAAAACAAGGCTTCTGAGAAAAAGCCGGATGTCACGGACGGTGTCTTTCAGGACGTGGAGGATGCCATCAGGGCGGCTGAAAAGGCACAGACACAACTGGTGGCTTTGCCGTTATCCGTGCGCGAGAAACTTATCCAGGCCATAAGAGACACGGGGTTGGGCAATGCCGAGGCATATGCGGGAGAGGAATTTAGAGAAACCGGGCTGGGTAAAGTTGAAGATAATCTGAAGAAGATTCAGTCTTCCTGCCGCGTTCTGGGCATGGAGGACCTGGCACCTGAAGTCTTCAGCGGCGACATGGGATTGACGGTAATAGAGAGAGTTCCCGTTGGTGTTATCGCCTCAGTGAATCCAGTAACCAACGGTGTTCCCAGTATACTTTTCAATGGCATCATGATGCTGGCTGGCGGCAACACGGTGATCAACAATCCTCACCCCAAGACAAAGGGTTCGGCCTCCAGGGCAATCCGTGACCTGAACAAGGCCATTGCGGCTGCAGGCGGACCGGCCAATTGTATCTGTTGTCTGGAAGAGCCGTCCGTTCCATCGGCCCAGAAACTCATGACTCACCCCAGTATAGGCCTCATCGCCGTTACGGGTGGGCATGGAGTGGTGGCCTTTGCGTCCAAGACAGGGAAAAGGGTCTTGGCCGGTGGACCGGGTAATCCTCCGGTGGTGGTTGATGAAACAGCAGATCTGGGTCGGGCGGCCAGGTGCATTATCGAAGGAGCATCCTTTTCAAATTGCATGGCCTGTGCCAGCGAAAAGGAAATATTTGTAGTGGATTCGGTAGCAGACCGCTTGAAAGAACACCTGAAGCTCTACGGCGCCTATGAGCTTACGCAGGATCAAGGGAAAGAACTCATCAAACATATCTTCAAAGAGGTCAAGAATCCGGGAAAACCTAGTGTAATCAATATGGATTTTATAGGGAAATCTCCGAGTTTCATCCTAAAATCCATTGGTTTGGAAGTGGGGCCTGAGGTCAAAATAGTCATCCTGGAGACCGATAACGATCACCCGCTTGTATGGACCGAACAGATCATGCCTGTGCTCCCGGTTGTGCGGTGCAGCGACGCCGATCAGGCTATCAGGCGGGGTATCGCAGCAGAGCAGGGCAATGGGCATACCATGGCGATTCATTCCAACGACCTGAATAATATCCGCACGATGGCCTCCAGGGCCAGGTGTGCGGCATTTGTGAAAAACGGGTCCTGTGGCCTGGCCAGCGTGGGCGTCTCAGGGGAAGGTTTTACCTCTTTTCATATCGCAACCAACGGGGAGGGGCATACCCGGCCAAGGATGTTTACCCTCATAAGGCGCTGCGTTATGACCGACGATTTCAGATACCGTTACGGCGAGAACTCGGAATAGGTGGCCTTGGCGGGATGTGGGATAGTGACATGTTCTGTCTGTGATTTGTTCACCACAGAGCCACAGAGGTCACAGAGGAATATGCGTTTTTGCCCATCGGAAGACGGCGATGGGCAAAAAGAACATGCCTTTCGGTAAAGGAACGTTGCTCCTGCGAGAGGCGGGACTGATCACTTTTGCTTGCCGGTATCTCCCGGCAAGCAAAAAAAGAACTATCTCTGTGTCCTCCGTGACTCTGTGGTAGAGGATGTCTTTGAATATTAATGAGATAAGCTGAGACCGATTACGTCATTGTATTTGGAAAAACGTGTATCAAGTGGTTCCTAATCTTTCTAGGAGATTTGCAAATGGACCTTTTGAAAAGGGATAACTTCTCGTCCGGTGCGCCGTTTGAGGAGAAGGTGGGCTATAGCCGTGCAGTAAAGGTGGGAAACATGGTCTTTGTGGGCGGAACCACGTCAACCAATTCCGAAGGGGTGGTGGAAGGTGCCGGCGATGCATATCTCCAGACGAAGATCATCCTTCAAAAGATAGAAGACGCCCTCTCCCGCGCGGGAGCCAGGATTTCTGAAGTGGTGCGGGTCCGCTTCTATGTAACCGATATCAGCAAAGGACAGGACTACCTGCGTGCCTACTCTGAATGGTATAAGGACGTCAAACCTGTGATTACCATGGCCGAGATAAAGGCCCTGGCGAGGCCCGAACATTTGGTCGAAATCGAGGCCGAGGCCATTATCGGATCTTATCTTGTCCATGGGCACTGAGCATCGCTTTTTGTCGGCAGTGGAAAATAAACTGGTGAAAAGAAATCAAAGAGGATCATGACTTCATCCTTCGATTAACAGAATTCGGATATAAGAACAATGCGGAAGCCAAGCAAAATCATTCTATGAGGCCCCCAAAAGAGTGCGCACACTCCTTTGGGGGCCTTTTGATTTTGAAAGGGAAAGCAGGAGCGAATCAAAATTGGTCAATGGAATACGGAAGTTCACGTGATCAATGTGCAGGCGGCAACAGAGAAAAAGGCCATGAATTATATGAGGAAAAGGGGGATATGATGGGTGCCGATCTGATTATCAAAAACGCTAAAGTCATTACGGTTGACAAAGATTTTAGCATAAAAGAGGCCGTGGCGGTCAATGAAGGGAAAATTGTCGCTGTCGGGACAAATGATGGGATTGGAAAATTCATTGATCCCAATAGCCGGATACTGGATCTCAAAGGGAAGCCGATCCTGCCGGGTATTAATGAGGCACACATGCATGCCCCTTTTTTTGGAGCCAGCAGGCCCCCTTTGTCTCTTGATTTGACCTATCCGACAGTCAAAACGATTTCAGACATGGTAGAAGCTCTTCGCCGGGAAGTGGAAAAAAGCAAACCGGGCGAGTGGATACGTGGATTTGGATGGGACCAGGGATCCTTGACGGAATGCATAAGCGACCCCTCAAAGCTTCCCCGGAAATGGGATCTGGACCCGGTCTCGCCAGACAATCCGGTAGCGTTCACCGACTTTTCATGCCATACGTTGCTCGTGAACAGCAAGGCTCTCGAGATAGCCGGGGTTACCAAGGATACACCTAACCCGGTATCCGGCGAGATGGAGCGGGACGATAATGGTGAACCAACCGGCATATTGAAAGAGCCTGGCGCTCAGGCACTTGTGTCCGCTCATGTGCCGCTATTGACCCGGGAGGAGAAAAAAACGGCTCTACTGACAGCCCTGAGTCACCTCAATGCCAATGGGGTAACCAGCTTCACAGATGCGGCTATCGGTCCAGGCGGGGAGAGTTTTGTTTACGGGGTGATGAGTGCTGAGTTTATTGAGCTTTATCAAGAGCTGCTTGCTGAAGAAAAGCTTACGGCAAGGGTAGCTGTGCTGTTATTATTGGGTGATTATGGTGCCCTTACCTACGAGGATCTAGAGAAGGGCCTCAAGACCTTCGATGTCCCAAAAGGAATAGACAAAGAGCGGCTTCAGTTCCCAGGGGTAAAGCTTTTTGCAGATGGCATTCCCTTGACCTACACCTCGTGGATGAATGAGGACTATGTGAGCGGTAACGTAGGCCACGGGAAATCAGTTATTCCCGGTAATACTGATGAAGAGCAACGCAATAATCTTATTGAAATGATTGGATTGATTCATAATCACGGTTTCCAGATCGGCATTCATGCCACGGGTGATCGTTCCATTGATGCCGCGGTAGATGGCTTCGTGCAGGCCATCGGAGATCCCTCGCGAGGAGACCCCCGCCACTATATTATTCATGGTGATTTTATCAGCCCTGAAAAAGCCGAGGTATTGGCGAAATATAATTGTGGCATCGCCATGCAGCCCTTCATCAGTGCAATGATTGCAGATTTCGAGCCCATGGTGGTTGGCGAAGAGCGAGCGGCGTATGAATGGCCTACACGGACGGTTATCGATGCCGGTGTCAATCTGACAAGCAGTTCCGACGCACCGGTGACCTACCCCAACTGGAGGCTTGGAGTGCAGGCGGCTGTGTTGAGGGAAGGATTGATTTCAGGAAAGGTGAGTGGACCGGAAGAGTGCATCACGGTGGAAGAGGCCATACGCACCTACACCATCAACGGCGCCTGGCAGGATCATATGGAAGATGTCAAGGGGTCCATTGAAGTGGGAAAACTTGCCGACTTTTGTATCATAGGAGATGATATATTGACTGTTGATCCCCACAAGATAGGCGAAATCCCGATGTTGATGACTATAGTGGGAGGAAAGATTGTTTTTGATGCAAGTGAAGGGGGCTTTGCTTAATAAGTATCGGTTGGGTCCAAGTCATAAATTCTCAAAGAAGGAGGCATTACCGTGAAAACCAAAGCAACGTATTGTTTCACCGTTTCATTGGCACTGTTGATATCGGTGGTCTTTGTCCTGGGTACGGGTGCGCCGGTTCAGGCTGGCACTAAAAAACTCAAGGTGGGAATAGTCATGCCCTTATCCGGGCCTATCAGCGTGGTCGGCGTCGGTTTGACGAGAGCCGTGGGGCTCTACTTTGACAAGATCAATGAGGAAGGAGGTCTTCGGGTCGGAGGTGATACTTACATGCTCAAGTTGATCGCCGAAGACAGCAAGACAGATCCAACAGTCGCAGCGACTGCGACCCAGAGATTGGTCTACAAGGATGGATGTAAGTTCGTCTTTGGGGCCATTACTGATTCTGTTGCCGCAGCCATCTACCAAGTTTGTGCCAGGGCCAAAGCGCTGCACCTCATCACATGGCTCGATTCACCGGGAGTTTCCGGGGATGTCAGCCCCAAGAAGCCTTACGCTGTCCGGCTGTGTATTTCTTCAGATGCGGGTTGGGAGCTGGATTACGATTTTCTCAAACAGAAATATCCTGAGGCCAAGAGACTGTTCATAATCGCGCCAGATGAAGACCTTCCTATTGACCGAGCTATGAAATTGGCTAAGGAGCGGGGTTTGAATGTAGTTGGTCATGAACTCTGGTCAATAGGCACACAAGATTTCCTCCCGTTGTACACAAAGGCGTTGGCAAGCAAACCGGATGTTATCCAGGCCGTGTGCAGCGCCCAGTCTGGCTATCAACTCAGGACCGCGCGGCAACTTGGCTATAAGGGTGTTTTTGTTTCAGATGCACCCACCGCGCCTGCCTTTATTCTTTCATTGGTTGGGCCAGCTGGTTCTTATGATGTCATAAGCAATGGCATGGATATGAACCATGCCACTCCAAGTATGAAAGAATGTATACGTCTTTGGGCCAAGAAATATAAAGAACCATTTTTCTCCGACGCGATCATTGATTGGGTGGAGGCTGAGATATTTGTCCAGGCACTGAAGAAAGCAAACAGCGTTAAACCGGAGAAAGTCGTGGCTGCATTTGACTCGATGACCGCACCTGGAAGTTTTCAGACCGCCTTTGGACCAGGTCATATGGGGGGGGCCAACCGGTTTGGTGTAAATCGGGTGGTTGTGAGACCCATGCCTATCAGCAGGCTAATGAACGGCAAGATAGAGTTTATGGGCTTTAAAATGCCCGTTGTTGACCAATAGAAGAGGAGCAGGATAGAAGCAAAGTTAAGTGACGGTTCAATTGTAGAAAACCCAGAATATATAACCAATCATGATTCTGGGGTGAGGAGACAAAGAAAGGTTAATGGGAGATTAGGATTGCACCTAGCAGCACAGACAATATGGCAAGGGCTGGTCAATGGTCTGGCTCTCGGATGGATCTACGTCCTCATGGCCATGGGGTTGACACTCATCTTCGGCATCATGCACATCATGCAATTTGCCCATGGCGAGATATACATGCTGGGTGCATATGTCGTCTACTATCTGAATTCTACTTTCAAGTTTTCTCTTCTCTCGGCCGCTGTTCTAGGCATGATAGCCATGGCTGCCGTGGGACTGATCCTAGAACGCTTTCTATTTCGAAAGCTCAAAGAGGATTGGCTATCGGCGGTTGTCGCTACCACGGGTTTATCCCTTATTCTTCAGAGTGGTGCTGTGGTCATGTTTGGTCTATACGAGCGCAGTATCCCTCTGATAGCCCAGGGTCCTTTGAATATTATGGGCATTATGGTCCCCAAGGATCGGGTGGTAGCTGTTGCTGTGGCGATGATTTTAACTGTTATTTTATATCTATTCCTTAAGACAACCAAATATGGCCTGGCCATGGTCGCCAGCGCACAGAACCCCGAAGGGGCAATACTTCAGGGCATTGGCCCTGAAAAGATGGCCGCCATCGCCATGGCTATTGGCTGTGCTCTTGCGGCCGCCGGAGGAACATTGGCTGGATCACTGTTTACCTTGAGTCCTTTTATGGGCCTATCTCCATTGATCAAAGGCATGATCATCATCGTGGTCGGTGGCATGGGCAGCCTACCGGGAGCTTTCTTGGCAGGGATGATTTTGGGATTTATCGACGGACTGGTGCCAATCCTGTTCGGGAATGTCTGGACGGCCATAGGCCCTCTTCTCTTCGTTATCATAGTCCTAGTAATCAAACCAGAGGGATTCCTGGGTCATGCAGAATAGACTATCATCGGTAAAAGTGCTGGCTATGGCTGCGTTGGTCGCCTCTGCGATAGCGGCTCCGCCCATTCTTTCAAACATATACTGGACCTCTGTAATGACCATGATCGTGATTAATGCTCTTATGGTGGCCAGTCTCAGAACCATCTTCCTTATTGGAGAGTTTTCCCTGGGTCATGCAGGATTTATGTGCATTGGCGCCTACACATCCGCTTTATTGACCATGAAGGTAGGTTTGCCTTTTGCGATTTCTTTGCCGATTGGTGGACTGTTAGCGAGCTTGGTGGCCCTAGGATTAGGTTATCCCTTCATGCGGGTAAAAGGAATTTACTTTGTCATCTTAACGGTGGTTACCTCTGAGAGCATCCGGCTATTAGCGCTCAACTGGCGAAGTTTAACTGGTGGGATAAATGGCTTGATAGGCTTCCCTGGGGCTGGTGTCTTATTCATTCCCGGCATTGGGCACATAGATTTTAACGGATTTACTGGATATTACTATTTGACTCTAGGCATAACTTGTATTTCGCTATTCATCCTCTACCGCCTTGAAAAGTCACCCCTTGGCTTTATCTGGTGCGCAATCCGCGAGGGGAACAAGATGGCTGGATCTGTGGGGATCAATGTCTTGCGATATAAGGTCATCAATTTTAGCATAGCCTGTTTCTTTGCCGGAATAGGTGGTGTCCTCTGGGCACATTCTCAGCGAACAATTAGCCCACAGGCTGGTTCAACTTTTGGCGTTATGACGACTATCTACTTCCTAGTATATATGGTAGTTGGTGGAAGAGAAAAGTTTATGGGACCAATTGTCGGTGCAGTAGCCCTGTCTCTCCTGGTACAGTTTACCGGATCAATGCAGGAATATCAGCCAATGATAATTGGGTCTATAGCTGTAGCCGTAGCTATGATCATTCCGGAGGGTTTAATCAGCATACCGGAAAGAATAGATAGATGGAGACTTAGAAATTATTAACCCGCTTATCAAGTTGACGTAGAGAAGCAGACACGAAAACAGGACTCGAATGGCATTCCTCGAGATTAGGAAATTAACCAGATTTTTTGGTGGCCTTGCGGCGGTGTTGGAATTGGATTTGGACGTAAGTCGGGGCAAGATCGTCGGCCTCATTGGCCCAAACGGAGCTGGTAAATCCACAGCGTTAAATATGATTGACGGCACTTTGCCGTCTAGTAAAGGGGAAGTAATCTTCGACGGCGAGGAGATAACAAAGCTCGCTTCATACCAACGAGCCCAAAGAGGCATCGGCCGAGTATTTCAGGAGGACCTTCTTTTCGGCAACTTTAAAGTAATTGAAAACGTGAGAGTTGGTCTCCACTTACAATCCAAGATAGGTCTTTCAGACATATTTTTGAACACGCGTTCCAAGCACAGACAAGAGAAAGTATTGCAGGAGAAGGCATTTGATGGATTGGAATTCGTCGGCCTAGCAGAACATGCAGATGAATTGGCGATCAATCTGCCCCATGGGAGACAGCGGCTGTTAAGTTTAGCAATTGCTTTGGCAATTCAACCGCAACTGCTCCTTCTGGATGAGCCGGTCACCGGCATGAACGCCGAAGAGGTCGCGACCATGTTGGCCATGATCAGGGCACTGAGAGAAAAAAAAGGCATCACCTGTATTATCATAGAGCATAATCTTAGGGCAGTGATGGGGCTCTGCGATCGAATTGCTGTCCTTAATTTTGGCAAAAAGATCGCTGAAGGTACACCCAAAGAGGTCGTTGAAAATCCGGCCGTGATAGAGGCCTACCTTGGGACGGAAGAAGATGTTGCTTCAAGTTAAGACCTTAACAGTTCACTATGGGAGGGCGGAATGCCTAAAGGATGTTTCCCTTGAGGCTCAAGATGGTGAAATTGTTACCATCATAGGAAGCAACGGGGCGGGAAAAACCACGATCTTGAGAACCATATCTGGATTGAAGAGACCTGCATCGGGAGAGTTGTTGTTTCAAGGTGAAAGGATCAATGAAACACCAGCCCAGGATATCGTGAAAATAGGTATTGGTCATGTCCCCCAGGGAAGAGAGCTTTTTCCCTATATGGCTGTCCTCGAAAACATAAGACTGGGTGCCTATCTGCAGAATAATAAGAATCAAATAAAGGAGGGTCTAGAGAAAATATTTATGATTTTTCCTGTACTTAAAGCAAGAAAACGCCAGCAAGCAGGGACTTTGAGTGGGGGTGAGCAGCAAATGCTTGCAATCGCACGTGCGCTGATGGGAAATCCCACCCTGCTTTTGCTGGACGAACCATCCACAGGTCTCGCCCCAATCGTAGTTCGTGAGATAGGGAAGGTGGCGATCGAGATTAATAAAGCTGGTACAAGTATTCTGTTGGTGGAGCAAAATGCCCGGCTGGCCCTCAGGCTAGCTGATCGAGGTTATGTTTTGGAGACAGGCCATCTTGTATTGCAGGGGAAATCCGAGGACTTGCTGAATGATGAACGGGTGAAGAAGGCGTACCTAGGGCAGTAAATGGTGCACGATCTCCAGGAATAACCAATTCACAGATTGTTCAAAAAAAAGAGGAGATACCTTAATGTATCTGTACTTTGAATTGTGGAAAGCTAGGCCAGAGTGGCTCGGACCATGCTTATCCGGTTGACGCATACGCGCCCCCCTCCAGTGAAGAACTCTAAAAAGCGGCGGGATGTGTTCTCACGAGGCACGGCTAGCATGGTCCATTTTGCACCCCACCTTGTGGTCGTCAAGCATTTAGCCACTAGCTCCTTGCTGTGCCTGGAGCCGGATGCTCACGTTCGGATCAGTGCGAATGACACTGCGTGATCTGCGTGTCAATCCGAATCAAAATCCCACTGTATGTGTCAACCGGATAAGCATAGCTCGGACTATCTGAAGAGGAGCGTGGAGACTACATGTCTCAGCTCGGACCTATTATCGAAGGTTTGGCCAAAGCTGGTGTTGAGATCGTAGGGTGGGGAGTCAATGACCCAGAGACACCCTATCGAGGGGACTATCGATATCTCGCTGTTTGGAAGATACCGGATAGGGAACTCGTTCAACAGTTTGAGGAAACCGTTGAGCAGGGCGGATGGCACAAGTACTTCGAGCAGATAAATGTGAGAGGCGAGATTCTCACACCCGGAACTGTTATTGGTAATATGATAAGCCTTTAGATTGGAAATCATTTGGACGAGATTTTGACTAAGGGACGAATCCATAGTCAGGATAAGGTTGGCAGTGTCTACCAGGCAGTTGGCGTTCGCTATGGTCGCATAGAGGCATTGGGCGATGACACCGAGGTGAGGTATTTGGGTGACCGTAGTTGACGGCAAAATCGTCTTTGATCAAAGTTGAAGCAGTGGAATTAGAGGATGAATGAACTGATAAAACTCACGGCCCGAGAGGCGGTTTCTCTCTTGAAACGGGGGAAAGTTTCTCCCTTGGAACTCATTGAGGCTGCGGCCAGCCGGATCGCCGAGGTGGAGACTGCGGTGAATGCTATGCCCACGTTGTGCCTCGATCGGGCCGGGGATCTTGCCAAACGTCTAATGGCTCGTCCGCCCAATGATCCTCCTCCCCATTACCTTTACGGACTGCCCATCGCTATAAAGGATTTAACGGATGTGAAGGGAGTGCGTACCACCTACGGCTCAACAATCTTTTCGGATCACGTGCCCGACCGATCCGATTACCTGGTTGAGACCTTGGAGGCCAATGGCGCCATCGTGATCGGCAAGACGAACACCCCTGAATTCGGCGCGGGCGGAAACACTTTTAATGAGGTTTTTGGGCAGACACTGAATCCCTGGAATATGAAAATGACATGCGGAGGATCTTCGGGAGGAGCTGCTGTTGCCTTGGCAACGGGAGAGGTCTGGCTTGCTGCGGGAAGCGACCTGGCAGGCAGTCTGCGCACTCCTGCAAGCTATTGCTCTGTGGTGGGATTTAGACCCGGGCCGGGCCGTGTTCCATCAGGGCCGAATCAACTGCTTTTTGATACGCTGGGAGTACAGGGTCCAATGGCGCGCAATGTGGGGGATGCAGCTCTGATGCTGGATGCACAGGTTGGATATCATCCCGGTGATCCCATCTCTCTTCCACGTCCACCTAAATTTTACAGTGAAGCTGTAGAGAATCCAGGGAAACTTAATCGAATTGCCTTCAGCGCTGACCTCGGCATTGCACCTGTAGATCAAGAGGTCAAGAAGATATGCACCCAGGCTATGGAGTCTTGGGACAAGCTCGGGGTCCCGGTTGAGGAGGCATGTCCTGATATAACCCACGCCGAGGAGATCTTCCAGACATTACGGGCATATTTCTTTGCGAGCCGTTTAGCCCCTCTCCTGGTGAACCACCGGGGCCGGTTGAAACCCGAGATCGTCTGGAATATTGAGAAGGGATTGTCATTAACGGTAGATGCAATCAGCAGGGCGGAGCAGATGCGGGCAAATCTCTACTATGAAATGTTGGATTTTTTCAGAACCTGCGACGTCCTTATGTATCCAACGGTGGTTTCCCCTCCTTTTGATGTAAATATCCGGTACCTCGAGGAACTGGAGGGCAGTACATTCGATACGTATCTAAGCTGGCTTATTTTGGCATTTCCAAGTACACTCACCGCTTGTCCAAGCATTTCTATCCCCTGCGGGTTTACCGCTTCCGGACTTCCCGTGGGAATCCAGATAATGGGGCCTCCCCGGCGAGAGGAGAAGGTTTTGGGTGCGGCCACCCTTTTTGAAAAGGCCTGTGGACTTGCTACACTGACACCGATTGATCCACGGTAAGAAGTGGAGAGAGAACTACGACCATGAAAACCATGAGTAAGCACTTTGAGGAGGCCTGCAGAAAATACTCTGAAAAAAGCGCTATAACTTTTTTCCGGAATGGTGTGGCAGAGACGGATATCACTTATGGGGATGTGGATCGGGACGTGTGCCGGGTTGCCCACTGGATTATGGGGAATGGGGCAACGATTTCAAAAAAGCATATTAATTTTTTAGGGAATCGCTCTTTGAAAGGCTTGGAAGAGTCATGCGGGCTCATGGTTAATTATGTTTACTCCCAAGCTGGTTCCAACGAATTCGAAAGTCTTTTCAGTCTCTTTTGAAGATTGAAGGTGGTTTTGTGGTTGTTCCCTAAAAAGTTGCAACCATTCCCGAATATGGGAGAACAGGAACTCAAGAAAATCGAGGTACAGATTCAGCAATGAAAAAAAGATTCGTATTTGCCAGAGAAGTGAAGGACCTTGCTGCCGAGGGTTCTACCAAAATAGAACTTCCTGAAGGTACAAGGTTTTCTCCTGAAGCGGCTGATTTGATAAAAGAGAAAGGTATCCAGGTTATTTTCACTTCTTCCGAGGCGGTAATCGAGGAGGAAGAGCCAAAACCCGGGGGTGTGGAAAATCGCGCAGAACCACTTGAGACCGGCCCTTCCGAACCGTTGATTGGCGTGGCCTCACCCGGGAAAACTGCTGCTGACATGGTTGGAAGCATTGCCGCCAGAAGCCCCTTTTTCCTGGTTTTCAATACCAACGGGGATTTGGTTGAAGTCCTGGAGAATCCCTACCGAGACAGCGGCGGAGGCGCAGGCCCCCTTGTGGCTGAACTTATGGCAAAAAAAGGCATTACCACCATGGTTGCCGGGGATTTCGGGATGAATATTAAGGCTAGTTTGGATGAAAAGGGTATTAAATATTTCGAGTTTCAAGGGCAGGCCGGAGAAGCTGTCAAGGATATGATAAAGTGAAAGCAAACAACCTAGGCACTTGCATGGTGTCCGCAAGCAGGAAGGGAGGTGGCATAAAGACGGGAGAAAGAGGATGGGGAACATTCACAAACGAACATATTGCGAAAGGAGTATAGAAATGAAACAGGGAAAACGGTGGTTTTTCGGGCCGCTCATTTTGGTGGCCATGTTTGTTGCCTTTTTGTCTTTTGGAAGTACTGCAGCTACGGCCGCTCAAAAGGTCTATCGGATGAAAATCCAGTCCGCCTATCCGCGGGGCGATGTTTCTATGGCGCTATTGAAATATTTTGCCGAAGATGCCGCTAAGAAGAGTAATGGCAGAATTCAGATTTCGGTATTTGCCGAGCCTGAACTGGTCCCTGCAGGACAGTTGTTTGAAGCGACGCAGAAGGGAACTTTGGATATGTTTCAAGCCGTTGCTGCCATGTGGGGAGGAATCATACCTGTGGGAAACGTGGAATTCGGTCTGCCTTTTGCATTTCATATTCCAGGAGACCTGCCCATCCAGGAAAGCTCGGATATGGTCCGAGCATTTTTCTATAAAAGCGGTTTTGTCAAATTGCTCCGGAAGGCCTATGCCAAACATGGCCTATACTGGCTGGATATGCACTCCTATGGTGCGCTTTTCACCCTGTCCAGGAAGCCCGTTCGCACTTGTGCAGACTTCAAAGGACTCAAGGTAAGGGCAGAGGGAGATTGGCAGAAATATTATGATATGCTCGGAGCGGAGGGAATTTACATCCCCGGATCGGAGTCTTACATGGGATTGAAACTCGGCACCATTGACGCTTCCCAATGGGATGTGAGCGCGATCGTCGGCTTGCACTGGAATCAGGTGGCTCCCTACTGGCTTCTGGGCCTCCAGAATGATGTGGTTCCGGGGCAAATTGTAGTCAATATGAAGACCTGGAAGAGTCTGCCTCCTGATCTAAAGAAGGTTATGCACGCTGCTGTCAAGGACTATTATTACAAACTCTTGAAAGTGTATACCGGTGAAATGAATAAGGTGAACACGCTGGTCAAAGAAGGAAAAGTGATCAAATCCCATGTGGACCCGGCATGCGAGAAACATGCAGCTGAAGTGGCCGGCAAGCTCTGGGATGCGGCGGCCAAGCAGAGTCCCGCGGCTGCCGAGGCCGTGGGGCTTATCCGCACATGGAGGGAGACCTTGAAGTAGGTAGGCTCATGAGATGACGGATTGTATTCGCTTCATTCGGCTGGATCTCGGTCCGAATAGCTGAGAGGAAGAGAATCAGTCAGCGAAAGTCCGGGAGAGAGTGAGCCTTACTCTCTCCCGGGAGCCTTAACCGGAACGTGCAGCCAAAAGATTGGGCTCTCTCGACTTAAAGAGGAATGAAGAAATGACCGGAAAATTGAAAGCTATTTTTTCCTTGATTGATAACATTAGCGATAAGTCCGGCAAGGTTGTCTGTTATGTCGTTTTCCTTATAATGGTCATAACGACCTGGGAGGTCATAGGAAGAGATGTGTTCAGCCTGCCGGTTGCTTGGGGATGGGTTTTAAACAAACAGCTTTTTGCTGTTTTCATACTCTTTGGCGGCGTTTATGCCTTATCAAAAGGCGCACACATAAGGATCGAGATACTTTATACATTTTTTCCTTCAAGGGTGAAGACGATCGTGAAAGTGATCGCTTTTTTGAATTTTGCAATCTTTATGGGCGTTTTGATATGGCAAACTTCCTGGATGGGGTTTAATGCTTTAAAGATGAAACAGGTCGCTACAGGATCTTTTCGCATCCCTCTTTATCCCCTCAAGTTACTCATTCCGTTAGTGGGTGTATTATTCCTCCTCGAAGGCATCGCTGTATTCTTCAAACGTGAAGATCCGTAGAATTCCATGCAGCGTATCAAAGAAAATAACTCCTATTTCAGCAGCCTGAGATCAGGCAAGGGGGAATATTCTCGTGGGTGTTGAGCTGGTAACCATTGTTCTATTTTCCGGCCTTATGTTCTTTCTGGCCATAGGCGTACCTGTTGCTTTCGCACTCGGCGCCATCAGCGTCGCAGTAGCCTTTATATTGGGAGGCGTCAATGCGCTGTATCTTGTTGCCACCACTACTTACAGAGAAATAACAGACCCTACCCTGATCACTATCCCCCTGTTTCTGCTAATGGGGAACTTCTTGCTTCATTCGGGGATCTCCGACCGACTATTTTCTGCCCTGAACCAATGGCTTTCCGGTTTGAGAGGCGGCCTGGCAATAGTGTCCGTCGGCGTGTGCGTAGCGCTCGCCATGTGCGGAGGGTTCGGACCCGGCATCCTTACCATGGGACTCATTGCAGTCCCGGCAATGCTGAAATATTCATATGATAAATCCCTTGCCTTGGGAACGGTGATGGCTGGCGGTGTTTTGGGAACAATCATTCCCCCGAGCATCCTAATGATCGTCTTCGGATATATCGGGCGCGTTTCCATAGGAAAACTCTTCTTCGGAGGCGCGATCCCCGGCCTCTTGACTGCCGGCCTATACGTGGTTTACATCCTAACCAGGTGTCATTTCCAGCCGCATTTGGCTCCTAAAAGCAAGGAAGAAATCACCTGGCAGATCAGATGGAAGGCTTTGAAAGATATAGTGCTTCCCTCGTTGCTGGTCATATCCGTCTTGGGTTCAATATTCCTGGGATTTGCCACGCCTACCGAGGCCGCCGGCGTAGGCGCTTCAGGAGCTTGCCTGGTGTGCTTGATTCACGGCAGGCTTACCTGGAAGGTCATTAAAGACGCTTGCATCGAAACCATGAACATTAGCGCTATGGTCCTGTGGATTCTGGTAGGAGCGACGCTTTTCGGAGTCGTTTATACGAGCGCCGGCGCCCAGGACTTCATTATGCAACTCGTGCAAGAAGCCTCTGTCAATCGTTGGCTGATCCTCGGGATAATGCAGATCATTCTACTCATATTCGGCGCTTTCATGGACGATTATTCCATCGTCACCATATGCGCACCGATCTTTCTTCCCATAGCCACATCCCTGGGTTTTGACCCCATATGGTTTTCCATTGTTTTCATCCTCAACATGCAGGTGGCTTACCTGACCCCCCCGTTTGGATGGGCCTTGATACTCATGAGAGGAGTCGCCCCCGAAGGTATAACGACGAGGGATATCTGGCGATCGGTCCCGCCTTTTGTGTTCATGCAATTGGGTGTCCTGATAGTAACCATGATATTTCCCCAGTTGGCCCTTTGGCTTCCAAACAAAATGATGTAATCTAGTGGAGTGAAGCTTGGCCCAAATCGATGAAGCTTCGCACGTGAGGAGCTAAGATCATGACTGCAAAGAGTCGAATTGATGGCAAGAAAATACTCATCGTGGATGATGAGCCGGATATCCTGGACACGGTGGAAGAGCTGCTGCCTATGTGCCATATCACAAAAGCGCTGACTTTTGAAAAGGCCAAAGCTCTCCTGGAAACAGAATCGTTTGACATCGTCATTTTGGATATCATGGGAGTTCGGGGCTACGATCTGCTGGAGATTGCCAATACAAAAGATGTATTGACCGTGATGTTGACGGCCAATGCCATGAGCCCGGAAAATGTGGAGAGGTCTCAGAAGAAAGGCGCTGCCTTCTTTGTTCCGAAGGAGAAGGTATCCGATATGGCAGTTTATCTGAATGACATATTGGAAGCACATGAAAAGGGACAGAACACATGGTCCAGGTGGTTCAACAGGATGGCGGACTATTTTGAAGAGAAGTTCGGCCCTGATTGGCAAAAGAGGCATGGCACCGGCGTCAGGTAGTTTCCATTTATCAAAAGATAAATCCTACGATGAGAATCCATCTCCTTGAACATGATCCGTTCGACTACTCACTGACCAACATCACACTCTGGGCGGAAAAAAAGGGCCATCTGCTCAGCCAGACGTATGTCTGCAACATGGAAGCGTTTCCGGCTGTGGAGGATCTGGACTGGTTGATGGTGATGGGCGGTTCCGAACATGTCTGGGAGGAAAAGATCTATCCCTGGTTGGCCGCGGAAAAGGCTTTTATCAAGAGGGCCATGGCGGAGGGGAAGATGGTCTTGGGGACTTGTTTCGGCGCACAACTCGTAGCCGGGATCCTGGGCGCGAAGGTCTTTCCAAACAGGTACAAGGAAATCGGGTGGTATGAGGTTTCTCTGACCCGGGAAGGGAGACAGTCCTTCCTTTTTCGGAACGTTCCCGACAAGTTTGTTACCTTTCACTGGCACAGCGACCACTTTCCTCTTCCTGCCGGTTGCAAAAGACTGGCTTTCAGCGAAGCGAGTCCCAACCAGGTTTTTGTCCACAACGATCGCCCTGTGGTCGGCGTGCAATTCCACCCTGAGTACACCTTGGAAATGGTAAAGCGTTTCTCAAACGAAGAGGGCGGAGCATGGACTCCCGACCTGTTCGTTGATGGAAGGGACAGGGTGCTGGCCAAAACGGACCTGCTTCCGGATACCTACTGGCTGATGGAGATGCTGCTGGACAATATGGAGGAGGAATTCGGGTAGCGCTGATTGTGAGCATTTGACCCTTTGAATAGGGTGGAAAAGCAGAACCATGGTTGAATTTGTCTATTCAAATGTAGAAAGGGAGATGGAGGTTTATGGCTACGATGCGGTGGTGAAAAGCCACTGCCGCATGTGCCATGGAGGCTGTGGCGTCCTGGTCTATACAAGAAACGGGAGGGTGGAGAAGATTGCCGGGGACCCTGACTGCCCCATCAATCACGGGACCCTTTGCAGCAAGGGGTTGGCGTCCGCCCAACTGGCATATCACCCGGACCGGTTGACCTATCCCGTGAAGCGATCAGGACCCAAAGGAAGCGGCCGATGGGAACGCATATCCTGGGATGAGGCACTGGATGCCATTGCAGACAGGCTGCTCAATTACAGGGAGGCTTTTGGAGCGGAAACTGTTGTTCTGGGGTACGGCACGGGGAGGGAAAACGAGGCGGTCATCTACCGGTTTGCCAACCTTTTCGGCACACCCAATGTGCTCACCGCGGGTCACTTCTGCTATGGCCCCCGCATCGCAACCAGCATCCTCACCTGCGGCACAAATCCCATCGTTGACTATGAAAACAATCCCCGATGCATCATGGTCTGGGGCAACAACCTGGTGATCAGTAACCCGGACTGTTATAAGGGTGAGCCTTTTTCAAGGGCGCTGGATGCCGGGGCAAAGCTGATCGCCGTTGACCCGAGGCTGACCAGAATCGCAGCGCGCGCCGATGTGTGGCTCCCTCTCAGGCCTGGCACCGATGCGGCCCTGGCCCTGGGCATGCTCCAGGTGATCATTGAAGAAGGGCTGTATGACAGGGAGTTCGTGGAGAATCATGTTCACGGCTGGGAGCCTTTTGTGCGAAGGGTGGAAGAGTACCCTCTGGACAAGGTGGAAGAAATCACCTGGGTCCCTGCGGCAAAAATACGGGAAGCGGCCCGGCTTTTCGCGACCAGCAAGCCGGCGGCCATTCAGTGGGGTGTGGCCATTGAACAGCAGATCAATTGTGCCGATAACGACCGGCTCCTCATGTTCCTCATGGGAATCACGGGAAACATTGACAGGCCCGGTGGGCAGGTGCTCTTCAAACCTCCCGGAATCCGAAATGTCGGGCACTTCGGGGCACACAGGATGCTCCCGGGCATCCAACGGGAAAAGCGCCTGGGTGGGGAACGTTTTCGCTTGGCCGGCCAATTCGCAATCATCAATCCCAAATGCGTCTGGGACGCCATACTGGAAGAAAAACCCTACCCGGTAAAGGCCCTTTTTTTTATCAGTTCCAATCCCCTCATGACGAGAGGCAATGCCGCGGAGGTTTACCGGGCCCTGAAAAAAGTGGAATTCATGGCCGTCGCTGACTTCTTTATGACCCCCACCGCTGAGATGGCCGATATTGTCCTTCCCGCCGCCACCTGGCTCGAGATGGATTATATTGGAGACTTCTGGAAACGGCACGGCTACATCCTGCCCCGGAGAAAGGTGATCCAGGTGGGAGAATGCCGTTCCGATCATGAGATGCTCAATGATCTTGCGCATCGGGTGGGACAAGGAGAACATTGGTGGGACAATTTCGAGCAGGCCCTGGACTGGATACTGGAGCCGATAGGGATCACCTGGCAGGATTTCAAGAAGAGGGACTATATCCGGGGAGACGTACTCTACCGGAAGTATGAGACCAGGGGATTTTCTACGCCGACCCGAAAATTCGAAATCTATTCGACTGTTTTGGAAGGTATGGGATACGATCCTCTTCCGCGGTACCGGGAACCACCCGAAAGTCCCTACAGTACTCCTGAGCTTTACCGGAAATTTCCGTATATCCTGATCACGGGGAGACGATTACCCGGCTTTTTTCACTCGGAGAACCGCCAGGTTTCCTGGCTGCGGGAACTCCATCGGGATCCGGTGGTGGAGATTCATCCGGATGCTGCGAAAAAAGAGGGTATCAGGGAAGGGGAGTGGGTCATCATTGAATCTCCCCGGGCCCGGGTCAGGCAGAGGGCCAAATTCTTTGCGGGCATGGATCCGAGAATCGTCTCGGCGGAACATGGCTGGTGGTTTCCGGAGAAAAAAGATCCCGGCCATGGTTGGGATGAATCCAACATCAACATGCTTACGGACAATGCCTACGAGGCCTGCGATCCCGCCATGGGGGCGACCCATGTCAGAACACTGCTTTGCAGGATCTCTCCGGAGAAGCGCTCATGAAGGAAAGGGGCATGGACCGATTTGCACTGATCATAGACCATGAATCCTGCTGGGGTTGCAAGGCCTGTGAGGTTGCCTGCAAGCAGGAAAACCACGCACCCGAGGGAATCAGACTGATCCATGTCTCCGAAGATGGCCCCAGGATGGCGGGCGATAGACTGAATTTTGTCTATCGGGTGAATACCTGCCGCCATTGCGATGAACCGGAGTGTGTGGAGGCCTGTCCCGAAGAGGCGATTGTCAAGAGAGACGACGGTATCGTCATCCTGGATGAAAAAGCATGTACTGGATGCGGTCTTTGTATGGACGCATGCCCCCACCAGGCCATCGCCTTCGACAATGACCGGGGGGTGGCACAGAAATGCAACCTGTGCTATCACAGGGTGGACCGGGGGCTTGAGCCCGCCTGCGCCGATAATGTGTGTCTGGCCCACTGTATCTATTTCGGACAGCCTGATGAAATTGAAAAAGGGATGTCAAGAAAGCGGCAGCAGACTCAGTGACTTTCGGGCTGAAGGTAGTCCCGGTTCATCCGGCTGAAGCACACTTCAGTCTCATCTTCCGATACCTTCTTTTCACCATTCCCTCAATCATATTGGAACCATAAAAGTCCAGCCCTCAGGACTCTTTGTTTAGGCCCGTACATGGGCACGATGATGACTGATTGCCAAGTCATCAATATATGGGTTGTCTTTTTTCCTCGTACTGTTATACTCCTATCTCAATAATATGCACTCGCTGAACGAGCGCTCTCGCCTTTTTCGGGAGGGAATGCGTTCGCCATGCATTTTGAAGACAGGAAGAGTTATCAAGAATGAACATCAAGATCGGTATCCTATCAGATACCCACCTCCAGAAGGTATCCAGGGAATTTGAATGTATTTTCGAGGAGTACCTGGCCGACAAAGACCTTGTTTTGCATGCGGGTGACGTCGTTTCCGAGGATGTCCTCGATTTCCTGGGTCAAAAGGAACTGCACGCCGTCCGCGGCAACATGGACCCTTTTGAGGTCCAGAGGCGCCTGCCGGGAAAATCCGTCCTGGAATTGGGCGCATTCCGGGTGGGATTGGTTCACGGGTGGGGACCATCCGCAGGGCTTGAAGATCGCATCGTATCGGAGTTTACGGACGTGGATGTCATTATCTACGGCCATTCCCACATCGCAGTCAATCATCTCCGGGACGGCATACTTTATTTCAATCCCGGGACCGCAACCGGTTATGCATCCTCAGGTATACACAGTATCGGTGTCTTGGAATTGGGCGAAACGATTACGGGCCGTATTATTCCTTTGTAAGGAAAACCATGACGGTACTTTGGGCTCCCTGGAGAATGGAATATATCTTGTCGGATGAGAAGGCCGGCCCCTGCATTTTTTGCCCCGGAGACGACAGGGGGAAGGATGAGGAGCGTCTCATTCTGTATCTTGGTTCGTTGAGCATGGTCATTATGAACAAATATCCGTACAACAACGGCCACCTGCTTGTTGCTCCCGTGAGTCATGTGTCCGGTCTTGAGTCCCTCTCAAAAGAGGAGATGCTTGATCTCCTCGACCTGGTCAGGATGTCCATCGGTGTTTTGAAAAAAGTGATGAACCCTGAAGGATTCAATGTGGGCTTGAACCTTGGAAGGGCAGCAGGGGCCGGCGTGGAAGAACACATGCATTTCCACATCGTTCCCCGGTGGAATGGTGACACGAACTATATGACCGTGGTGGGAGCCGTACGGGTTATTCCCGAACATATTCAAGAAACATATGGAAAATTACTTCCGTTGTTTCAAAATATTAAAAGGTATAGTGGAGGTGACATATGAAACATGTAAGGGTAGTGCTGGTCATCCTGTTTGTACTTCTGATTATTACCGTAGCGGTTCAGAACTACAGTGTGATGGCATCCCAGGTGAACTTCAGGTTGAACCTGCTTTTCTTCAACCACGAGACCCCGCCCATGTCGCTCTACCTGGTCGTTATCATCGCCTTTTTGCTCGGTGTTGTTTTTACAGGGTTTTACGGGATAACGGAACGCTTCCGTTTGAAAAAGGAGATCAGAATGCTCATGAAGGAGTCCAGGGGAAAGGATCAGGAACTTCAGTCCCTTCGGAATCTCCCGGTTACTGCGGAAGAGATGAGATCGGGAGGAGAGCAGGATGTGGAATAGGCGACCGTTGCGATGAGTCTTATGGACAGGAGCCATTGAAACATGTGGACAACCTTCTGGCAGTGGTTCCAGGGGCCGGACAACCTTGAGTTGACCCTGGGGATTTGCATTGCGTTTTCTCTTGGACTGGTGCTCGGGATGTGGAAAAAGGGCGTCAACAACAAGAGTCCCCGGGAGGTTTCCGTCAAAGGGGACACCGCTTTTCTCAAGGGGATTCAGTACATCCTGAGCAATGATCACGATCAGGCAATCGAGCAATTCACCAAGTCCGTTCAGGTGGACTCGGAGACCATTGAGACCTATGTGGCCTTGGGGAACCTTTACCGCTCCAAGGGAGATATCGGCCGAGCCATCCGTATTCGGCAGAGTATCATTTTAAGACCGAATATCGAATCGCAGATCAAATTGGGCGCCCTGTTCGATCTTGGCGTGGACTATCGCAAAGGCGGTTTTTTGAACCGTGCCCTTGAGACCTTTCTGAAGGTAGCCGAGAAAGACACCTCGAATGTGGAAACGCTGGAGGAAATTGAAAAGATATATGAAGAGCTGAAGGACTGGGAAAATGCCTACCGTACCAGGCAAAAGATCGCTCGTCTAACGAAGGGCAGCCATTCCCACATTCTCGCACATCATCTGGTGGAGTGTGGAAAGGCCTCTGTAGAAAAGGGGGAACTCGGAAGAGCACGGTCCTTTTTGATCAAGGCCCTGTCGACCCATCCCGATTGCATTGACGCCCACTTGCACCTTGGGGATCTCTATTTTCAGAAACAGGACTACAAAAAGGCCATACTCCAGTGGCAAAAGGTCGGAGAAGTTGCGCCAAAATTCACATTTCTTGCCTATCGCCGCCTGGAAGGGGCCTATGCGAAAATGAGGAACTTGAAACCTGTGGAGACCTTTCTCAGGGAGTCCGCCGAACTGCACCCCGACGCCTTTACCTATTTGGCCCTGGCCCGTTACCTCCATAATGAGATGGATTGGGAAGGGGCGCTCCGGGAGTTGGAGAATGCGTTGAGACTTGCCCCGAGTTTCTGGGAAGCGAGGCGTTTTAAAGGAGAAATTCTCCTCTCTCAAGACAGGAACGAGGAGGCCCTGGATGCCTATCGTGAACTCCTGGAATATCTCCAAATGCCTTATCTGAGATTTCAGTGCTCCCAATGTGGATACGAGCCGGTGGATTTGCAGTGGCAGTGTCCCCAATGCAAGAAGTGGGATACCATAGGTCTGGCCGACTCCACCGAAATAGATGTGCCCGCCATTCTCCCATCCCCAAGCACGTTCCCCGAACCGGATGAAAGAAACAGTGAAAAATAGGATGGGCCAGCTCACACCCATGCTCAGACAATACCTGGGCATTAAGGGCCGGTACCCGGATGCCATCCTTTTTTTCAGAATGGGAGATTTCTATGAAATGTTCTTTGAAGACGCGCAAATCGCCTCCAGAATTCTCGGCATCACCCTCACCGCCCGTGGGGCCTACAACGGCGAAAAAGTGCCCATGTGCGGCGTCCCCCACCACGCCTCAAAATCCTACATTGCACGGTTGATAGACAGCGGCCGGAAGGTCGCCATTTGCGATCAGGTGGAAGACCCCGGTGCCAGCAAAGGAATCGTTAAAAGGGAAGTGGTTCGCGTCGTGACCCCGGGTTCCATCGTGGACGAGGCGGAAGTTGATCAGAAAAAAAACCTCTATCTGGCAGCTATTGCCTCAGACGGAAACGGCACATTCGGCCTCGCCCATGCAGATCTATCTACAGGTGAGTTCAGGGTCACCGAAGTGAGAGGGCTGGAAGAACTCCTGGACGAATTGGGAAGGATAGACCCTGCTGAGGTTCTCATCACGGAGGATACGGGGCTTCGTGATGAAAAGGCCCTTTCCCATCTCACGCTGGAGATGTTGAACCCCGATGCATACGACCCCGGAAGGGCGGAAGCGATCCTGAAGGAACAGCTTGGCGTGCAATCGCTGGTGGGCTTTGGATGCGAGGACATGCGTGCGGGGATCCCGGCAGCGGGTGCCATCGTATCCTATCTCCGGGAAACCCAGAAGGGGAACCCCGATCATATGAAGGATATCGTCAGTTACAGGCTGGGCGATTACATGTTCCTTGATGAGGCGACCTGCTCACACCTTGAACTCCTGAAGACCATGAGGCGCAGATCCGCAAAAGGATCTCTGATCCAGATCCTGGACTGCACCGTTACCCCGATGGGGAGCCGGCTTCTCAAAAAATGGGTGGCCTATCCGTTGATCAACCTTGAAAAAATACAGAAACGTCTGGCTGCCGTAGCATGTCTCAAGGAGGACCCGGTCCTGCGGGAAGAACTGCGGGAAATCCTCTCGGAGATCTATGACCTGGAGCGGTTGAACGGGCGCGTAGTCCTGGGCAGGGCCAATGGCCGTGACCTTCTTGCCCTCAAGGTTTCGCTCCGGATACTCCCGGAAATCAAGGCCAGATTGAGCACCTCCCCCAGCCTTCTTCTGGCTGACATGGCGCAAGGCCTTGACAAACTGGAAGATGTGGCGCAGCTTATTGATGAGTCCATCCACGAGGAACCGCCAGTATCCATCAGGGAGGGGGGGATTATCAAGGAAGGGTACAGTCGGGAATTGGATGGTTTGATCAGCTTGAGCCGGGACGGCAAAACCTGGATTTCGGACTTTGCCCTTAGAGAGAAGAAGCGGACAGGGATAGCAAGTCTCAAGGTGGGATATAACAGGATTTACGGCTATTATATTGAAATATCAAAAGTGAATCAGCACCTCGTTCCTGACAATTACATCAGGAAACAGACGCTCGTCAACGGGGAACGCTACATCACGGAAGATCTCAAGGCCATGGAGGAAAGGGTCCTCGGCGCAGAAGACAAGCGCATAAACATGGAGTTCCAGATTTTTGAAAAGGTCCGTGATGATATCGCCGGAGAAAATAAGAGAATCAAAGAGACAGCCGGTCTCATAGCTGGAATAGACGCCATCGTCGGGCTTGCGGAAACTGCTGAACAGAATCATTATTCGCGTCCCGAAGTGAACCATTCCCTGCGCATAGATATCCGGGACGGGCGGCATCCGGTGGTTGAGAAGACCGTAAGGGAGGAAGATTTCGTCCCTAATGACATCGTCCTGGATGACAGAGAACAAGAACTCCTCATCATTACCGGCCCGAATATGGCGGGAAAATCCACTATCCTTCGGCAGGTTGCCCTCACCGTGCTTATGGCCCAGATGGGGAGTTTCGTGCCTGCTTCAAGGGCTTCAATAGGGCTGGTAGATCGGATTTTCACCCGGGTGGGGGCTTCCGATGACTTGACCAGGGGGCAAAGCACCTTTATGGTGGAAATGAACGAGACGGCCAATATCCTCAGACACGCAACCCCGAGGAGTCTCGTTATTCTGGATGAGATAGGGAGGGGCACGAGTACCTTTGACGGGTTGAGCATTGCATGGGCCGTGGCGGAGGCATTGCACGACCGGGATGGAAAGGGCGTGAGAACGCTCTTTGCCACCCACTACCACGAACTCACGGAACTTGTGACCACGAAATCCAGGGTAAAGAACTTCAATATTGCCGTGAAGGAATGGAACGAACGGATCATCTTTCTGAGAAAACTCGTGCCTGGTGGTACCAGTCGAAGCTACGGCATTCAGGTTGCGAAAATCGCGGGTGTCCCCGAAAATGTCCTGAAAAGGGCCAGGGAAATCCTTGAAAACCTGGAAGGGGAAGACCTGGACGAGGCGGGCAGGCCCCTTCTGGCGCAGACTCGCCGAAAAATGGGGCCCCATGAAGTGGTGCAACTCAATCTTTTCGGAGGCCGCGACCAAAGGATTGTTGAATGGATCAGGGAAACAGATATCTCTACGATGACACCTTTGGAAGCCCTTATGGAGCTCAACAAAATGAAAGAATATGTGAAAGGGAACCCGGCTGGATGAAAACCCGGACTCACAGAACTATCCTTCTGTTATTCTTAACCTTGAGTCTCCTGGTGGGCACCACCGCAATGCTTTACGGGGCCACGGGAAAGCCCGCCGGTCTCCTGAAACAGGCGGATAGCAGCCGCAAGACCCTTTTCGGGTCCGCCAGCAAGAGAAAATACCGCCATAACTGGATTCGCTGTATAGAGAAATACCAGAGGATCTACTCGAAATACCCAAACGCCGAGGAGGCTCCGTGGGCTCTTTTCAAAGCGGCCGACCTTTACAGCAGACTCTACAGGTACAGCGGCCAGGCACAGGACCTTGACAAGTCCATTGAACTCTTCAGAAAGGTGGTTGAGTCCTACAAGTCCAACAGCCTGGCGGACGACGCCCAGTTCAGGATCGGAGAGATTTATTATCGCCAGAAAAAGGAGAAGCCCCAGGCCTACGTGGAATTTCTGAAGGTCGATATAAAATTTCCTGATGGAGATATGCGAGCGAAGGCCAGGGCCAGAGTGGAAAAGCTTGGGGCCGAACTCGGCAGGGAAGAGGAGGCCAGGGAGAAAGAGAAGCCCGTCAGCGATCCGTCCGGACCGGTATTGGTCACGGACATACGGCACTGGTCCACCCAGAGTTACACGAGGGTGGTTGTTGACGCGAATGCCCCCATCAAATACGGCTACCACCTGCTCAAGAGGGACCGTAGGAACAAACAGCCGGGAAGACTCTACCTGGACCTTGACAATGCGCGTGTAAGCAAGGAAATCGATAGTTCCATTCCCATTAAAGGCGATCTCCTTGAAAGGGTGAGGGCGGGTCAGTACCGGAAGACCAAGGTCCGGGTGGTCCTGGACATCAACAGCATCGGAACTTACAATGTCTTCCAACTCTATGACCCCTTCAGGATCGTGGTGGATGTCAGGAAACAAGAGGAAAAGGGGGTCGTCACGGGGATCGCTGCCGTGCCGGGCAAACGGCACGCTCGGAAGGGCATCAGGAAATCCAAGGTGCCGGACAAGGCCGTCTCTCTGGCCCGACAGCTTGGGCTTAATGTAAAGACAATCGTCATAGATCCGGGTCACGGTGGAAAAGACCCCGGCTGTTACCGTGGGCGGATAAGGGAAAAGGATATTACCCTGGCCATGGCGAAAAAGCTGGCAGACAGGATCAGGAAAGAGATCGGCTGTAAGGTTTACCTGACGAGAGACAAGGACGTCTTCATCCCCCTTGAACGAAGAACGGCCATCGCCAATATGAAAAAGGCGGATCTCTTCATTTCACTCCACGTCAATGCCCACAGAAATCCCCGGGTGCATGGCATCGAGACCTATTTCCTGAACATGGCGACGGATAGAAATGCGGTGATGTTGGCGGCCAGGGAAAATG
>Ga0307440_1000039_pt1 | contig 49162 bp, 35 predicted proteins | sample SalMarWE160410MG_FD_202150 | JGI IMG/M metagenome (GOLD analysis project Ga0307440, IMG submission 202150) | Salt marsh sediment microbial communities from the Plum Island Ecosystem LTER, Massachusetts, United States - WE1604-10 | ecosystem: Environmental > Aquatic > Marine > Intertidal zone >...
GAGATGATCGGCTGCGCATTGCTCCCGGCCGCCTCGACCGAGGATGTGATGGTGTCGATCGATGCCTGCTGGGCCCGAGCCACGAGCCGGTACAGGTCGAGGTCGCGGGCGGAGGGCTCGCCCACGAACAGCGTTCGGGTCATGTCGCTCCGGTAGCCTTCGACCTGCGCCCCGAAGTCGAACAGCAGGACGGCTCCCGCGAGCACCGGGCGCTCGCCCGGCGACCCGTGCGGCAGGGCGGCCTCGGGCCCGGCGAGGCAGGCGACGTCGAACGCGAGCGCCTCGGCGCCGCCGGTGCGGATCAGCCACTCCAGGCGCATCGCCAGGTCCCGCTCGGTCACGCCCGGCTTGATCTCCGGCAGGAGGGCGGCCAGCGCGCGGTCGGCCACCGCGCACGCGGCGGCGATCCGCTCGATCTCACCCGGGGTCTTCACCGCCCGCATCGGCTCGACCCAGCCCTCGATCGGGACCAACTCGACGTCCGGCGCCGCCTCCCGGAGGCGCTGCCAGAGCGCATGCGGGACGGCCGCGACCTCGACGGCCACCCGGTGGGCGCCGAGCCGGGCGAGCAGGGCCGGCCAGGCGCGGGGCAGCTCGTACCCGATCTCCTCGACCGACGCCTCCGGTGCCTCACGCCGCGCCTGGAGCGTGTACCGCGAGTCGGTGACCAGGATCACGTCGGCGTCTCCGACCAGGAACTGCCCGGAATGACCCGCGACCTTCTCCTCGCCGTCGGCCAGCGCAAAGCCCGTGAGCCAGCGCATGTGCTCGGGCCGGACGCCGAAGTAGGCGTCGACGCTCTCGGTCCTCAGCCGGTCGCGAAGCCGGGCCAGGCGGAGCGGCCGGGCCGCCCGATCCTCGTCGGCCCAGCGACGCCGGGTGGCGATGCCCGGCGGTGGCGCGAAATCGGCGGAGACGGGCAGGCCCCCGGCCACGACGGAGGGCCGGCTCACGTCAGTTGCCGCCGTACTTGGCGACGTTCTTGTCGTGCTGGGCCTTCGTCTTGGCGAACGCGCTCTGGCCGGTCCCGTCGCCCTTGGCGATGAAGAACAGGTAGCCGGCCTTGGTGTCCGGTGCGAGCGCGGCATCGATCGATGGCAGCGAGGGCGAGCAGATCGGCCCCGGCGGCAGACCCTTGCTGGTGTAGGTGTTGTACCCGGCGAGCGCGTCCGGGAGCGCTGCCGGCAGCTGCTCCTTGAGCGTGTCCCAGAACACGTACGTCGGCCACTTCGCGAAGTCCAGCTGGTCCAGCTGGAGCGTGTCGTTGACGTAGAAGATCGTCGGGTCTGACTCGAGCAGGCCGGTCTTCCACTGCTTCGGGTTGAGTCGGTTCTGATAGACCCCGGCGATGAGCGGCCGCTCCTCGTCGAGGACCGCCTCGCGCTCGACGATCGACGCCATCACGAGCACCTGGTAGAAGGTCAGGCCCCGCGAGCCGGGAACGTCCAGGCGCTCCTGGCCGACGCGCTGGTAGAACGCGTCGAGCATCATCCGGATCAGTCCCTCCGCCGTGGTGGCCTGCTCGTCGCCGACCCGCAGGTCGTATGTGGCCGGGTACAGGAAGCCTTCGAGCGATGCGCCCTTCGGGCGGACCGACGTGTCGAGCAGCCACGGATAGTCGGCCAGCAGCTCGTCGGTGGGGTGCATCGCGAGGTCGTAGAACGCCTTGGCATCGACGGCGGTCCCGGTAACGGTCTCCAGCTTCGCCGTCATCTGCTCGATCCGGAGCCCTTCCCGGAACGTCACCGACACGGTGTGCACGACGATCCGGTTGTTGACCAGCCCATCGACGACCTGGGCGGGAGTCAGGTTCAGGGCCAGCGAGAAGCGGCCCGCGGTCAGCTGGGGCGTGAGGTCCTCGGCCAGGGCTTCGTACAGGAAGGCGTGCTGGCTGGCGATGACCCCGGCCTCCTGGAGGCGCGGCGCGAGGGTCGCCGGCGTGTCCCCCGTCTCGACCGTGAACTCGACCGTCGATGGGTCGCTGCCGGCGGGAGCGGTGAGCGCCGGTCCCAGGTCCTCCCGGACGAGGTCTGACACGAACCCGATCTGCAGCGCGGAGGGGTTGTCCCATGCCCAGGGGACGACCACGGCGCGCACCAGCGGCCGCGCGACGGTGACCATGACCAGGAGCACGGCGGCCGCCAGCACGAACAGGAAGGCGATGAACCGCAGGATCCCGGGCACGCCGCCCCCCTGGTCGCCATAGCCGGCGTAACGGCGCTGGTCGCCCGGACCTCGGCCGTAGCGGCCGGTCCGCTGGTACGAGCTCACGCGCCGCGCAGGGGTGGTCGGGGTCGAAGCGGGGCCTGGTGTCGAGTACGGGTCCCGCGGACCCCGTCCGCCGCGAACGCTCACCGGCCCTCCGGCATCCGTGCGATGCCGTCGGCGCGACCGGCGGGATCGATACGACCAGCACCGGCACCGGCATCACGCCGGGCGTCCAGCTCGTCCTGCAGGATCACGGCGGCGGCCTCACGATCGATCCGGGCCCGGAACGCGTTGCGCTGCGTGCGCGAGGGCGGCCCCCCGGACCGGCCTCGCGGCATCCGTCCCAGTCGCTGCTCGGCCGCGAACGACGACAGCCGCTCGTCCCGCAGGGTCACCGCCAGGCTGGTCCGTTCGCCGATCTCGGCGGCCCAGGCCCGCGCCGCCACGGCCATCGATCCCTCGTCGCCCCCGGCGTCGATCGGAAGCCCGACGACCAGCTCCGCGACCTGTTGCTCGCGACTGACCCGGCCGATGGCCGCCGCATCGGCCGCCACGGAGCTCGCGCGCGCGATCGTCGCCAGCGGCCTCGCTATCCCGATCGCTTCGTCGGCGACGGCGAGGCCGATCCTCCGCGCGCCGAGGTCGATGCCCAGGATGCAGCTCATCCGGCGGATGGTACCGGCTCGCTCCCGCCGGCGCCCCCCGATGGCGCCTCCGAAGGTGACCCGGACGGTGCCTCGGACTGCGCGGCCACCGACGGTGCAGGGCCGGCCGATGGCGACGGCGTGGTGTCCACGGGCTCGTTCACCGTCAGCGTCACCCGCTGATCGAGCGACGGCACCGAGTGCACCCAATCGGGCCACAGCTCGATGGTGACGTCGCCATACGGCGCCAGCAGCGCCCGCGCGTCGGACTCGGACATCCCCAGCACCTGCGCCTCCAGCGCGGAACCATCGACCGGCCGAGTCTGCCTGGCCGAACCGGTCACCGGGAACGTCACAACGCCTGCCACCACCTCGCCGTCCCCGACCTCGACGCTGGTCGATCCGTCGACGAGCTGGTAGCCGTCGCTGACGTCACCCGACAGGCGCTGGCGCGCGATCGACTGCACCGGTGCGGGATCCACGGCGAGGACGGTGCCCTGCGCGGTCATCCGGAGGGTGAACGAATCGACCTCCTGACCCACCAGCGTGGCGGGATCGACCGAGGGCACCGGGTCCCCCAGGACGGCCGTGTCGGGGAAGGCGGTGGTCCCTGGCGGCACCCGAGAGGGGTTCTCGAGCTCGGTCGCGAACTGGGCCTCGATGTCCTTGGTCAGCTGCTCGACCGCGGCATCGACGTCCTTCTGAGAGACCCTCGCTATCTCGGTCCGGGTTCCGCCAGTCGTCGCTGCAGGGTTCGTGACGCTGACCACAGTCCGGTTGTAGCGGGCCGGAACGACCTGGATCGTGCCGGCGTCCACGTTGCCGGCGGTGCCCGCCTTGACGGCCGTGACCCCGACCTCGCTCGACTGACAGTTGAACCGACCCTGTGTACCGGTCGGAGTCGCGACTGGCAGGAATACCTGCTCGTCGGTCGAGAACCCGATGCCATCCGATGTCTTGACGACGGTCCCGGCGGGGATCGTGTACGACGCGGTCGGATCGCAGTTCGTCCAGCGGACGCCGCCCTGCGCAGCGGTCCGGTCGACCCGCTTGCCGGTTGCGGGGAAGTCTCCCTGGGACTCGACCGGGATGGTCAGCTTCTGGGCCGGGATGACGCCAGCAGCGGCATCCACCGCGGTCGCCGAAGGATCCGCGTGGACGTCGAACGAGATCGGGCCGATCGCCTCGATCCGGGGCGTGATGGTGATCGCTGCGGACGGCAGCAGCAGGTAGCCGGCGACCGCACCCGCGCCGCCGATCACGAGCAGCAGCACGACCGCCACGGCCACGGCCCGGACTGGAAAACGCCGGCGGGATCGCATCACGGGGAGATCGCGCCCGCCCCGGTCCTCCGTGTCGAGGGTTGCCGGACCGCCGGATCCGGCCCGGGTATCGCCACCAACGACGGCCGGCTCGGTCCTGTCCCTCGATGAGACGGGACCGGCCGCGGCGCTCCCGGTGGCAACCCCAGCGGTGTCCGCCGCGACGCCGGCAGCGGCGCCCGCGTCCATGGCGCCACCTGGCGTGGGCTCCGGGTCCATGCCCGGCGGAGGAGCCTCGAGCGCACTCTCGTACTCCGCCACCGAGCCGAAAACCGGCAGCCCGGCCGATGCGGCAAGGGCCCTGGCCGACGCGTCGGGCGCAATGATGTCCAGCCGCCGGTCCCGGCTCATGGCTTCGCGGGCGAGCAGCCGGAAGTTGATCCGCGACGTCGCGACGCGCGAGCCGAACGGGAGCACGAGGCCGACGCGCGTGTCGGCCGCCTCGCGGATCCGCGACGCGGCGGAGGTGATCTCGTCTTCGGCGTCGAGATAGACGATGGTGGCCATGCCGGCCCGAGCCTACCCCGACCCGCCGCGATCCGCCGGACCCACGCGTCGCCCCGGCCACCCGGGCGCGGGTTCCGGGACCGGCGCGTCGACACGGATCGGAGGGCGGTCGGCCATCGTCAGACCTTCATCGCCCGGAGGACCCGGCGGAGGGCGGCATCGAGCGGATCCTCGGTCGTGTGGAGCTCGATCGCCTGGTAGGCGAGACCGAGCGGCGTCACGTCCTGCTGGTCGACCAGGAGGTCGGTGGCGTCCGAGATCGACTCCACCTCGCCGGGCGACATGATCGACACCTCCGGCGGGCGGGCGAACGAGAGCCGCTTCCAGAAGCGCTCGGCCGCGATGGCCTCGCGGATCTCCGGGAGCCTCGAGCCGCCGCCGCACAGGTGGATCTTCGCCGGCAGCATCTCCCCTGCCGCCAGCTCCTCCATCACCAGCTCGACGCCCGCGGCCCAGACCTCGACGTCATCGTGGATGATCCCAGCGACCTCGTCACGCCGTTCGATGTCGAGGCCACGCGCATAGTCGACCTTGAGCGCCTCGGCACGGGGGAACGGGAGGTCCAGCCGGTCCGCGATCGACTTGGTGAACGCGCGACCGCCGAGCGCGAACATCCGGGTCCCCTCGATCCCGCCCTGGCGCACCAGCGCCACGTCCGTGGTGCCGCCACCGACGTCGATGAACAGGGCCCCCGCCTGGCGGACCTGCTCGGCACCCAGCACGCGCGCGACCGCGTACGGCTCGGCGACGACCTCGAGCAGCTCGAGGTCGAGCTGGCTCGCCACCGACTGGAGCGCGCCCAGGTGGACCAGCGGTGCGAAGGCGTTGAAGATCCCGATCTTGACGTGCCGGCCCTGGAACCCGACCGGGTTGGTGAGCGCGTAGCCATCGATCGAGGCGCCCACGATCGCGCTGTGGACCAGCCGAACATCCACGTGCGGCAGGCCAGTCTCCCAGGTGATCGAGCGTTCCGCCTCGCGGATCGCCTCGTGCTGGACGGTGTCGATGAGCCTGACCAGCTCGGGGTCGCCGATCGCCTGCTCGGGCTTCTTGCGCTCCTGGGTCAGGGTCGTGGTGAACCCCTTCACCAGCTCGCCGGCGATCCCGATGACCACCTGGGTGGGCCGGAAGCCCGCCATCTCCTCAGCCTCCTGGAGGGCGACCGAGCAGTTGTCGACGACGGCTGCGATGTCGGCCACCGTGCCCGACTGCATATGCGACAGGCCCTGGCGTTTGCGGCCCACGCCGACGACGGTCCCGTGCCCCGTGTCGTCGATCTCGAACACGAGCGCCTTGGCGTACTCGGTACCGATGTCGAGGGCCGTGCACGCGGCCGGAACCGGCTCCTCGTCCCGGTTCCACAGGCGACGCAGGAATGTCATCTAGACCGCCCTGCCCAGGCGGGCGGTCGTCCGCGTCATGCGTCCATGGCACGGGCGGAAGCCGCGGCGCGCACCGACGCTATCGCCTCCCCGAGCCCCTCCCGGCGCGTGCCCTTGCCCTGGGCCATCTGCGGCCGTCCTCCTCCACGTCCCTCGATCGCGCTGACTGCCTGCTGGACGAGTGGCCCCGCCGCGATGCCACGCGCCACGAGGTCGTCGCTCACGGTCACGAACAGCTGCGGCTCGTCGGCGTCGAGCCCGAGCGCGATGATCCCGCTGGGCAGCGCGCCGCGCACGTCCTTGGCCAGCGCCTTGAGCGCATCGACCGACTCCAGATCGCCGTGCCAGCCCAGGAACCGGACCCCGGGCGCGATCTCCTCGGCCCTGCCGGCCAGGTCGCCCGGGCGCGGAGCGCCGCCCGCCGCCCCGCTGCGCAGGCGCCGCTTCGCCTCCCGCAGCTCGTCCTGGAGGGCCGCGATCCGCTCCTCGATCGCGTCCGTGGTCCGGGCGCCGGCCGCGGTCGCCGCGCGCTCGAGCGCCGCAAACCGCCGGTCCATCAGCCGGTCGGCGCCCTCGCCGGTCACGGCCTCGATCCGGCGTATCCCCGAGCCGATGCTGTGCTCGCCGGTGATCACGAAGTTGCCCACCTGGCCGCTGGCCCGGCAGTGGGTCCCGCCGCACAGCTCGTGGCTGAACCCTTCGACCCGGACCGTCCGCACCCGTTCGCCGTACTTCTCGTCGAAGAACGCATCGGCACCCGCAGCCTGCGCCTCGACCATCGTCATCCACTCGACCGAGACCGGGTGGTCCTCACGAACGATCCGCCGCACCTCGGCCTCGATCGCACGCTGCTCGTCGTCAGTCAGCGCCCGGTCGAACGGGAAGTCGAACCGCAGGTAGTCAGGATCGACCAGCGAGCCGGCCTGGCGCGCCCGCTCCCCCACCACGTTGCGCAGCGCCCGATGCAGCAGGTGGGTCCCGGTGTGGTTGCGCATCGTGCGTGCGCGGCGCTCGGCGTCCACCTCGGACCGGACGGCCTCGCCGACGCGCACCGCGCCGTGGAGCACCCCGCGGTGGACGATCAGCCCGGCGGTCTGGGTGCCGGCCACGCGCCGGACGTCGTCGACCTCGAACAGCACCGCGCCGTCCGCCCCGCGAATGACGCCCGTGTCGGCGACCTGCCCGCCGCTCTCCGCGTAGAACGGCGTCCGGTCGAGCACCAGCTCCGCCCGCGCCGAGGCATCGGCCCTGAGCTCGATCTCGGCCACGGACTCGAGGGTCTCGTACTCGACGCCGTCGCGCAGGATCGCGACCACGCGTCCGTCCGCGGACGTCGTCTCGTAGCCCAGGAACTCGGTGGGCGCGGCCCGGGACAGGAGCGAGTTGTACAGCGAGGCGAGCTCGGCCGTCTTTGCCAGCTCCGCCTTTGCCCCGCTCCGGCTCCGCTCCCGCTGCTCGGCGAGGGAATCCTCGAACCCGGCCAGGTCCGTGCGCACCCCGTACTCGGCCGCCAGCTCCACGGTCAGGTCGATCGGGAAGCCGTACGTGTCGTGGAGCCGGAACGCCACTGCTCCCGGCAGCACCGGCGCGTCCGGTGGCAGGCTGTCCGCCTGGCGCCCAACATCGCGCGCCGCCGACGTCAGCGGGATGAGCGCCTCCTCCAGCAGGCCGGTGCCGGCCTCGAGCGTCCGGTTGAACTGGCGCTCCTCGCGCTCGATGGCGCCCAGGATCTCGGCGCGCCGCTGGGCAAGGTGCGGGTACGCGCCGGCCATCGTCTCGATCACGACCTTGGCCGTCTCACCCAGGAACGGCTCCGTGCGGCCCAGCAGGCGACCGTGCCGCACGGCGCGGCGGAGGATCCGGCGCAGGACGTAGCCGCGGCCCTCGTTCGCGGGCAGCACGCCGTCGGCGATCAGGAACGTCACCGCGCGGGCGTGGTCGGCGATCACCTGGTAGCTGAAGCGCTCCTGCTCGAAGGCCTCGGGGTCGTGGCCGAGCAGCTCGCGCATCCGCCCGTGGATCGGGGCGAACAGGTCGGTGTCGTAGTTGCTCGCGACCCCCTGGACCACCGAGGCGATCCGCTCCAGCCCCATGCCGGTGTCGACACCGGGCGCCGGCAGCGGCGTCAGGCTCCGGTCCGGATGGAGCTCGAACTCCATGAACACGAGGTTCCAGACCTCGAGCCAGCGCGGACAGTGCTCGCTGTGATCCGGCACGCACTCCGGACCTTCGGACAGGTGTGCGCCACGGTCGTAGTGGAGCTCCGAGCATGGCCCGCAGGGCCCGATGTCGCCCATCCGCCACCAGTTCTTCTCGTCCCCGGCCGGGAAGTCGCCCCAGCGGACGAGGCGTTCCGGTGGCAGGCCGATCTCGTCGCGCCAGACCGCGTACGCCTCCTCGTCGGTGGTGTAGGTGGTGGCCGCCAGCCGGTCCCCGGGGATGCCCAGGTCGCGGGTCAGGAACTGCCACGCCCACAGGATGGCGTCGCGCTTGAAGTAGTCGCCGAAGCTCCAGTTGCCGAGCATCTCGAACAGCGTGTGGTGCCGGGGCGTCCGGCCGACCTCCTCGAAGTCGTTGTGCTTGCCGGCCACGCGCAGCACGCGCTGGTAGTCGACGGCCCGCACATAGTCGCGCTTCTCGACCCCGGTCAGCGCATCCTTGAACTGAACCATGCCGGCGTTCGTGAACAGCAGCGTCGGGTCGCCCGCGGGCACCAGGCTGGCGCTGGGCACGATGGTGTGGCCCCGCTCGGCGAAGAACTCGACGAACCGGTGCCGGATCTCGGCCGCGGACAGATACGGGATGAGGGGATCGGAGGTGGGGCTGGCCATCGCCGCAATGGTAGCGAACGGGACCGGCTCTCCAGCGCCCATGACGACCGCCGGCGCCTCCCGCTGCCAATCGATCAGGGTGCGGTCGGCCGATCCTTCCGGCGGCGGAGCAACGAGCCGCCGGCGACGGCGGCCCCCACGAGCGCCCCGACCACGAGACCGCCCAGGAACCGCCGCGACCGCTGGGTGTCCCCGCCCAGCAGCTCGGCCAGATCGGCGAGGCCACCCAGCGGCCGGGGTCCCGGCACCGGGCTCCGGTCGGTTGCGGGCTCCCGATCGTTTGGCACCGCTCAGCGCACCTTGGGCGACTGCGGTCCCAGGGTCGCGAGGATGGCGACGATCCCGATCCCGAGCCACGCGACCAGCGACGCCGGGATCAGCCCGAAGTCGCCGATGGTGAGCGCCTCGATCCCCAGCCGAACGCCGACCGCCGCTCCGGCCCACGCGCCGAGCGACGCGGCGAGGTAGGTCAGCGGCAGGCGGCCGCCGGCGTCGCCGCGGATCAGCACATAGACGGCCGTGTGGACGAGCCCGACCAGGAGCGCCAGCGGGAGGCCCGGGCCGATGATCACGCCGAAGCCCCCACGGCGGCCGGGCTCCCGGCGTCCTGCGCGGCGGCCCCTTCGTCAACCTGCGCGCCCGCACCGATCCCTGCCCCGGCGGGGCCCTCGATCCTGCCCCCGCCCAGGCAGGCATCTCCGTCGTACAGCACGCACGCCTGGCCGGGCGCAATCGCCCACACCGGGCGGTCCGTCTCGATCAACCATCTGCCGCCGCGGGCCGGCTCCTCGTCACTCGCGGCACGGACCATCGCCTCGACCAGCGGCGCGCGGTGGCGGATCCGGACCTGCGCCCGGAAGGGTCGCCAGGTGCCGGCCGCATCGCGGCCCGCCGGCGGCTCGCCGGCCACGAACGTGCCGGCCTCGATCGGTATCTGTCGTGTCTCGAGATCCTCCCGGCGACCAAGCACGATCGCGTTGGTCGCGGGGTCGATCAGGGACACGAACCGTGGCTCGCCCAGCGAGATCCCCAGGCCCTTGCGCTGCCCGATGGTGAAGCCGGCGGCACCGCCGTGCTCCCCGACCCGCGTGCCGTCCGCATCGAACACCGGGCCGCTCACCGGCCTCCAGCTGCCGCGCGACCGGAGCTCCGCGCGGTAGTCGCCGCCGGGCACGAAGCAGATCTCCTGGCTCTCGGGCTTGTCAGCGGTCACGAGGTCCAGGCCGCGGGCGATGTCGCGCACATCGGACTTGACCAAATCGCCCAGAGGGAAGCGGCTGTGCCACAGCTGATCCTGGCGCAGCCCGTACAGGAAGTAGGTCTGGTCCTTGTCGGGGTCGGCGGCACGCGCCAGCCGGGCGCGCGGCCCACCGGGCGTGTTCACCACCACGCGGCGCGCGTAGTGACCGGTGGCGACGGCCTCGCACTCGTACAGCTGGCGCGCACGACCGAGCAGCGCCCCGAACTTGACGTAGCTGTTGCAGTCGACGCACGGGCTCGGGGTGCGCCCGCCGAGGTACGCGGCGACGAACGGCTCGATCACGCCCCAGGCGAACTCGCGCTCGAGGTTCATGACGTAGAACGGGATCCCGAGCCGCGCGGCGACACGCCGCGCGTCGTCGGCCGCATCGGCCGAGCAGCAGCTCTTCCGGAACTCCGAGTAGCTGTCGGCGACGTCGTGGAGACGCATCCAGACGCCGACGACCTCGTGACCCTGCTGATGCAGCAGGGCGGCCGCGACGGAGCTGTCGACGCCGCCCGACATGGCGACCAGGATCCGGCTCATGGGCCGGATTGTACGGCCGGGGACCGGCGGGCCCGTTGCCGGCGGCCGGGCCGCCCGACCATGGATCAGCTTCCAAGCCGGCCACGGCGGAACCGGAGGAGCCGGAGCTGCTACCAGATCTTTGCCCGCAGCCCTGCGGGCCGCACCATCGGTGAGCCTTCGGGCACGTCGAACGCGGCGGCGAAGCTCGGCAGGTTCGCAAGCGGACCGTTGACCCGGTCGTGCGCGGGTGCATGCGGGTCCACCGACGCCAGCAGCCGCGCGGTCTCCTCCGTGTAGCTCATCCGCCAGACCGAGCCGAACGCGAGGAAGAAGCGCTGGGCCGGCGTGAACCCGTCGATCCGCGGGCCGTCGAGACCGCCTGCCTCGCGCAGGGCGTCGAGGGCAATCTCGAGCCCGCCCAGGTCCGCGATGTTCTCGCCCAGCGTGAGCTGCCCGTTGACGTGGCTGTCGTCGGCCACGGTGAACCCATTGAACTGCTCGACCACCACCCGGGCACGTCGCTCGAACTCGGTCCGGTCTTCGGCCGTCCACCAGTCGCGGAGCCTGCCGGCGGCATCGAACCGGCTCCCCTGGTCGTCGAAGCCGTGCGTGATCTCGTGACCGATCACGGTGCCGATGGCCCCGTAGTCCACGGCATCGTCCGCCTCGGCAAAGAAGAACGGCGGCTGCAGGATGCCGGCCGGAAATACGATCTCGTTGAGCAGCGGGTGATAGTAGGCGTTGACCGAGTGCGCGGGCATCTCCCACTCGCCCCTGTCCACCGGCTCGGCCATGCGACCGACGACGCGCTCATGCTCGAACGCCGATGCCGCCAGGCGGTTGCCGGCGAACGAGCCACGGTCGATGGCGATGCCCGTGTAGTCACGCCACCGGTCGGGGTAGCCGATCTTGCAGCCGAACCCCGCCAGCTTCGCGAGCGCCTCGGCCCTCGTCGGCTCGGTCATCCAGGCGGCGCCGCGAATGGCGCGCCCCATCGCGCTCAACAGGTGGCCGACCAGCTCCTCGCACCTGGCCTTGGCCTGCGGCGGGAACGCAGCGTCCACGTAGAGCCGGGCAACCAGGTCGCCGATGTCGCTGCCGGCGGCGTCCAGGACGCGACGCCAGCGAGGGTGCATCTCCTTGCGGCCGCCCAGGATCCGGCCGTAGAAGGCGAAACCCTCATCCTCGAACAAAGGTGGCAGCGACGACGCGTAGGCCTGGACGATGTGCCAGCGAAGGTACGCGCGGAGGGTCTCGATGGGCGTCCCGGCCAGCACCGCGTCCAGCGCCTCGAAGAACGCCGCGTTGTCGATGTTCACGGTCGGCGATGGCACGCCCAGCTCGCGCACTGCCGCCGCCAGCCCGAAGCCCGGCATCAGCGCGTCGAGGGCCGTGACCGCATGCCGGTTCATGGTCACCTTCGGGTCGCGCAGCTGCTCGACCGGCAGGGACGCCTCCGCCAGACGCGTCTCGAACGCGAGGATCGCCGATGCGTCGCGTCTCGCGGCGTCCGGGCCGGCGCCGAGGTTATGGAGCTGCGCGGCGACGTGGTCGACGTACGCCCGACGCAGGCCGTCCGAACGCTCGTCGTCCCGAAGGTAGTAGTCGCGCTCGGGCAGCCCGAGGCCTCCCTGCCCGACATAGGCCAGGTAGGCATCGGAATCCTCGAAGTCGGCGGCCACCCCGAACGAGTAGAGCGCCTCGATGCCGTGACGCTGCAGGTCGCCCGCAACCACGCGCAGGTCGGCCATCGTCGCAACCGCATCGACGTCGTCGAGCAGCGGGCGCAGGGGCTCGACACCCGCGGCCGCGATCGCCGCCTCGTCCATGCCCGCCGCGAAGTAGTCGCCCACGATCCGGCGTGGGCCGGCTGCGGAAGCGCCGGAATCTGCCGCGTCCGCCAGCAGGCGGTGGAGCATAGCGAGGTTCCGTTCGTTGACCTCGTGGAATGCTCCCCACGCGCCATAGGCCGGCGGTACCGGGTTGGCGGCCAGCCAGCCGCCGTTCGCATGGCGGTAGAAGTTCACCGCCGCCGGGACGGTCTGGTCCATCAGGGCGGTGTCGATCGGCCTGATCGCCTCGATCACGCGGGAGTCCCTCCGAGAGCGCTCACGCCGGAGCGGGTCCGCCGGGGCGGGTCCGCCGGGGCGGCCCGGCGAGCGTACCGCAGGTTCGCGATCTGGCGGGCCTGCACACGCCCGCGACCCGGGAGCCCGGCCCTCAGGTCACCGCTTCGAGCGATCCGGCCGAAGTCGTCACCTGCCCGCCCGCCCGCACGCGACGAATGACGACCGGCACCACGCGCACCGCCTCGTCGATCTCCGCGTCGGTCGTGGTCCGCCCCAGGCTCAGGCGCACCGCGCCCCGGGCCTCCTCGTCCGGGAAGCCCATCGCGGCCAGCACGTGGCTCACCTCGGTGGAGCCGCTGGTGCAGGCCGATCCAGTGGATGCGGCAATCCCCTCGAGGTCGAGCGCCTGGGTGATCGAGCCGCCATCGCTGCCGGGCACGATCAGCGACGCGATGTGCGGCAACCGATCGACGGGGTGGCCCGTGGGCTCGATACCCTCGACCTCCGCCAGCTCGGCCATCAGCCGGTCCCGGCGGGCCCGGACGAGCGGGACGAGCGTCTCACGCTCGTCCGCCCGCAGCTCGAACGCCACGGCCATCCCCACGACGCCGGCCACGTTCTCCGTTCCGGCGCGGCGGTGCCGCTCCTGCGAGCCGCCGTGCTGCTGGGCGAGGATGTGCGTCCCGCGCCGGATCCAGAGCGCGCCCGTCCCCTTGGGCCCCTCGAGCTTGTGCGCCGCCAGCGACACCAGATCGGCGCCCAGGGTCTCCATGTCCAGCGCCAGCCAGGCCGCCGCCTGCACGGCATCGACATGGAGCAGCGGGCCCCGGCGAGCCCGGACCACCTCGGCGATCTCGGCGATCGGCTCGATGGTACCGACCTCGTTGTTCGCGAGCATGACCGAGACCAGGATCGTGCGGTCCGTGATCGCGTGCTCCACGTCACCCGGATCGACGCGCCCATAGCGATCGACCGGAACCTCCACGACCTCGAATCCAAACTTCTCGAGATGGGCCAGCGCGTGGCCCACGGCATGGTGCTCGATCGGGGTGGTGACAATCCGGTGACCCTTCGCCCGGCCGGCCCAGGCGGCCCCCTTGAGGGCGAGGTTTATGGCCTCCGTGCCACCGCTGGTGAACACGATCTCGCGGGCGCTGCCACCGATCGCCGCCGCCAACCGATCATGGGCGTCATCGAGCGCCTCGCGCGCCTGACGCCCAAACGCGTGCACCGACGATGGGTTGCCGAACACGGCGCCGAGGTACGGGAGCATCGCGTCCCGGACCTCCGTCCGTAACGGGGTCGTCGCCGCGTGGTCGAGATAGATCGGCATCGCCCGGCGATTGTAGTCCGAGGCCCGCAGGGTCCCGCCATGCCCGTCTCGATGGCGGATCGGGCACCGGGCGGGCTACGTGCTCTCGGATGCCCGCGCCCGCTCGTAGGCGCGGCCTCGCTCCCGCTCGCGGTCCTGCTTCGAGAGCAGCCGCTTGCGCAGCCGCATCGCGGACGGCGTCACCTCGACCAGCTCGTCGGCACCGATGAACTCGATGGCGCTCTCGAGGGTCAGCGGACGCGGCGGCGTGAGTCGGAGCGCCTCGTCGTGAGCGTGGGTCCGGATGTTGGTGAGCTTCTTCTCCTTGGTCGGGTTGACGTCCATGTCACCCGACCGCGCGTTCTCGCCGACGATCATCCCCTCGTACACCTCGGCCCCCGACCCGATGAACAGCTCCGAGCGGTCCTGGAGGTTGAACAGCGCGTACGAGTTGGAGGTGCCGGCCCGGTCGCTGACCAGGACGCCGCTGGTCCGGTGGGTGACCTCGCCCGCCCACGGTCCGTACCCCTCGCCGATCTGGTGCAGCAGCGCGGTCCCGCGGGTATCGGTCAGCAGCTGGCCGCGATAGCCGATCAGGCCCCGGACCGGCAACACGAACTCCATCCGCACCCGGCCGTCGGCGTCGGTGGTCATCTGCTCCAGGCGCCCCTTTCGGCCGGCCAGCGCCTGCTGCACCTCGCCGATGAAGTCGGGCGGGATGTCGATCGTGACCCGCTCGTACGGCTCCTGGGTCTCCCCGCCGATCGTGCGCAGGATGACCTCCGGGCGGCTGACCGTCAGCTCGTAGCTCTCGCGCCGCATCTGCTCGATCAGGACCGCCAGCTGGAGCTCGCCCCGTCCTCGAACCTCGAACGTGTCTCCGGAGTCGGTCGGGTGGACCTCGATCGAGACATTGCCCAGCACCTCGCGCTCGAGCCGCGCCTTGATCTGGCGCGAGGTGACGTACTTCCCGTCACGGCCGCCGAGCGGGGAGGTGTTGACCCCGAATGTCATCCGCAGCGTGGGCGCATCGACGTCGAGCCGCGGCAGCGGCCGCGGCTCGGCCGGGTCGGTGATCGTGTCGCCGATCGTGACCTCGGGCAGGCCGGCGACGGAGACGATCTCGCCCGGACCTGCCTCGTCGATGTCCACCCGGTCCATCCCACGGGCGGTCTGGAGGCTGGTGACCGAGCCCGCGAGGCTGATCGTGCGGCCGGGCTCGATCCTGCCCGTCACGTCGTCGGCCTCCTCGCGCACGACGGCGATCCGCTGGCCCATGCGGATGGTTCCGTTGCGGATCCGCCCGACGGCCATCCGCCCCACGTAGTCGTTGGCGGACAGGTTGGTGACCAGCAGCTGCAGCGCGTGGCCGGGTTCGAACACGGGCGCCGGCGTGACTCGGACCAGGAGGTCCAGGAGCGGCCTGAGGTCGGTGCCGGGCGTTGCCGGGTCCAGGCTCGCGGTGCCGGCCTTGGCGTTGGTGTAGACCACCGGGAACTCGATCTGGTGCTCGTCGGCGCCCAGATCGATGAACAGCTCGTAGACGGCGTCGAGCACCTCGGCCGGGCGCGCATCGGAGCGGTCGATCTTGTTGAGCGCCACGACAACCGGCAGCCGGCGTGCCATCGTCTTCTGAAGCACGTACCGCGTCTGCGGCAGCGGCCCTTCGGCCGCATCGACCAGCAGCAGCACGCTGTCGACCATCAGCAGGCTGCGCTCGACCTCGCCGCCGAAATCGGCGTGGCCCGGGGTGTCCACGATGTTGAGCCGAACGCCGCCGACCTCGATCGTCGTCTGCTTGGCGAGGATCGTGATGCCCTTCTCGCGCTCGAGATCCATCGAGTCCATCACCCGGTCCACGACCGCCTGGTTGTCGCGGAACACGCCCGTCTGGCGCAGCATCGCGTCGACCAGCGTGGTCTTGCCGTGGTCCACGTGGGCCACGATCGCGACGTTCCGCAGGTCGTCTCGGACAGCGGACGTGGCCTCGCTTCGGTCCACAGGCCGTGCGGTCGTCGTGGTGTCGGTGGCGGGCATGGCGGAGCCGGGCGTGTCGCTCATGGGCCGGCGCAGTGTCGCACATGCGGGCCGTTCCGGCGAGCGGGCGGATTGAGCCCCTGCCGCGGCTGGCGGTCCCATCGCCCACGAGTGGTACGCGGCGATCCCCCTTCCGTGCGCGCCGACTCAACCATCGCCGGCGACGATCAGGGCGCATCTGGATCCACGCCTCGCCCCCGCCGGGAGCCGTGGCACCCGAGGGCAGCTAAGGGGACTCGCTACACTGCCCCGATGCAGCCACTGATCGCGTGACCGTCGCCGCCGTCATCCTCGCCGCGTCCGCTGCCTCGGCGCTCGCCGACGCCGACGGTACGCCTGCGGTCCGGCGTATGGCCGGCGTCGCCTGGTCGGGCGGGGCAACCCCGGTGGTGGTGTGCTCGTTCGACCCCGACGGGACGGTCGCCGCGGCGCTGGACAGCGCGGAGGTGACCCTGGTCGACCCGGTGGATGCGGTGCGCGGCCCCGCCGGCCAGATCGTCAACGGGATCGAGGCGGCGGTCCGGCTGGTATCCGAGACGGAGGCGGCGCTGGTCTGGCCGGCCCGGCTCGCCTGGGTCGATGCCGAGACGGTTACCACCCTGATCGCCGCCCACGGCGAGGACCGCGCCGTCGTCGCGCGCCCCTCGTGGCACGGGCAGCCCGGCTGGCCCGCGCTCGTCCCGATCCAGCACCTGGGCGCCCTCCGTGCGCTCGCCTCGGACCGGATGCCCGACGATCTGCTGGCGGACCTCGAGGCGGCAGGCGTCCCGTTCCGCCTGGTCGAGAGCGGCGATCCGGGCGTCGTCCACGACGTGTCGACGGCTCGGTCGGACCTTCCGCCGTACGACGGCCCGCCGGGACCGGCCGACGCGCACGCCCACCAGTGGGGCGCCGCTGCCGCCGACCTGCCCGACGACGCACCGCTCGCCGGGCCGGATCGGCTTTCGTCGGCCAGCCCCGGCTGAGCGTCGCGACCGTCCTCGCTCGGGCGGGCGGCCCGCATCGATCCTGATCAGCCAGGCCTTCGGCCCGGTCCTCCGTTCGGGCGCTACCCGCGCCACACCATCTCTCCGACGCCGCCGGTCGTCCCCCCCACCTCTTCGCCACTTGCCGGCGCACCACCCGTAGCCGCCACGGCCCTCGCGTCCGAGGACGCTACGAGCTCGCTGACCGGGTCATCAGGGCCACCTGGACCCTCCTCCCGCCCCCCGTGGCGAGCGCGATCCCGCCGACCACCAGCGCGACCCCCCCCGAGCTGCCAGACGGACGGCGCCTCGCTCAACAGAAGGGCCCCGAGAAACACCGTCGTCACCGGCTGGATCAGCAGCAGGACCGAGGTGATCACCGCCGGCAGGCGCGGCAGCGAGGACTGGATGAGCAGGTAGCCGACCGACTGCGACAGGATCCCGAGGGCGATCAGATAGGCATGGGCGGGCAGCGACGGCACGATGTCAAGGTCGCCGACCGCCGACCCGAAGGCGAGCGCCGCCACGGCGGTCAGCGCGGTGGCGATCGCGACCGGTCCTGCGGGTCGGTGGTCCGGGGTCGCCTGCCGGATCACGAGCAGATACCCCGCGTACGTCGTCGCGGTCACGAGGCCGATGGCCACGCCGAGCTGCGGGTCGGCACCATACGAACCCGTCCCGACCACCCCCGAGATCAGCACGACCCCGGCGAGCATGACCGGCAGTGCCAACAGGACCTCGCGCCGTGGCCGCTCGCCGAACAGCGCCCAGGCGGCGAGCGCCACGATCACCACCTGAACGTTGCCCATGACCGTGCCCAGGCCCGCGCCGATCTCGTCGACCACGTAGTGATACGTGATCAGGTCGGCCGCAAAGAAGAGGCCCGCCAGCGTCGAGAGCCCCACGGCCCGCCGCGACATCGGCCCCAGCGTCCGCCACTCGCTCCGCGCGACCAGCATCAGGATCGGCAGCCCGTACAGGCACCGAAACAGGACCCCGGTCGAGGGTGACACGGCCGACTCGCGATACAAGATCCCGGAGAACGCAATCGCCAGTGCGCCGAGCACCGCAGCCGTCCGCGGCCGGGCGGCCAGGATCGCGAACAGGCTCATCGCCGGGGACCGGGAACGCGGCGGCGCACGGGATCCTGGCTCGGGCCGCTATCCGTGCATGCGCCGGATCAGCTCCCGGCCGGGGCGCTCACGTACCGCAGACCCAGCTCGGTCAGCTGCTCATCGTCGGGCGCCGACGGCGCCTCGAGCATCAGATCGGAGCCCGACTGGGTCTTGGGGAACGCCATCACCTCGCGGATGTTCGTCTGATAGCTGAACAGCGCGGCCCAGCGGTCGATCCCGAGCGCGATCCCGCCGTGCGGCGGCGCCCCGTACTCGAACGCCTCGAGCATCGCGCCGAAGCGCTCGCGCATCTGGTCGATCGAGTAGCCCTGGAGATTGAAGCTCCTGGCGAGCAGGTCGTGCTGCCAGATCCGGACCGAGCCGCCGCCGAGCTCCCAGCCGTTGAGCGCGATGTCGTACTGCATGGCGCGCGCTCGCCCGGCGGGATCCTCGGGTGACCGCACGTCGAGATCGCCCGAGACGGTCGTGAGCAGCGCCTCGTCCTCGGGCACGACGCCGCTGAACGGATTGTGGGTCGCGTCCCAGCGCCGATGCTCCTCGTCCCACTGGTACATCGGGAACCGGTAGACCCAGCAATAGGCGAGCTCGTCGGGATCGGCCAGGCCGAGCCTGCCACCCAGCTCCACGCGAAGCCGGCCAAGCACGTCGTTGACAACGTCGCCGCGGTCCGCGACGAGCAGGATCAGGTCGCCTTCGCCGGCGCCTGCGAGCTCTCGAAGGGCGGCCGTGGTCGCCTCGCCCAGGAACTTCGCGATCGGGCCGTGAAGCTCGCCCCGGGCCGCGACAGAGAGATGGACCAGGCCCCGCGCGCCGAACCGCCTGGCGAGCTCCGTCAGCTCGTCGATCTCGCGACGGGATGCGTCGCCCCGGCCGGGAACCGCGATCCCCTTGACCCGCCCGCCGGCCGCGAGCGTCTCGTCGAACACCCGAAAGCCCGAGGTTGGCGCTCCATCGTCCCCGGTGAGCGCCGGGGCTGCGTCGAACAGCTCCATCGAGAACCGGAGATCCGGCTTGTCCGATCCGAACCGCTCGAGCGCCTCGTCGTAGGTGAACCGCGGGAACGGAATCTCGCGGATCGGCCGGTCGGGGACCGTCGCCCGTGACACCTCGATCGCCATGTGCTCGATGAAGGCCATGACCGCCGCCTCGTCCACAAAGCTCATCTCGAGATCGAGCTGGGTGAACTCCGGCTGCCGGTCGCCCCGCAGGTCCTCGTCGCGGAAGCAGCGTGCGATCTGGAAGTAGCGGTCGATGCCGCCGACCATCAGCAGCTGCTTGAGCTGCTGCGGGCTCTGGGGCAGCGCGTACACGGTGCCGGGCTGAAGCCGCGAGGGCACGATGAAGTCGCGAGCGCCCTCGGGGGTGCTCTTGATCAGGTTGGGGGTCTCGACCTCCACGAACCCGTTCGCGTGATGGACCTCCCGGATCGCCTGGACCAGTCGACTGCGCAGCAGCAGGCGCTGCTGCATGGCCTCACGCCGGATGTCCAGGTAGCGGTACTTGAGCCGCAGGCTCTCGTCGATCGGGGCATCCGGGTCGTTGATGTAGAACGGCGGCGTCTTCGCCTCGTTGAGGATGCGCACGCTGCGCGCCTGAAGCTCCACCGCGCCGGTGGCCAGCTTCGCGTTCTCGGTGCCGGGCTGGCGACTGGCCACCTCGCCCTCGACAGCGATGACGAACTCGGTCCGGGCGCGATTGGCGATCTCGTGCGCGTCCGGGGCGTCGGCGGCATCGACCACGACCTGGGTGATCCCGTGCCGGTCGCGAAGGTCGATGAAGATCAGCTTGCCGTAATCACGACGGCGATGGACCCAGCCGGCGAGCCTGGCGGGCTGGCCGGCGTCGTCGGCGCGCAGCGCTCCACAGGTATGGGTGCGATACGACGTGGCAAGGCTGGCGGTGTCGGCGGGCACGGTCGGGTGACTCCGGATGGATTCGAGTGGGCGGTGGTGCACCCATCGTAGTGCAGGCCGTCCGGGTCGCGCGATCACCGGCAGCCTCGACTGCGCGACGGACGGAGAGCGACGGCTCGTCTGCCTCTGCGCCTGGGTCGTCAGCCGTGACGGTGGCTGGCCTCGGCCCGCGCCAGCTCCCGGGCGAGGTCGTCGGCCGCGACGATCCGCTGCGTCCCGGCCAGCAGGTCACGGACCTGGACCTGACCCGCCGACAGCTCGTCGCCCAGGATCACCGCGAAGTGGGCGCCTTCGCGCCCGGCCGCCTCGAGCTGCCGACCGAGCTTCCGGCGCCCGAGGTCGGCCCGCACGCGGAGGCCGGCTGTCCGGAGCTCGGTGGCAATCCGCAGACGGGTTACGGTGTCGTGCGGGTCGGCTCCCACGACCACCGCCAGCAGGCCCGTCTCCCTGCTCGCGACGCTCCCCTGCTCCGCCAGCACCAGGGCGACCCGGTCGAGGCCCAGCCCGAAGCCGATCCCAGGCGTCGGGCGCCCACCGAGCAGCTGCACCAGGCCGTCATACCGGCCACCTCCACCCAGTGCCTGCTGCTGACCCTCGCGGCCGGCGACGTAGAACTCGAATGCGGTCCGGGTGTAGTAGTCGAGACCGCGCACGAGCGCGGACTCGACCCGGAAAGGCACACCGACCGCGGTCAGATGCGCCTTCACCGCTTCGAAATGCGCCGCGCACGCATCGCACAGATGCTCGGTGATGCGCGGCGCGGTCTCGTTGAGCTCGGCCATCGCCGGATCCTTGGAATCGAGCAATCGGAGCACGTTCCGCTCGAGCCGGTCACGCTCGGTCGGCGGCAGGGCCGCAGCGTGGCGCCGGTAGTACTCCGTCAGCGCCTGGGTGTAGGCCGGCCGGCACTCCGGGTCGCCGATCGAGTTGACCAGCACCTCGACGCCGGCGACGCCGGCGTCCCGGTAGAAGCGCAGGCCGAGCTCGATGATCTCGGCGTCCACCGCCGGCCCGGGATCCCCGATCGCCTCCACGTCGAACTGCCAGAACTGACGGTACCGTCCCGCCTGCGGGCGGTCGTAGCGGAACATCGGACCGGTCATCGTGAGCTTGACCGGCTGCGGCCAGGTCTGCATCCCGTGCTGCACGTAGGCGCGCACCATGCCGGCGGTGGGCTCCGGCCGAAGCGCCCACGACTCGGACTCCTCGGTCCGCGGCGCGATCCGGAACAGCTCCTTCTCGACGACGTCGGTCACCTCGCCGATGCCCCGCTCGAACACCGCCGCCTGCTCGAACATCGGAGTCTCGATCTGCTGATAGCCATAGCGGGTGGCCAGATCCGCCCCCGTCCGCATCAGGTGCGCGAACAGCGCGCGCTCATCGGGCAGCAGGTCACGGGTGCCCCGAGGGGCGCGGAGGGTCGCCATCGACCCGAAGTCTATCCGGGCCAGGGTCACGTTCGGGCTGCGTTCGCCGCGCCGGCGCCCGGCCCGGCGATGGAAGTAACGTTTACGCACACGGCAATGTTAGATACACTCCAGGCGTGACCAGAAAGGGTGATGCGACGGTCGCCGAGGACGCCCGAGGCGACCTGCTGCGGATCCACGAGGTCGCCTCTGAGACCGGGCTGACGCCGCGAGCGATCCGCTACTACGAGGAGCTCGGGCTGCTTGAGCCGGCGGCCCGATCCGAGGGCGCCTACCGCCTGTACGACGCCGAGGATCTCGAGCGGCTGCGGTTCATCCGCGGGCTGCGAGACGACGCAGGATTCTCGCTGGCGGAGATCGGGCAGCTGCTCGAGGACGAGGTTGCCCGGACCCGCAACAAGGCGCAGTTCCGTACCAGCACTGACGCGGTCGAGCGAAGCGCGATCCTGACCGATGCGATCGTGCGCGTCGATCGCCAGATCGCCACCCTGGAGCTCAAGGTCGAGCGGCTGACGTCCATGATCGCCGAGGCGGAGCGCCGCCGCGCCCACCTCGCCGGGCATCTCGACGCGCTCGCCGCGGGTCGCGAACCCGAGCACCGGGCACGGGCCGGCGCCGGACGCGGAGCACGAGGATGACGATCGGCACGCACCGATGACCATCGGACGCGGCCGCCGCCTGCCGATCGCCGCCACCGGCCTCGCCCTCGCCGATGGCGCACGGGCGTTCCACCACCGCAACTACCGCCTGTTCTTCGGCGGCCAGCTGGTGTCGCTGATCGGGACCTGGATGCAGACGGTGGCCCAGAGCTGGCTGGTGCTCCAGCTGACGGGCGACCCGTTCATGCTGGGCGTCGTCGCGGCGGCCCAGTTCCTGCCGGTCATGATGCTCGGCCTGTTCGGCGGGCTGATCGCGGACTCGCTTCCCAAACGCCGCACGTTGATCGGCACCCAGACGGTCAAGATGGCGCTGTCGTTCACCATGTTCGCGCTCGTCGCCACCGGCGCAGTCGAGGTCTGGCAGGTCGTGCTGCTCGCGCTGCTCGGCGGCCTGACGAACGTGTTCGACATGCCCACCCGCCAGGCCTTCTCGGTGGAGATGGTGGGCCGCGAGGACATCGCCAACGCCGTGGCGCTCAACTCCGCCATGTTCAACGGCGCCCGGATCGTCGGTCCGGCAGTGGCGGGATTGGTGATCGGGGCGCTTGGCATCTCGACCGCGTTCCTGATCGACGCGGTCAGCTTCATCGCGGTCATCGCCGCGCTGTTCGCGATGCGCGACTCGGAGCTGCGCTCACCGCCGGTCATGGCGCGACCGGGCTCGGTGACCGAGGTTTTCGAGGGGGTCCGCGAGGGCCTGCGGTACGTCCGCGCGACGCCGCTGGTCCTGCTCGCGGTCGCCGGGGTCGGGCTGGTGGCGACGTTCGGCATGAACTTCCCGGTGATCTTCCCCGCCTTCGTCCAGGATGTCCTTCGCGCCGACGCCAGCGCCTACGGGTTCCTGATGGCGGCGTCCGGGGTCGGCTCGCTCACGGCGGCCCTGGTGATCGCCTTCTCGCGGCGGGCCCGGCCCAGCCTGATCGTGATCGGGGGCATCGTTGTCGGCGCGGGCGAGATCGCGATCGCCGCGGGCGGCAGCTTCCCGCTCAGCCTGGTCCTGATGTTCTTCGTCGGCTTCGGTGCGATCTCGATGGCCGCCACCGCCAACACCACGATCCAGCTCGTTGTCCCCGACCGGCTCCGCGGCCGGGTGATGAGCGTCTACGTCACGGTGTTCGCGGGCTCGACGCCGGTGGGCGGTCTGCTGATGGGTGGCATCGCATCCCGTTTCGGCGTCAACGTCTCGCTGGTCGCCGGCGGCATCGCGTGCGCCGCGGTCGGCGCGGCCGGCATCGTGTGGCTACGCAGCCGCGCCGGGCGAGCCGCGGTCGCGACGGAGCTGGGAACCCTGGCACCAGCGGCGACGGCCCGGCCAGTCGCTTCCCCCGGCGTCGTCGAGCGGGTCAGCTCAGGTCGCGCTGGACGTTGAGCACGTCCTTGAGCTGCTCCACGCGGCTCATGACCTTGGCCAGCTGCGCCACCGACGCCACCTGGAGGGTCATCGTCACCACCGCGGTGTGATCCGGGTTGACCCCGACGTTGGCGGCCAGGATGTTGACCTTGTTCTCGGCCATGACCTGGGTGATGTCGGACAGCAGGCCCGTCCGGTCGTAGGCCTCTACCCGGATCGCGATCGGGTAGGTCTGGGTGGCGGCCGACTCCCACTCGACGTCGATCAGCCGGCTCACCTCGCGCTCGTTGAGGACGGTGGGGCAGGAGCGCAGGTGGACGGTGATCCCCTTGCCCCGGGTGATGAACCCCTGGATCGGGTCGCCCGGGATCGGGTGGCAGCATTTCGCGAACCGGACCAGGAGGTCCCCCACCCCCTTGACTCGCACGCCGCCGGACCGCGCCGGCTGGGGCGGGGCGATGGTCGGCAACGTGATCTCGCCGTCATCGAGCACGCCCAGACGCATGACGACCTGCTGGGCAGAGATGGCACCGTACCCGATCGCCGCGAAGAAGTCGTCGACGGTCTCGTGGCTGTAGGTCTTCGCGACCTCGGCGATCCGGTCCAGGCCCACCGCCTGGACGCTCGTCCGGGCGAGGCGGCGGAGCTCACGCTCGAGCGACTCCCGGCCATGGACGATGTTCTCGGCCCGGTCCTTCTTCTTGAACCATTGCCGGATCTTCTCGCGAGCGTGGCTGGTCCGGACCAGGTTCAGCCAGTCGCGTGACGGGCCGTGCTCGCCCTTGGTGGTCACGATCTCGACGATGTCGCCGTTCTTGAGCCGGTAGTCGAGCGGCACCAGCCGATTGTTGACCTTGGCACCGATGGTGCGGTGGCCGATGTCGGTGTGGATGCGGTAGGCGAAGTCGAGCGGCGTGGCGCCCGCGGGCAGGTCCTTGATGTCTCCGCGAGGCGTGAACACGAACACCTGGTCCTGGAAGATGTCGAGCTTGATGCCCTCGACGAACTCCGTCGCATCGGACACGTCGCGCTGCCAGTCCATGAGCTGGCGCAGCCAGGCGAGCTTGGCATCGTAGTCACGCTCGGCCTTCGACCCCTCCTTGTACCGCCAGTGGGCAGCGATGCCCACCTCCGAGACCTGGTGCATCGCGTGGGTCCGGATCTGGATCTCGAGCGGCTTGCCGTCGAGCGCCATCACCGCCGTGTGCAGCGACTGGTAGAGGTTGTTCTTGGGCACCGCGATGTAGTCGTCGAACTGACCGGGGATCGGGCGCCACAGCGCATGGACGATGCCCAGCGCCGCGTAGCAGTCGCGGACCTCGTGCACCAGCAGGCGGATCGCATACACGTCGTAGATCTCGCCGAAGCCGGCGCCCTTGCGCTGCATCTTCTTCCAGATGCTGGCGATGTGCTTCGGGCGCCCCTGGAGCTCGGCCTCGATCCCGGCCGCCTCGAGCCCCGGTCGAAGCTCGTCGATCGCCCGCTCGATGTACCGCTCGCGACCGCGCCGGCGGGTGTCCAGCTGGCGGGCAAGCTGCCGGTACGCATCGGGCTCGAGCGTCTTGAACGCGAGGTCCTCGAGCTCCCACTTGATCTGCCAGATGCCCAGCCGCTCGGCAAGCGGCGCGTAGATCTCCATCGTCTGGCGGGCGATCCGGAGCTGCTTCTCGGGTGGCAGCGCGCCGAGCGTACGCATGTTGTGGAGGCGATCGGCGAGCTTGATCAGGACGACCCGGATGTCGTCCGCCATGGCCAGGAACATCTTCCGGATGTTCTCGGCCTGCTGTTCCTCGTGGCTGTGGGTGCTGAACTTGGACAGCTTCGTGACGCCGTCGACGAGATGCGCGATCTCGGGCCCGAAACCCTCCTCGACATCGCCCAGGCTGTACTCGGTGTCCTCGGGCACGTCGTGGAGCAGGGCTGCGGCGATGGCCACCGGATCGCTCACCAGCTCGGACAGGATCTGCGCCGAGGCAATGGGATGGGCGACGTACGGCTCCCCCGAGGCGCGGACCTGGTTGGCGTGCGCCTCCACGGCGAGGTCGAAGGCGCGCTCGACGATGGACAGGTCGGCCTGCGGGTGCTGAGCTCGCAGCGTGTCCATGAGGGTGGTGCGCAGGGCATCGAGGTCCCAGGGCGACCGGCGCGCGGGTCGACGGGCCGCCGGTGCCCTGGCCGACCGCGTGGCTGGTGCCCGGCGCGGCCCACGGCGACCCCCGGTCCCCTGCTCCGCTGGCGTCGGGAGCGGGATCTCCGGATCGCGAACGACGGGCTCGGCCATGCTCCGGAGTCTACCCCCAGGCCGGCAACGGGCCCCTCAGCCGAACAGGCCCACCGTGAGCTCGCCGGTCAGGCGCAAGGCGCCGGCAGCGGTCACCGACATCGAGGACAGCCGGATCGGGAGGTCCTGGCCACCAGCCAGCACCACCACCTGCTGCCCGGCTGCCGGCCCGTCGAGGACGTCGACCACGAGGTCGCCGGAGCTCGTGACGGAGAGCCGGCCATGGACGACCGTCCCCGCCTCGGTCACCTTGACCTTGTCGGGCGCTGTCAGCGAGACCGACGTCGGCCGGATGCCGAGGGTGGCCTCGACGGCATCGGCGACCAGCGTCTTCGCCTGGGCCACCGGGACGGTGGTGGCGGCGGTGATCGTGTCGCCGCCGCCCGACAGCCGGATCGTGGCGAGGGTCAGCGGCCTGGACGCGACGCCCGGGATGACCACCTGCCCCAGCCGCCCGTCGACCGACGCCGCCGTGCGGCCCAGGAGGTCCACGCCGGTCAGAGTCACGTCGAGGGAGCCGATCTGGAGCCCACGGAAGGTGGCGTCCATGGCCGTGATCCGCACCCGGTCCGCGTGCAACCCGATCAGATCCGTCGGCGGATCGCTGGACACGGTCACGGTCGTGTCGTCCGCGTGGAGGCCGGCCGTGGTCACGGCCCCGGTCAGCGCACCGGCGGCAACCTGCGGCAGGCCGATCGTGACCAGGAGTGTGAGCGCGACGATCCCGAGCAGCAGGGTGAACAGGCAGCCGCGCACCCGCTCAGGCTCCCCGGCCGCCCGGGGGTGCGTCGCCCGAGGGTGCGTCGCCCGGGGCCCCGTCGTCGCGCGTTCGCGCATCGGCGGTCCCGCCACCGCCCGCCGGGTAGCCCATGGCCGCCAGCTGCTCGCGGGCGGCGGCCGCCTCGTCCCAGGCGATGCCACCGTCCGCGTACAGGATCGTGCGCTCGTGGCCCTTGCCCGCGAGCAGCACCACGTCGCCGGGCCTCGCGAGATCGAAAGCGGTCCGAATGGCCTGCCGCCGGTCCGGGATCGCCAGGACGTCATCGCCGCGATGCCCGCCGGCCGACTCCGCCCCGGCGACGACGGCCTCCACGATCGCTGCTCGATCCTCGCCCCGGGGGTCCTCGTCGGTGACCACCACCAGCCGGCATCGCTCGGCGGCGATCCGGCCCATCACCGGGCGCTTGGCCGTGTCCCGCTCGCCAGCCGAGCCGAACACCGCGATCAGCCCGCCGCCCTGCCGCAGGGCCACGGGTCCCAGGATCTCGAGCACGTCCCGGAGCGAGGCCGGCGAATGCGCGTAGTCGACGATCACCGAGAACGGCTGACCGGCATCGATCCGCTCCATCCGGCCGGGCACGCCGGGCATCCGTTCGAGACCGTCGCGGACCGCCGCGGCATCGAGACCGAGCGCCTCGCCGAGCGCGACCACCGCCAGTGCGTTGTCGACGTTGAACCGTCCCGCAAGCCGCAGGTCCAGGCTCCCGGCACCCGACGGCGCCGCGTAGTCCACGTGGAGCCGCCGGGCGTGCTCGTCGACCGACAGGACGCGGACGGTGGCATCCTCGTCCACGCCGTAGGAGACGACCCGCGCTCCGGCCTGGCGCCCGGCGACCTCGAACCATGCGGCGGACGGGTCGTCGCGATTGACGATCGCCACCTTCGGCCACGGGCGCGCGCCGACGCGCTTGACGGGGTTGCCCGATCCCGACGCGAGCGCCTCGAACAGCCGCAGCTTGGCCGCCCGGTACGCCTCGAACGTGCCGTGCAGCTCGAGGTGCTCATGGGTGAGGTTCGTGAACACGGCCGCGTCCCAGGCCACGCCGAGCACGCGGTCGAGCGCCAGCGCGTGGGAGGTGGTCTCGACCACCGCCGCGGCATCGCCGGCCGCAACCATGGCTGCCAGCGCCGCCTGGAGATCGGGCGCCGCGGGCGTCGTGACGTGGGCCTCGTGGCGATCGCGCGCGCCCCCGATCCGCGTCTCGACCGTGCCCAGCAACCCGGTCGGCAGACCCGCGGCCTCGAGCGCGGCGGCGGCCAGGAACGAGGTCGTCGTCTTGCCGTCGGTGCCGGTAATCCCGATCATCCCCAGCTCGCGCGACGGATCGCCATACCACCATCCGGCGGCGACGGCCAGCGCGGGCCGCGCGGCCTCAACGATCACCTGGGGCAGCGGCGCCCCCTCGACCGGGCGTTCGACCAGGGCGGCCGCGGCACCCGCCGCGGCCGCCCTGGCCATGTACGCGTGGCCGTCGACGTGGAACCCCGGCACCGCGACGAACAGCGACCCAGCACGGACCGCCCGCGAATCCTCGGTCACGCCCCGGATCCCGACCGATCCGATCCCTGCCGCCTCCGCGTCGCGCCCCCCGATCGTGATCCCGCGCACGAGGCCCTCGGCCGCCAGCCGCGCCACCAGGTCCGACAGCGGACGCGGGGTCGTCGGGGCGGCCCGGGCGATCAGCGATTCGACGGTCGGCGCCGAGTCTCCCGTCGGTGTCGGCCCCGTCATCGTCGCCCGCCCCCGGCGCCGATCGCGCGCCCGACGCGTGCCGTCGCCCGGCCGGCCGCGTATCGCCAGGGCCGCGCGACCCGCTCCCGGGCGCCGGCGAGGGCCACCCACCGAGCCCCGAATGAGCGCTTGTGCTCGTACAGCCCGTAGGTCGGCTCCCCGGGTTCCGGTGGCCGCCTGGCACCCGCGACATCCACGCCGCCGAGGTCCATCTCGTCGCGCCGCTCGGCGAGCGCGAGCTCGATCGCCCGCCAACGCAGCAGGTGCATCGCGCCAGGGTGATCACGACGCCGCTCGGCCCGGTCACCGGAGTGGACCGTCGTCAGCCGCCGGCCGTGCCGGTAGAGCACGAGCCCACCCAGGACGTCGCCATCGGGCGCCCCCTCGCGTGCCTCCAGGTAGACCAGATGCCCAGCGGCCAGCGCCCGGACCCACCAGGCCACGAACTCGTCCGGCCCCGCGAACCCGAACCCCCGCCGCTCGCCGGTGGCTCGGAGCAGCCCGTAGAAGCGCTCGAGCGCGGCTTCTCCTGGCTCGACGGGGCGAACGGTCCCATCGATCCCCGACGTCCCGACATCCCAGCGCAGGATCACCACGCCGTCCCGCTCGGCCCGACGGATCCGCTGCCGGGTCGCCTTGGCGATGCCGTCGAGCACCGCCGCCCCATCGCCGTCGGCGGGCAGGGCAAGCGCCATCCGGTGGCGCGACGGCTGGATGTCGCCGATCGGGTGGAATCCGGCCTCGTCGAGCGCCTGGCGGTAGCCCTCGTCGTCCTCCGCAACCTCGGGATCGGCGGCCAGCACGTCGACGCCGTGTCCGGCCAGATGGTGCGCGATCCCGGTCAGCGCCTCGCCGATCGCGCCACCCTCGCCGACCGAGCGGTCGGCCGTCCAGGGCGTGCCGGGACCGACCGGTCCGCGCGGCGCGTACCCGGAGCCACCGCGCACGAGCGGCCATGGCCGGACCAGGACCAGCGCCCGGACCTCCCCCACCGCCAGGAAGCTGGGTTGCCATCCGCGCTCGGCCCGATGCGCCGCCCAGGCACGCGACTGGAGCACATGGCCGCCGGCGCGGTCGACGGCCGCGGCATCCCAGCCATCGAGCTCGGAGCCCGTCACCGCCCTGGTCGGTGTGGTCATCGGTCGTCCGCGCCCCCGGCCGGCCTGCCCGCATCGCCCTCGGTGCTGCCCGCATCGCCAGCGTAGCCGGACGCCGTCCCGCCGGCCCGGCCCAGCCCGTGACGCAGCCGTTCGATTCGTACCCGTGCTCGCTGGGCAACGGCGTAGGTCCGCCGCCCGAACGGGTCCAGGACGAGATCCCAGGATCCGACGTAGCTGATCTCCCGGCCGCCGAACCCGGTCTTGAAATGGGCGATCCCGGCGTGAGCGAGGCCCCACAGGTCGTAGACAGTGGCGCCCGCTTCCTTTGAGCTCCGGATCGCCTCCCACTTGAGCAGGTAGTTCGCGCGGCTGTCGGCGCCCGCCGCGGTCATGCCGCCGTAGGGCTCGACCACGCGCGACCCGGCCCGCACCAGGAACAGCGTGGCCACCGGCGTGCCGTCGGGCAGCTCGGCGAACAGGAGCCGGGCGCGACCCGCCGGCCCGAACGCCTCCCACACGTCGCGATACGCCGACGCGGTGCGGATCAGGAACCCGGCCCGGTCCGCGGTCTCGCGATAGATCCGGTAGAAGTCGCCGAGCCGGTCACCGCCGCCGTCCACGACCCGGACGCCACCGCTTCGGGCCTTGTTGACGTACTGGCGCCACTTCTTGCGCAGGTCACCCCACAGGGCGTCCTCGTCGGCGGCGAGGTCGACGACGCGGGTTGCCATCGGCTGGACCGGCGGCGCCGGGCGCCAGCCGGCCCCGCGCAGGGCGTCCACGACCGCCCCGCCGGCATCCGGTCCCGTTCCACGCTCGACCTCGGGGTCGATCCGCAGGTGGCTCGCCCTGACCCCCGAGCGCAGGCCGCCGCGGGCGAGCGCCGTGAAGCGCTCGACCGCTCCCGGTTCCCAGCCGCCGAGCACCGGACCCCGGGGGGCATAGGCGAACGCCCACGGCAGCGGCCCGGGACGGCGGGTCAGCACCTGGGCACCGATCGCGGGCTCGGACCGATCGAGGAGCCGGAGAACGCCCCAGCCGTTGACCGCCTTGACCCTGGACCAGCCGTCGAGCTGGAGATACGACCCCCGCGGGTCCCGTTCGACGAACGCATCCCACCCCACTGCGTCCTCCGGGTTGGCCGACGGCTTGGATCGGGAGGTCCTGGCGATCCGCGCCGTCATGCGCGGCCGCGGCGGCGGATGAGGTCGACCACGATTCCGACGATAAGCCTCGGCTCCTCGATCCGCAACGCGACCGAGCCGGCGACGATCACGAGCCCGCCGGCGGAGACGGCCAGCGCGGCCCTGACCAGCACCAGCAGGAACCCCGCGTCCCGGCCCCATGCGCCCGTCAGCGCCTGCTCGATGCCGAGCGCCACGACGGCGCCCGTCGCGGCCACCGCGAGCGACTTCGCGAGAACGATCCAGACCACGCCCAGTCCGAGCGCGGGCATCCGCCGCTGGAGCAGGACGACCAGCGCGATGGTCTCTATCCAGGCGGACACCGCGATCGCCGCCGCCAGCCCGTTGAGCCCCAGCGGACCCACCAGGACGTTGGCCGCCACGATGTTGGTCGCCACCGCAAGCAGCGCCGCGGCCACCGGCGTCCTCGTGTCCTGGAGCGCGTAGAACGCCCTGGCGAGCACGGCGATCAGCGAGTGCGCGGTCAGGCCGACCAGGAACACGGCGAGCGCCGTGGCCGTCGCCGCGGTCGCGTCCTCGCCGATGTGCGCGACGCCGAACAGCAGCCTGACCACGTCCTCGGACACCACGATCCCCAGCGCGGCGATCGCGAGCATCACGAACCCGAGGACCGACAGACCTCGCACCAGCAGTCGCCGGAACGACTCGGTGCCGCCGATGGCTGCCTCCCGCGCGAGCGACGGCAGCAGCACGACGCCGAGCGGAACGCCGATCACGCCGATCGGGATCTGGAGCACCGTGAACGCGAGGTTGAAGATCGTCACGGCCTGGGTCCCGAGATCCGTCGCCAGGCTGGTCATCACCAGGAACACGACCTGGGTCGCCCCCAGGCCGAGCGCGCGCGGCGCCATCAGCGCGAGCGCCAGCCGAGCCTGCTGGTCCCCGACGTCGAGCCGGGGTCGGATACGGGCACCGATCCGCACCAATGACGGCACCTGCACCAGGACATGCCCGGCCGCGCCCAGCACCACCCCGTAGGCGAGCCCGTTGATGCCGAACGCCGGCACCAGGAGGACGGCGCCGACGGTGATGCCGCCGTTGTAGACGAGCGGCGCGAGCCCGGCCGCCGCAAACCGGCCCCGCGCGTTGAGCGCGCTGGTCGCCACCGCACCCGCAGCCAGGAACAGCGGCGAGAGGACCATGATCCGGGTCAGCTCGGTCGTCTGTGCCAGCAGCGGCTCATCAAACCCAGGGGCGATCAGCGCCACCAGCTGAGGCGCGAACGCCAGCACCAACGCGGCCAGCACCGCCAGCGCCGCGAGCATCAAGGTGGTCACGGTGGACGCGACCCTCCACGCCCGCGCCTCCTCGTCGGTCGCGAACAGCGCGGTTACGACCGGGATCAGCGCCGACGAGAGCGCGCCCGCGGCCACCAGCTGAAACAGCAAGTCCGGGATCCGGAACGCGGTGAAGAACGGGCCCAGCTGGCCAATGTCCGGCACCGACGCCGTGATCGCTACCGTGCGAACGTACCCCAGGATCCGTGACAGGAGGAACAGGCCCGTGACGATGAGCCCGGCCTGCGCGAGGGCGCGGTTCGTCGCCGAGCCGGCCCGCTCGGCCACGAAGGGAGAACCGGGCTCCAGGCCCTCGCCCCCGAGCCCTTCCCCGCCCAGCCCGGTGATCGCGTCCGTCTCGTCCATCAGGTGGACCGGGTCCTGGCGCGCGGGTGCGCCGAGCGGTAGCTCTCGCGCAGCCGCGCCGGCGACACGTGCGTGTAGATCTGGGTCGTCGCCAGGCTCTCGTGGCCCAGCAGCTCCTGGACGACCCGCAGATCGGCGCCACCCTCGAGCAGATGGGTTGCGAAGCTGTGCCGCAGGGTGTGGGGGCTGACGCCTTCAGGCAGCCCCGCCAGCCGCCGCAGCCGGTCGAGGCGGCCGCGCAGCCCGCGAACGCCGAGCGGCCCACCCCGATGGTTGAGGAACAGGGCGACCGGGATCTCGGTGAGCGGCGGCCGCCGGTCGGCCAGAACGGGCCGGCCCTCCTCCAGGTAGTCTGCGACCGCCTGCCGCGCGGGGCGCCCCAGCAACCCGATCCGCTCCTTGCGGCCCTTGCCCAGCACCCGGACCTCGCCTCGTCCGAGGTCCAGGCTGCCGAGCTCGGCGGCCGCGAGCTCGCTGATCCGCAGCCCGGCCGCATAGGCCGTCTCGACCAGCGCCCGATCCCGCAGCGCGATCGCGTGCCGGAGCTCGGGCGCCACCCATCCTCCTCGATGTCGCGCTCCGGGATCCCCGCCCGGAACGAGGTCGGAATCGACTGCGGCGATGAGGCGCTCGACCTCGTCGACCTCGAGTACGCGCGGCAGGCGGCGGGGCAGGCGTGGGGTCGCGATCGCGCCCCACGGGTCACCGGGCGCGAGCCCGGACCGGGCCGCGTAGCGGTGGAAGGCACGGATGGCGGCAAGACGCTGCGCGACCGACGTGCGGGCGTGGCCCTCCGCCAGGCCTCCAAGATAGCCACGCAGCTCCCGGCGCCCGGGGCTCCTCCAGTCGACGTCACGCGCCGCCAGCCACTCGAGGTAGGCAGCCACGGTCGCCTGGTACGACCGGCGAGTGTGGGGTGAGGCGTCACGCGCCTCCAGCGATCGGACGAACCGCCGCAGCGCCTCCGCACCCGCCGCCGCTGCCGCCGGGCCGCTCACGCGCGGTTGTGCGTCCCGGCTCCCGATCGCCCTGACCCGGATGGCGCCCGGGTCCCCCGTCGGCCCCCCCCGCCCGCCCGGCCGCCCGGCCGCCGGCCTCCGCGGGCGGGGCGCTCGAGCGCCGCTGGATCGGGTGGCCCGCCAGGGAGGCGCTGGCCGACCAGATCGCCGTCCGGCAGCGGCACCGCCGCGCCGCAGGTAAGGCAGATGCCGTCCTCGGTCCGGCGGGCGACCGCCCCCTTGCCGTCGTCGTGCGCGTCGTGGATCGCGCCGATCGGTTCGAGGTTCGTCGTGAAGTCGCAGCGCGGGTAGCTGGAGCACCCCCAGAAGACGTTGCCGGTCCGACGGGCGCGACGGGCGACCAGGTGGCCGTCACCGTTCTTGGGACAGCTGACCTCGAACGGCAGCTGCTCGGGGGGCGGCGGGCCGTCGCGGCGGATGTACGTGCACTCGGGGTAACGCGAGCAGCCGAGGAATGAGCCGAACCGGCCGCGCTTCGTCGTGAGCGTTCCCTGACCGCACTCCGGGCAGGGCTCGCCCTCGCCGTCGAGCGCCGGCGTCTCCTCCCCTGGCAGCGGCCGGGTCTCCTTGTGCTCCGGGTACAGGGAGCAGGCGAGGAACTTCCCGTTCCGGCCCAGCCGGATGACCATCGGGTGCCCCTCAGAGCACACCTCGTCGGTCTCGACCGTCGTGAAGTCCCGACGTTTGAGCTCCTTGCGCTTCTCGTCCACGCGATCCCGAAGCGGCCCGAAGAACGCGTGCAGGAGCGGGACCCACGCACGCTCGCCGCGGGCGACCTCGTCGAGCTCCTCTTCCATGCGCGCCGTGAACGCGAGGTCAACGTATTCGCCGAAGTGCTGGACCAGTAGATCGGTCACGATCTCGCCGATCTCCTCCGGGTGCAGCCGGCGCTCCTCGACCCGCACGTACCCCCGATCGACGATGGTCGAGATCGTCGCAGCATAGGTGGACGGCCGGCCGATGCCGTGCTCCTCCAGCGCCTTGACGAGGGTCGCCTCGGTGTACCGCGGCGGGGGCTCGGTGAAGTGCTGGGTCGGCGTGACATCGAGCACCTGGGTGACATCGCCGGCGCGAAGGGGCGGCAGCGTGCGGTCGGCCTCGTCCTCGGCGGCGTCGTCCCGGCCTTCGGTATAGACGCGGGCAAAGCCGTCGAACAGGGTTCGGGTCGCCGACGCTCGCAGGCGGTAATCGCCGGCCGTGAGCTCGATCGTCGTCGTCTCGAGCTCCTTGGGCGCCATCTGCGAGGCGACGGCACGCTGCCAGATCAGGCGATAGAGGCGATATTCCTCGGTGCTCAGGGTCGACCGCAGGCTATCGGGATCGCGCCTGAACGACGTCGGCCGGATCGACTCGTGTGCCTCCTGCGCTCCCTTCGAGCGCGTCTTGTAGACCCGCCCCTTGCCGGTGCTGTAGCGGTCGCCGAACCGTTCGACGATCAGCTCCTGCGCCTCGGCCATCGCGACGCTCGCAATCGCAGTCGAGTCCGTCCGCATGTAGGTGATCAGCCCGACGTGCCCGTCGGGCGTATCCGCACCCTCGTACAGCCGCTGGGCAACCGACATCGTACGCTTGGGGCTGAAGCCGAGCTTGCGGCTCGCCTCCTGTTGCAGGGTGCTGGTCGTGAATGGCGGGGCCGGGTTGCGCTTCGACGGCCGCTTGGCGACCGAGTCGACGACCGGGCTCAGGGCGCCCAGCGCGGTGGCGTGGCCGCGGGCGTCCGTCTCGTTGTCGATCGAGAGCGGCTTGCCGCCGATCCGGACGACATCCGCGGTGAGCTGACTCCGATCGGTGCTGACGAGCAGCGCCTCGAGCGTCCAGTACTCGCGGGCCACGAAGGCGCGGATCTCACGCTCCCGCTCCACCACCATGCGCAGCGCAACCGACTGCACCCGGCCGGCGGAGAGGCCGCCACGGATCTTGCGGGACAGCAGCGGGCTGAGTGTGTAGCCCACCAGCCGGTCCACGATGCGGCGGGCCTGCTGGGCATCGACCAGATTTCGGTCGATGTCGCGCGGATGGGTGAAGGCGTCGCGGATCGCCCCCTCCGTGATCTCGTTGAACGTGACCCGGCGGGTCTTGGTGCTCGGGACGTGCGCCGCCTCCGCCACGTGCCACGCGATCGCCTCTCCCTCCCGGTCGAGGTCCGTGGCGAGGTAGACATCGTCGGCTGAGCGTGCCGCCTTCTCGATCGCCGTCACCTGCCGGCGCCGGTCCTCGGGGATCACGTATTCGGGCGCGAAGTCGTGATCGACGTCGACCCCGAACTTGCCCTTGCCCGGGTTCTCGGGCAGGTCCCGGACATGGCCGTACGAGGCGAGAACCTGGAAGTCCCCGCCGAGATAGCGCTCGATCGTCCGCGCCTTGGCGGGCGACTCCACGATCACGAGGTGCTTGGGCATGGCGGCCGGGAGTGTAGCACCGGCCCCTCACCGGCCAGTCACCGGCCAGTCACCGGCCACGACCGGACGGTCAGATGTGGCGGCTCAGATGTCGCGGATCCGCTGCAGGAGGCTCTCGTCGATCTCGATGTCGGCCTCGGGTTCCTCGTCCACCGCGGGCTCGCCGTCCCCGGCCGGACCGGCGAGGCGGATCTCCGAGCCTCCGGGCTCCTCGTCTGCGATCTCGTCGGATAGATCGTCGAGCTCCCCGTTGCCGGGCCCCACGAGCGTGGTGGCCCGGACGGCCCCGGCCGGGATCTCGAGGAACCGAACCACGTGGTACGGGAAGAAGAACGTCGACGAGGTGCTGTCGACGAACACCGGGCGCTTGCCGTCGAGGCCGCGCACGTTGGTGCACACCAGCCCGGCATCGGATGCCGACGGGAGGGTGTACAGGTCGGCGAGCAGGGGCTGCTCGTTGGTGACGTGGATGCACACGTTTCGGATCACGGGCTGATGCTGGCCCAGGCGAGGCCGGCAGTCACCCGCCCGAAGGTCCTCCCGACCCGGCGGGACGAGTGGCCACGGCGAGGGGCAGGTCGGCGGGGCGGCTGCCGAACGCCGATGGCCACGGGAGCTCCGTTCGAGCCGCGACGCGATCAGGGGTGGTAGAAGTCGACGACCAGCCGCACGCGGCCGCTGGAGACCCAGACGCCGATCCCAACCCGGTCGTAGGCGGCGTTCATGAGGTTCACGTAATGGCCGCCGTTGTACGACTTCTCGCTCTGGAAGAACCGGTGCGACCCGAGCACGGCCGAGTACGGGTTCCCCGACCGGCACCCGAGGTTCTCCGCCCATCGGTAGCTCGTGTAGCCGGCCCGGCGCAGGCGATCGCCCGGGGTGCCTCCGATAAAGTGGTCGCACAGGTTCCGCGTCGCCAGCAGCTTCGCGTACGGCCGCGACACGTGGCTGCTGATCGCCGAGCTCAGGGACAGCGGCGCGACGTTCCGGCCACCGGGCGACGAGCACGACCCGGACGAGGTCACCCAGCCGCCGGTACGCGTGCAGTTCATGAGCTTGAGGTAGTACAGCTCGACCGCATGCCAGCTGCCGGACACCGCGCCCCCGCCTCCCGAGTGCGTGATCGGGGTCGACTTCGACGACTTCGGCTTCGACGCTGGCTTGGGCTTCGGCGCCGGCTTGGGCTTTGACGCCACCGTGAACGTGCCCGTGGCAGCCTTGGCGAGCGGTGCCCCGACACGCGAGGTCGCCGTGTCATCGACGGTCATCTTCACCGTCGCTGCATAGGCGAGCGAGCTCGCCGGCTGGAACACCAGCACCTCGCTGCCCTCGGCCCAGGTGACCTTGCCCTTTACGGGCTTGCCGTCCGCGGTCACGTGGAAGGCGGCGGTGGTGGTGGTCCGGTCCATCCGCTCGGTGAACCGGACCGACAGCGTCGCGCCGCGCTGGACCTTGCTCGTGCCGTCGAGCGGGCGGAACCGCACGACCTCGGGGGCGCGCACGGTCTTGACCTCGATCGAGGGTGTGCCCTCGAACGCAACGCCATCCTGGTCCACGAGATCGGTCAACCAGAGGCGGTAGGTCGCGTCCGGATCGAGCGATCCGGTTGGCAGGAACACGAACTCGGTCGGGGACGCACCGGGGTTCAGGACCCCATCGATCGCCGGTTCCACGCGGAAGGCTGCCCGCACGGCCGTGACATCGACGGCCCGGTCGAGCTCGATCCGGAAGCCTGCGTTGAGCCGGGCGCGTGAGCCAGACGTGCCAACCGTCTCGATCCGCGCCGTGCCCGCCGGTGCCGTCAGGAACACCTCGTGCACCGGTTGGCGCAGGGCTCCGCCATCGACCGCACGCGCACTCCGGTCGACCGTGACCGCGTACAGCGTGTCCGGCTCCCAGTGCGACACCGGGGCAACGGTCAGCACGTGCCCGGTCGCGTCCCACGTGAGCTGCACGGCCGCCTCGGGCGAGATCCGGAGGGCCCCGGCGACGGATGCCGCATCCATCTCCGAGCCAAACCTGATCTGGAACGGCCTGGCGAGCGGCTGCGAGGTCCGAACCGCGTCGAGCAGGTCCGCCGACACAGGCTTGGGCGTGGAGGCGGGGACAGCGGTGCTCGGAGCGGGACCCTGACTGACGAATGCAACGAAGGCCATGACCGCTGCCGCCGCGATCACGGCACCGAGCCGCATCGCGGGCCCTCGCCGGACGCCCGATGTCAGGTAGAAGCGGACCAGCACGGGCAGCGCAAGCAGGGCGGCACCAAGCTTCCGCAATACGTTCTCCTCCGTTGAGCCTCTGATCGCGGCCGGGGCTCGTCCTCGATCCGACCCCCATGGCGCGACCAAGCAGCGGGGGACGCAACGTCGGCTGCCGGGACCGCGCGAGCGTACCACCCTCTCTCTGACGCCCGCAAACGAGAAGCACTGGCCTGGAGGCGCCCGCTCTCGCGCTCGCCATCAGCCGGCCCTCCGCGCGGCGGCGAGCGCGCCAGCCGCTCGAGACCGCCCGAAGACGTCGACGATCAGGCCCCGCATCTCCAGCGCCGTGATGGTGCCGAGCACGGTGGCGGCGGCGAGACCCGTGACCGCGACGAGCTCGTCCACGGAGCTCCGACCCGCGACGACGTGTCGCGCAACCTCGCGCTCGACAGGCGGCAGCGAGGACAGGACCGCATCGAGGCGCGGCGGCCTCGGCGAGGGCAGGGATCCTCCATCGCTGCCCGCTGACCGGTTGGCCCCAAGGTGCGCGATATGCTTCCGTGGCCTCGGATAGCCGGTCGCCGCGGCTCGTGGACCCGTCGCGTCGATGAGACCAAGGTCCTCGATCAGCTCCGGCACGCCGGCGACCACCCGGGCCTCAGGCCCGGCTTCCCGCAGGAAGGCGAGACAGCCGGCGACCGCCGGGTCGTCGAGCCGGCCGGGCACGATGTGCAGGCTGCGTCCCTGCTCCAGGGCCCAGGCGGCGGTCGTCAGGGCCCCGCTCCGGGCGCCCGCTTCGACTACGACCGTGGCGTCTGCGAGGCCACTGATGATCCGATTGCGCCTCGGGAACGTCCCTCGTGACGGGACAGTCTCGGGAGCGAACTCGCTCACGACCGCGCCACCCGCGGCGATGATCGACCTCGCCAGCCCCCGGTGACCGGCCGGATACAGGTGCTCGTGGCCCCCGCCGATGACCGCCACGGTGGGCCGACCCGACCGGACGGTCGCCACATGGGCGCAGGCATCAATCCCCAGCGCGAGGCCGGAGATCACGGTTGCGCCCAGCCCCGACACCGCATCGGCGATCCGGGCCGCCGTCGCACGTCCGACGGCGGTCGGGCGTCGCGTCCCCACCACGGCCACGGCACGGGTACGGTCGAGGGCCCCGAGGTCGCCGCGCAGGAACAGCACCGGCGGAGGCAGGCCGATCCGGCGCAGTCGAGCGGGATACACACTATCGGCGAGCGTAACGACCCGGACACCCGCCCTCCGGACGGCCTCCAGATGCCGGTCGGGATGGCCTGCGGCCTCGGCGATCGCCCGGGCGGATGCGCGGCTCAGGCTCTGCGACTGACCCCCGTGCCCGGCCGAGGCCTCCACGAGCCGCCGCGGTCCATCGGCAGCGGAGGCCGCCGCGAGCACCGCGTGAGCGCTCCCGAAGGCCTCCACGAGCCGTGCGAACGAGACCGGCCCGACGCCGTCGGCACCATTCAGGAGCACCCAGGCCTCGCGCTCGCTGGTCGTCGGGTCAGGCGCGCCACTCGGCTCCGGCGCTCGGGTCGGCCCCGGCATCATCCCGTCCGACGCGCCATCAGCCGACCAGGTCGCGGTCGGTCCCGTGCGGCCGACGCCCAGCATCAGCCGGCCATCCCGAGCGCCATCCGGTCCACCGGTGCCCGGAATCGTGCCGCCTCGTCGAGATGGGGAACCTCCACGGCATCGGCGCCCTCCAGATCCGCGATCGTGCGTGCGACGCGCAGCAATCGGTCTGTCCCGCGGGCCGACAGGCCCTCGCGATCGGCAAGCACGACGGCGCGCTCGACGACCTCGGACCGCAACCGGCACACGGATCGGAGCGCGCGGCCGCGGAGCCTGCCGTTGGCAAGGCCGGTCCGGCTCTGCTGGTGGCGACGGGCGCCGGCGATCCGTGCCGCCACCACCGACGACGGCTCTGGCTCGGCGCTCCCCACGATCACTGCCGGCGGCACGCGATCGATGGCCACCCACAGGTCGATCCGATCGCGCAGCGGGCCCGATACCCGGCGCAGGTAGCGCTCGGGGACGCCCGGCGGGCAGCTACAGGTCCGGTCGACGCTCCCGTGCTGACCACACGGACACGGGTTCATCGCCGCCACGAACGTCAGGCGCGCGGGGAACGTCGCAGCCCGGCCGACCCGGACGACCGTAACGGCGCCGTCCTCGAGCGGCTGGCGAAGAGCTTCGAGCACGTCTCTCCCGAACTCGGGCAGCTCATCACACACGAGCACCCCCTGATCCGCGAGCGTGACCTCACCGGGCGACATTCTCGGTCCACCACCGACCATGCCCGCGTAGGAGGTCGTGTGGTGCGGCACGCGCACGGGCGGTCGGCGGACCAGCGCGAGGAGCGGGCGATCGGCCGCGACCGAGGCCACGGACGACGCAGCCAGCGCCGCCTCATCATCGAGGTCCGGCAGCAGGCCCGGGATCGTCCTGGCCAGCAGCGTCTTGCCCGATCCGGGCGGCCCGATCATCAGCAGCGCATGGCTGCCCGCCAGTGCGATCTCGAGCGCCCGCCGGGCCGTGGCCTGCCCGCGCACCTCTGCCAGGTCCACCGGCGGCTCGGACGCTGGAGGGTCTGCTGTGCGCCGGTCCTCGGGATCGGCCGTGATCGCGCGCGGCAGCGGCAGCGGCGACCGCCGGCGCGAGCGTCGTGCGCGCAGCACATCCGCGGCCTCCGCCACCGTCGCCACCGGCACGGGCTCCATGCCCGGAGCAAGGCCCGCCTCGAGCGCTGCCTCGGCCGGGACCAGCACCCGTCGCACCCCGAGCCGGGTCAACGCCGAGACCATGGGCAGAACCCCCGGCACCCGGCGAACCTCCCCGCCCAGGCCCAGCTCACCGATCAGCGCGAACCGGCCGGAGGCGGCCCTCAGCTGCTCCGAGCCGAGCAGGATCCCGACCGCGATCGCGAGGTCCAGCGACGCGCCGGCCTTGCGCAGCTCGGCCGGCGCGAGGTTGACCGTGATCCGGCGCGGCGGATGGTGGAAGCCGGCGTTGCGCAGCGCACCGCGGACGCGCTCGCGGGCCTCCGACAGCGCGGCATCAGGGAGGCCGACGATCGTGAACCCTGGCAGGCCGGGCGCCACGTCCACCTCGACGCGCACGATGCGTCCGGTGATCCCGTGGAGCGTTGCGGAGATGAGCGTCGCCAGCACGGGGGCACGGTAGACCGCCGGCCTCAACGGCGACTTATCCCCGAGAGCTCCGGCAGTGTGGCGCGGTCGCCGCTCGAGTCCGGAACGGAACCCCGGATCCCACCTGGGGCCCGACACCCGATGGTGGCACCTGACGGCGCTGGCCGCGAGGCGCGCTACCTGATGACGCCGCCCCCGATCCGGACGCTACCGACCCGCCACCGGTGCCAGCTGCTTGGGCTCCTGGCCGCCCGACCGGTCGACCGCACGGGCGAAGTCGAGCACCGAGCGGCCGAGCACCGAGTCCGCCTTGCCGATCATGAACGGCGCCCCGGTGTTGAGGGCCGAGATCGCGCCCCGGTACTCGTTCACGATCTGGTGCTCGATCGGCCGCCGCAGCGCCCCCTCGGCGCTCTTGACGTTGATCCCGGTGAACGCGTTGGACCGGTTGAGCACGAGCCTGACCTTGTCCGCCTGGTAGCCCAGGTGGCCGATCGTCTCCAGCACCAGCCGGACGTTCTTGAGGCACGAGAGGTCGGCGGTCATGACGACGAAGATCGTCTCGGCCACGTCGAACGTCATCAGGTTCATGTCGTCGAGGCGCTTGTCGATGTCCACGATGACGTAGTCGTACATCCCACCCAGCAGCTCGAGGATCTGCGACATGTGGGCGGCGGTAACCAGATCGGCCGACTCCGGGGACGGCGGTGCCAGCAGCAGGTCGATGCCCGAGTCGTGGGTCTGGACGATCCGCTTGATGAGGTCCGCGTCCATGGCCGGCGCGCTGACGATGTCGACGATGCCCTTGCGATCGAGACCGAGATCGAGGAACACCCGGTGGTCGCCGAACTGCAGGTTGCCGTCGACGAGGCACACCCGGCGACCCAGGCTGTGGAGCGCGATCGCGGCGTTGATCGCGATCGTGGTCGTGCCCACGCCGCCCTTGGCGCCGTAGAAGACGTGGATCCGGCCCATCGGCGGCCGTCCGACCAGCAGCTCGCTGGGCGAGAACCGGGCGATCAGGCTCTTCATCCGGGCCATCAGCTCGGCCGGGTGGAAAGGTTTGATCAGGTAGTCGTCGGCGCCCGATCGCAGCGCCCGGACCTTCTGCTGCACGTCGCGCTCGGACGTCAGCATGATGATCGGAACGTGAGCCTCGGGCCCCTCCTCGGCCCGGATCCGGGCCGCCACGGCGTAGCCGTCCAGGCCCTTGAGCGCAACGTCGAGCAGGATCAGCGATGGGTCGTCCTGCTGCCACAGACGGAGCCCCTCCGTCCCGTCGGCCGCGATGACGACCTCGTAACCCTCCTGACGGAGGGTGTGCTGGAGCAGCCGCTGAACGCTCGCATCGTCGTCGACGACAAGGACTTTCCCGGCCATCCGACCTCCCGGTGTGGCACCATCGCGACGGGCGCTGCACCCGGTCCCCGGCGGTACCAACTGCAGTATAGGGGCGGACCGCCGTCCGTCCCCGTTACGATCGAGCTACCCGGAACGCCTCGCGCAGGAGCTCGGTGACCGCGGTCTCGTATCGGGCCGGATCGACGGCATGGGCCCGCCCGTGATCGGCACCCTGGACCTCGAGGTGGCGCGTGCCGGCCGGGGCCGCGGCGACGAGCCTTCGCGCCTGCTTGATGGGCAACGTGCGATCCGCCGTTCCGTGGATCAGGAGCAGCGGCACGTCCTCGAGCAGCGGCACCATCGCGATCGGCTGCGTTGCGCGCGGGTCGCCGCCGACCATCCGTGCCATCCGGCCGAGCGCGCGCTCGGCGATCAGGCGCCCGAACGGCAGACGCAACCGACGCCCGACCACGATCGAGAGCCGGGGCGTCACCGAGTCGCCGACCACGGCCACGATCCCGGGGCGCGGCGTCTCGACCGTCGCCGCCGGAGCGTCGGGATCGGCATCGGCGGCGGCCAGCCGGCCGTCACCCAGGATCCCGACGGCGGCGATGGCGGTGACACCGCCCATCGACGAGCCCACCAGGGCCACCCGGACGATGCCCCGCTCGCCCAGCCAGTCGAGCGCCCCGGCGACGTCCTCGACCTCCAGCAGCCCGAACGTCGTCGGCCCGTCGTCGGACCCGCCGTGGCCGCGGAAGTCGAGGCCCAGGACGCCCGCCGTTCGGCGCAGGAACGGTCCGTACTCCAGCAGGTCCGGCGTCGCCGACCCGCTGTAGCCGTGCAATAGCAGGATCGCCTCGCGAGGATCCGGGACCCAGCCGCCGTCCGGCTCGCCGATGGCGTCCCCCGCAGCGTCCGAGGGCAGCCAGCGTCCGGTCAGCCGGACGCCGTCACGGGACCGGAGACGGATGACCTCGCCGCCGAGCGCGTCGAGCGCGCCGGCCATCCCTGCCTCCTCGGGCAGCCGGCGTGGTGCGCGCGCGAGGCGCCGAGCGAGCGGGTCGAGCAGTGGGACGGCTGCCAAGACGCTACTCCGCGGGCAGCGAGGACATGCCCTTGTCGACGTAGCCGCCGATGGTGTCCGCCAGACGGGTGAACTCGGTCGGGATGATGAACTTGGTCGACGGGCTGGCTCCCAGCGCCTTGAGTGCCTCGAGGTACTGGAGCGCCATCGTCTTCTCGTCGATGCCGCGGGCGGCGGCGTAGATCCGCTCCAGGGCCTGGCTGAAGCCCTCGGCCCGCAGGATGGCGGCCTGCCGCTCGCCCTCCGCCTTGAGGATCTCCGACTGCTTCTGGCCCTCGGCGACGTTGATCGCCGACTGCCTGGCGCCCTCCGACTCGGTGATCACGGCGCGCCGCGTCCGCTCTGCCGAGAGCTGGCGGTTCATCGCGTCCTGGACATCACGCGGCGGCGTGATCTCCCGGATCTCGACCGTGGTGATCTTGCCACCCCAGCGCTCGGTGACCTCGTCGAGCTTCGTGCGCAGCACCTCGTTGATCTGCTCGCGCTTGGACAGCACGTCGTCGAGCAGGATGTCGCCGATCACCGCACGAAGGGTGGTGGTGGCGACGCCCTGCAGGGCGCCGGCGAAGTTGGCGACGTTGACGACGCTCTTGAGGGCGCCCGCGATGCGCCAGTAGATCAGGAAGTCGACGTTGATCGGCGCGTTGTCCTTGGTGATCGTGGTCTGGCTCGGGACCTCGATGAACTGCTCGCGCATGTCCACCTTCATCGGCCGGTCGATGATCGGGATCAGGAACCGCAGGCCCGGTCCGCGCACCATCTGCTCGTTCGTCCGGCCCAGCCGGAACACGACCATCTGCTCGTACTGCTGGACGATCCTGACCGACAGGTACAGCATCACCAGCGCCACGACGATGATGAACGCGAGGATCGCGAGTGTGGCGGCGAGCTCCATTGGTCTCCTCCGAGCTAGGCGTGGTCGCCGGTCGGCGCACCCGACGGCATGACGGACGTTGAGGGTTGGTCTGGGCTCTCGGGCCCGATCGGCTCGACGATAGCCGTCAGGCCGTCGAAGCCGACCAGGCGAACGGGGGCATCGCGATCGAGGGATCGGCCGTCGCGAGCCCGGGCGGACCACGTCTCGCCGGCCAGGTAGGCGGTTCCGCTCGGGGCCAGCGGCGCCTGGACGACGCCCACGGCCCCCAGCGCAACGGGCACGCCCACCGTCCCGACGCTGCCGGGCATGTTCCGCGTCCGAATCGCCGTCGTGACGATGAGCACCATGAACACACCGATCGTGGCCGTCATGGTGACGATCACGGGCAGCGCAACGCTGACATCCGGGCCAGTCGGGCTGAGCGGTGGCGTGTACAGGGCGGACAGGCCGAGGGCAAGGCAGACCAGCCCCCCGACGGTCAGCAGGCCGTGGCTGACGACGCTGACCTCGAGCACGAACAGGATCATCGCGAGGCCGATCAGCAGCAGGCCGGCGACGTTGAGCGGCAGGCTCTGCGAGCCGACGAACGCAAGGATGAGCGAGAGCGCCCCGAGCGTGCCGGTGACGAAGTTGGGGTTGATCAGCTCGTACACGAGACCGAGCGAGCCGACGGTGAACAGGACCGCCGCGATGTTGGGGTCGGAGAGCAGGTGCAGGAACCCCTGGAACGGGTTCATGTCGAGCGTGGTCGTGCCCGCTCCGGACAGATCGAGCGTCTCGGCCGCCCCGTTCACCGTGACCGAGGCACCGTTGGCGGCGGCCAGGACCGCGTCGAGGCTGCCGGCGATGCCGTCGACCGCACCCGCCGCCACGGCCGCGTTGGCCGAGTACGAGGCGGCGTCCCTGACGGTGCTCACCGCCCAGTCGACGGGCCGGCCGCGGGCCTCGGCGATCGACGTCATGTTGGCGATCGCATCGTTCTTGACCTTCAGACCCTCGGTGCCGGTGATGTCCTGCCCGCCGCTGCCCACCGGAGACGCCGCGCCGATGTTGGTGCCCGGCGCCATGTAGGCGAGGTTCGCCGCCATCGTGATGAACGTGCCGGCCGAGGCCGCCCGACCGCCTGAAGGAGCGACCCACACGATCACGGGTATCGGCGCGTCCAGGAAGGCGTGCGTGATCTGGCTCGTCGCATCGAGGCTGCCGCCCGGGGTGTTGAGGCGCACGATGACCGCGGGCGCGCCCTGGTCGGCCGCGGTCTTGATGCCGTCCGCGAGATAGCCGGCCATCACGTTGTCGACCACGCCCGTCGCGGTCAGCACGCCGACGTCGTTGCTGGCCGCCCGGGCGAGCCCGGAGACGCCGGCCAGCAGCACACCCAGCGCGAGGATCGAGCGGGCGGCGCGAGAGCGGAAGGCTTGCGAACGGATCATCATCGAATCCGCTGGGAGTATGGCACCCGTCCCAATGGCCGACCCCTGCCGCACAGCCTGACCGGAGGGGTCAGTGGGTCGCGTCCGGGGGCAGGGTCCCGGGTGAAGATCCCGCGTCGCCGGGCGAGCCGGTCAGCGCGTCGAACACGAGCCGACTCCACGTCTCCATCCCGTCGCGCACCGCCGCAACCTCAGCCGAGGTGGCGAAGGCGCCCTCGAGCTTGTTCGTTTCGCGGATCGCGACGGGACGGCCCGCCGCGTCCGCCTGGTACACGATCGCGACATGCACTGCGCCAACCGCCGTGGTGTCGTCGTTCAGCAGCCCCACCGGCGCGAACGCCGGATCGAAGCCCGCCACCAGCTCCTCGTTCCACTCTCGCCGCAGCCCGCCGAGCACGTCCCGGTCGCCTGGGTTGAGGTGCCCGCCGACACCGATCGACCAGTGGTCGTGCAGCCTGGCGTCGCCGCCGGCCCGGGTACGGCGCATCAGAAACCACCGCTCCCCGTCGCGCAGGACCAGATACGGGATGACCTGCTTGTGGGACGGGTCGTCCTCGGCCAGCTCGCGGGCCACGAACCGGCCCTCTCGGGTGATCGTCTCGAGCGCGGCGGCCACCCCGTCACGACGCAGGCCGAGCCAGCCGCCGCCGGGCATGATCGATGCCCGAGACACCACCAGCACGCGCTCCGCGGGATCGGCCACGTCAGCGCTCCAGCATCGACCTGGCGGCGGTCAGGCGATCGCGGACACCCGCGCGATCGGGCCCGTCCGGTCGCTCCAGGTCCGCCAGCCACTCGTCGATCACGGCCCGCAGGTCGCGCAACCGGCGCGCGATGGCGGGTGCGTTGGTGGTGGCGATCCCCGTCCCCATGTCCACGTCGCCGCGCGCCAGACGGGTCATGCCCTCCCAGCCGCCCGCCGCGAGCTGAGCCGCCTGGGCCCAGTCGACCCGCGGTCGATCCGGCCGGCCGGCGACTGCCTCGACAAGGGCCGCGGAAAGGACCAGCGGCAGATGGCTGATCGCCGCGACGGCGGCATCGTGATCGGCCGCGCCCATCCGCACGACGCGCGCGCCGCAGGCACCCACAACCGCCTCGACACGGCCGACCGCCGCAACGTCGGAGGACGGCACAAGCACCCACGGCCGCCCCTGGAACAGCTTCGCATCAGCGGCCCCAAAGCCGCTCGTCTCGCGGCCCGCCATCGGATGCCCACCCACGAACCGCAGCGCCAGCGTCCCTGCGAGATCGACGATGGCCCCCTTGGTGCTGGCCACGTCGGTGATGACGGTGTCGGGTCCCTGCGAGCCGCGCAGCGAACCGGCGAGGTCCCGAAGCAGGCCTTGGCAGGCGATTGGTGGCGCCGCAAGCACGATGAGATCGGCACCCTCGACGGCTTCGCCGGGTGTCGCAGCGACCGCATCCAGGACTCCCGCCTCGCGAGCGACGCGGGGTCCGGAGCCACCCGGCGTCCAGGCCGTCAGGTGCCACTCGGTCCCCGTGCCCGACGCCTCGCGGAGGGCCCGGGCGATGGAGCCACCGACGAGTCCGAGCCCGAGGAAGGCGGTCCGCATCAGGGCGTGACCCAGCCTCCGCGCTCGCCCCGTCGGCGGCGTCCGACCCGGCGCTCGGCGACCCGGCGCTCGGCGACGGCCGGCGGCGCGCCCGGGACGTCGGGCGGGTTCAGCCGCCGGCTGTGCTGCCGCCGGTCGGTGAGGCGCCGCTCGTTGTCCATGTACGCGCCGCAGCGAGGGCAGCGGCGCTCCTCCGCGAACAGCGCGTCGAGCGGTGCGACCGTGTAGACCTGGCGGCCGCAGGTGCGGCAGACGAGCTTCGGCACCTGCTCATCGTAACCGTCGGAGGGAGCGTTCCCCACCCCGAATCCGATCGGCCGGTCATCTCGGCCGAACCGTCAGCCGGTCGTCTCGGCCGATCGGCGGCCCTCGACCCCATCGACAGGGGCCGGGGACCCGGTCAGCCGACCAGCGGCAGGTCAGCCAGCGCCGCCGCCACCTTCTCGGTCGGGTACTCGTAATCCTCGAGCTTGCCCTGGAGATACCGCTCGTACGCCGACAGGTCGAAGTGGCCGTGACCGGACAGGTTGAACACGATGACCCGCGGCTCGCCGGCCTCCCTGGCCGCCAGGGCCTCGTCGACAGCTACCCGGATGGCATGCGTGCTCTCGGGGGCGGGCAGGATGCCCTCGGTGCGCGCAAACTGCACGCCAACCTCGAAGCAGGCCCGCTGGTGGACGCTGCGGGCCTCGATGACCCCCTGGTCCTTGAGCAGCGAGACCAGCGGGGCCATGCCGTGATAACGCAGCCCGCCCGCGTGGATCGGCTCGGGGATGAACTCGCTGCCCAGCGTGTACATCTTGACGATGGGCGCCATGTGTCCCGTGTCGCCGAAGTCGTACGCGTACACACCACGGGTCATCGACGGCGCCGCCTCGGGCTCGGCGGCGATGACCCGGTACTTGGCCTCGCCGCGCAGCATCCGCCCGATGAACGGCAGCGCGAAGCCGCCGAAGTTCGAGCCGCCGCCGGCACAGGCGATGAGCACGTCGGGTTCCTCGCCGGCCATCGCCATCTGCTCGATGACCTCCTGCCCGATCACCGTCTGGTGGAGCAGGACGTGATTGAGCACCGAGCCCAGCGAGTACCTGGTGTCGTCGCGGGTGACGGCGTCTTCCACGGCCTCGCTGATCGCCATCCCCAGCGATCCGGGCGAATCCGGCGTCGAGGCCAGGACCGCGCGCCCGTAGTTCGTGTCGGGGCTCGGGCTGGGGACGACGGACGCCCCATACGTCTCCATCAGGATCCGCCGGTACGGCTTCTGGTCGTAGCTCGCCCGGACCATGTAGACCTTGACCTCGAGCCCGAACACGGCGCCGGCCAGCGCGAGAGCGCTCCCCCACTGCCCCGCCCCGGTCTCGGTCGCCAGGCGCTTGACCCCCGCTTCCTTGTTGTAGAAGGCCTGCGCCAGCGCCGTGTTGGGCTTGTGGCTCCCCGCCGGGCTCACGCCCTCGTGCTTGTAGTAGATGTGGGCCGGCGTATCGAGCGCCTTCTCCAGGCGGCGGGCGCGGTGCAGCGGGGTCGGCCGGTAGAGCGTGTAGGCGTCCCGGACCGGGCCCGGGATCTCGATGTCGCGCTCCGTGCTGACCTCCTGGAGGATGAGCGCCATCGGGAACAGCGGTGCGAGGTCGTCGGGACCGATCGGCTGCTTGGTGACGGGGTGGAGGGGCGGTGGCAGCGGCACCGGCAGATCGGCGGCGACGTTGTACCAGGTCCGCGGGATCCGGTCCTCGTCGAGCAGGAACTTGGTCCGCTGGGAAAGGACGTTGGCCATCGCGGG